>Ga0315288_10003151_pt1 | contig 21046 bp, 13 predicted proteins | sample YL17G11_20_MG_FD_203454 | JGI IMG/M metagenome (GOLD analysis project Ga0315288, IMG submission 203454) | Sediment microbial communities from Yellowstone Lake, YNP, Wyoming, USA - YL17G11_20 | ecosystem: Environmental > Aquatic > Freshwater > Lake > Sediment | place: USA: Wyoming | collected...
TAAAACAAGACGGCTTTCACTCTTATGTCCATAGTCGCCTTCACCATGTTTTACCATCCAACCGTTTCTGGTGAAAGCGGACATAAACTGTTGCACGCTATTAGGACAGAAATTCATGCACTGTACAAATACTGACTTGTCCTTTCTCCGCCAGCGCTTATTTCGTAGGTTTCCAAGTGATACTTACGCGAATGCTCTTATCTCATAGAGGAGTATGGTGTCGGGCTTAGGAGGGTGTTGATAACTCTCTGAACAAGTGGACCATCCTTCTCTGTCTCTTGGCGAGCCTTTATCCACTCAGGATCCGACTGGAAAGAATTCCACACTTTCTCTCTTTGTGTCATGTTCTCCCACGCAAGCATGTAGTATAACGTGTTCGTCGCCCCGATGACTGCCTCCCAGAACCCAACCACTATGATACCATGCTTCTCGAAGAACCTGAGTGTAATATTCTTGAATCTGGCATGCAGCGCACCCATCTTACCGGGCACCACCTCATACACTCTCCACTCATACAGCATATCTAACTACCACACTTAGATGTTAATCTCTTACAATCTAAAAAAATATCGTACACTGGCGCGCGTCGTCATATCATCATCCAATGATGAAGAACAGACTAGTGAGCGCGCGCTGGTCAATGAAATAAAGAGGGGAAAAAGAAGAGCTAGAGTGTTGACTTTTCCAGTGGTTAGTCACTCGTGCGATGAATGAGCCCTATTTGATCTGTATCTTGTGTTTCTTGACGTCAGTAGGTTTCTTCTTTGGAATTCTAACCTCCAGTAGACCGTCTTTCAGCGTCGCCTCAGCTTTGTCTGGAATGACATCTTCAGGAAATGCTAGGTTCCTGTGAACCCTCGAGTAACTTCTCTCTCTGCGCACGAACCCCTTCTTCTCTTCCTCGAGGTCTGTTTGCGCTTCGCCTTCTATCTCTATGCCTCTTACAGCTACTGTTATGTTCAAATTCTCCTTCGGGATGCCGGGCATCTCGGCATTGACATGATATTCTTTGCCAGCATCGACTAGGTCCGTCGAAGGTTCTCTCACTTCAGCTAGTTCGAACCATGGTGACCAAGGTCTCACCCAGCTGGGTCCTATCGGAGTAAGTATGCTTCCAAATCCCCTTAAAGAGTCTCTGAACAAGCGATCGATCTCCCGCAGATAATCCGTGGAATGCCATGGTACAATCTCCCCCATTGTCTTCTTCTCTCTGACTGACGATTTCTTCTTCTTTTCAACCATCTAAATCACCTCAAAGATGTTACTTCAGGTAACATACTGTTACTTCAAGTAACAGTCACTAATAAACCTTATGCGTTCGCGCGCGCCTTCACCAAAAAAACACACAAAGCTCAAGCGCCCCCTAGTCCCTGAACAGAACCATAAGAAATTAAAACCTCAAAAGGACATCCTAACGAAGTTTCCACTGGAAACACATACAAATATGAAAAGCCCTCTCGCCGACACACTTAGTCATGGCACGTGCTGCGGACCTTCTAGGATGGGTAGCTCGGTCTTCGACGCTTCTTTTGTATAGGTGCACGCTAGTTTTGCTTCTGCCTGAGCGCGAGCGCTTTAAGTATGAATTCTAGTCTAGACTAAGGCCTGAGGTTACACCCCTAACACTGCATATCTTCTAGATGATACGCTGCGGTGTGGAATCCTCTCCATACAAATGAAAACCATCTGTTCGAGTGAGGTGGAAATTCTAATGCGATCATTCCAGAAAAGCTTGAACCCAGAGACCATATTTCGCGTTCCAAGTGTCTACAACTATGATGTTTCACTCAAGGGTGACGCGGTTGCTTTCAGCTGGGACAAGTCTGGACAACTGGAGATCTACATTCAGAAACCACCTGGAGGGCATATGCAATGTCTTACTAATGGTACTGAGGGCAAGATCAGCCCTTGTTTCGCCCCAGATGGGAACAAGCTTGCATATGCGCAAGATTACCAAGGTGACGAAAACTTCGATATCTTCCTCCTTGAAATATCAGACGGTAAACCCTGGAATCTTACACCGGACACTAGTGAAGCGATCTATCCGCATGTTTGCTGGTCACCGGATGCAAGGAGACTTGCATTTGTATCGAATCGTAACGGAAAATTCAGCGTATACACAATCCCATCGTCAGGGGGAAAGCCAGAATGTGTATCCGACCATGAGTTTAATGATTCAGATCCCGAGTGGTCGCCTGATGGCAAATGGATCGCATTTAGTGCGCTAGTTGCCGCACAGGATCACGGCGTCTTCATCACTCCCGCGAAAGGCGGAGAGATCAGACGCCTAAAAGAGAATGACAAACCGATTGAAGCATCATCGCCAGAATGGTCACCTGACGGGAAAACAATCGCATTCATGTCAAGCGAACGAGGAAGCTCCGATATAGGAATCTGGAACCTTGAGAGTGGATCTGTGGAATGGGTAACCAACAGCCGCTATGAATGCTACGATCCCCAATGGCTTCCGGACGGCCGTAAGCTCGCCTATCTCGTAAACCAGAATGGAAACGTAAGCATAGCCATTCAGAACCTCGAAACCCACGTCACGGATATTCTAGAGTTCAAGGAGGGTGTGCACGCACAGATCGGGTTTGGCCGTGATCCTGAAACGATGTTCTTCACATTCTCAAATCCAAGTCACCCTCCAGATCTGTGGAATGTGAACCTGAATAATCAGGAGTTTCATCAACTTACGAACTCTCTTCCCAGCACGATTGACCCTACACTGTTCGTCAAGGGTTCTTCTGTTAGCTATCTTAGCAAGGATGGGTTGGAAATTCCAACTTTACTTTATCTCCCGAAGACATTTAATCCCGCGAAGCCTGGCCCTTCACTTATCTACGTTCACGGCGGTCCCACATTGCAGCACATGAATGAATGGCATCCCTCAATCCAGCATCTCGTAAGTCTAGGCTATGTCGTCGTTGTTCCAAACTACAGAGGCAGTTCCGGATTCGGGCGAGAATTTCGGGAAGCAAATCGATTCGTTCTGGGTAACAAAGACTTAGATGACGTTGTCGCCGCTGCAGGTTACCTAATCGAGAAACAGCTTACAGATCCAAGTAGAATCGGTCTTCTAGGAGAGTCCTATGGGGGATACTTGACCCTATGCGCCCTAACCAAGTTCCCCAAATACTGGGCTGCCGGCGCTGCAATGGTGCCATTTCTTAACTGGTTCACAGAAATCGAGAACGAGCGTGAGGACTTGCAGTATTGGGACCGTGAGAATATGGGTGATCCAAAGAAAGATTACGATCGCTTTTGTAACTCTTCGCCTATCTTCTTCATCGACGATATTGAGGCGCCAGTCCATCTTATTTCAGGGGCACATGACCCTCGCTGCCCAGCTTCTGAAACCAAGCATGCACAGGATATGCTTCAGAAATTGGGTAAGGTGTTTGATCTAGTGGTCTACCAAGATGAGGGACATGAATTCCGAAGACTTGACAATCGTGTTGATGCCCATAAGAGAATTGCCAAATTCCTGGGCGAATACCTGAAGCCGTCATGAATGTTCAGAGATGGAATTGCTAATTGCAGGGGGCCTACAAAATACGATTTGGACTTCAGAGTCTTCGATTCAGATTCGTTTCTTGAGATTTCGATGCAATTATAGACTACAACGTGTAATTGTTGATGAACATGACTAGCGAAAAACCTCAGGGCAGTAGCATTCGGGAGCAGACTGCCTCAGTCAAGCAGAATGATTCCCTAACTCCATCAAGAAACTTCCTGTTCGTTTCGGATGTTGGTTTGATCGGCGACCTTGCATATGCTGTCAAGAACGAAGGAAACCAAGTACGATATTACATTGCGAGCAAAACAGACAAGGACATCTCGGATGGCTTTGTCGAGAAAGTGGGCGACTGGGAGTCCCTTAAGGATTGGGCTGATATCATCGTCTTTGATGACATAGGCTTTGGCGCTGCAGCAGAACGTATGCGCAAAGAAGGAAAAGCAGTGGTAGGTGGAACTGCAGCAAGCGACTGCTTGGAGATAGACCGTGACTTTGGTCAAGAACAGCTCAAGAAGGCTGGCCTTCAGACCGTTCCATCTTGGGAGTTCACTACATTCGATGATGCGATCAAATTCGTCAAAGATAATTCAGGAAGATACGTTGTGAAACCGAGCGGCAAGGCCCAAGAGGAAAAAGTCCTATCATTTGTAGGCCAAGAAGAAGATGGACTTGACATAGTATCTATACTTGAACGCTACAAAAGCACTTGGAGCACCAAAATCAAAAGCTTCCAGCTACAGAGATTCGTGTCTGGTGTCGAAGTAGCTGTGGGCGCATTCTTCAATGGGCAAGAGTTCATTTTGCCTGCATGTATCAACTTCGAGCACAAACGAATGTTCAATGAGGAAATAGGTCCCAGCACCGGCGAGATGGGAACTCTGATGTTTTGGTCAGAGCGAACCCGCCTTTATGACGAGACCCTGCCAAAATTCACAACACTCTTGGCGGAGATGGGATATGTCGGATACTTTGACATCAACTGCATCGTTAACGCCCGCGGAATCTACCCATTGGAGATTACACCCCGGTTTGGCTATCCAACGATCAATATCCAGATGGAAGGTATCCTAAGCCGATGGAGTGATTTCTTGTATGCTTTGGCAAACAGGCAACAATTCAATCTACGTACTCAACGAGGATTTCAGATCGGTGTCGTAGTCGCGGTTCCGCCCTATCCGTTCTCAGATCCTGCCGCCTACAGACGCTACTCAGAGGATGCAGTGATCATTTTCAAAAAGGTCATGTCAAACGGTATTCACCATGGTGACGCTAAACTCGTCGATGGAGACTGGCGTCTCGCAGGCAACTCTGGCTACGCGTTAGTCGTTACTGGTTCTGGCCCCACATTGGAGGACGCCCGCAAAGAAACCTACAATCGAGTTAGGAACGTGATCATACCGAATATGTTCTATCGGACGGACATTGGAGAACGTTGGAATCGAGATGGAGACTTGTTGCAGACATGGGGTTATCTGTAGTGAAACCTCAGTGTTTTTCGGACTAAACGACTCGTTAGAGGAAAGCGCAATATGCGCGCAACGATTCCATCGTATTTGTTCTGTCATTAGTCATAGATAGACTAATAGCATGTTTGCTCTGCTTTTGGAATCAATATCCGTCGAGGTATGATGCTTGCCTCCTCCACTGTTAGAGCGTCCTGAGAAGTAAATTGCAGGGATAATCAAAAGGAAAATTGAGGCAATAAAGCGCGCGCCTAGTGTTGGCGGCATTAAGCCCACGATAATAACATAACGCCTATATCGGACCTGGCTGCAACAGGGCGGAATCTGAGGCGGATGCAATACCACGACAAGAGAAAAGCTAGTCAACCCACGCAAGGATTACTGGTCGATCCCGCAAGCGGATCTACATCAAACTCTCAAGACTAGCGAACAGGGCTTAACGGAGCAGGAAGTTAGACAGCGACCAAAAGAATTTGGATACAATGAATTACCTAAGCAAACCTTCAGTCGCACACAAGTTCTCCTCAGACAATTCAAGAACCCAAGACTTGCACTCTTGATTGCATGCACCGTTGTAGCCGGGATCTTCACAGCGCGCGCTATAGATTCCCAGAAGATAGTGTACGGTCGAAAGCATTGATGCAGCCTGTAGATGTAGGTTCCATTTCTGGGCTTTCCAATAGAGAAGCTATTCAAAGGCTGGAGCAGGATGGACCTAATGAACTACCATCTGCAGAAGGGCGCAGTGTCCTCAGGATCGGCATTGAGATTCTTCGGGAGCCCATGTTCCTATTGCTAGTAGCAAGCGGCTCGATCTACTTCATACTGGGGGATTTTCAGGAAGGAATAATGCTGATGAGCTTTGTCGCTGTAATCATTGGCATCACCATATATCAGCAACAGAAAGCTGAAAACGCACTAAGAGCACTAAGAAATTTATCTAGCCCAAGGGCACATGTGATTCGCGATGGAGAACGTAAGCGTATCTCTGGCCGTGAAGTTGTCTGCGAAGACGTACTCGTCCTCTCTGAAGGAGATCGTGTACCTGCGGATGCAATATTGCTCTCTTCCAGCAACTTGATGATCGATGAATCCTTACTCACGGGAGAATCCCTTCCAGTTCGTAAGGTACAATGGGATGGCGGAACTCTTGCAGATCGACCCGGGGGGGACGATCAACCTCTCGTATACTCAGGAACACTCGTTGTACAAGGACATGCGGTAGCAAAGGTCAGAGCGACAGGAGCCACAACTGAGATTGGCAAGATCGGAAAGTCATTGCAGACCTCTTACAGGGAAGAATCACGACTTGAGAAGGATACCGAACGTCTCGTTCGGACTACTGCTATCATTGGCCTCAGCCTTTGCGCGATTGTTGTGATTGCGTACGGGCTTATCCGTTCTGATTGGATTCATGGTTTTCTGGCAGGGATCACTCTTGCCATGGCAATTCTGCCTGAAGAGTTCCCTGTAGTACTCACCGTATTTCTTGCTCTTGGTGCTTGGCGATTATCAAGGAACAACGTACTCACCAGAAATGCGCCAGCAATTGAGGCCCTCGGTGCAGCGACGGTGCTCTGTGTGGACAAGACCGGAACGCTTACCGAAAACAAGATGTCTGTTTACGTATTCTTCTCAAACGGACAGACATACTATCCTCATTCTACAAAAGCCAGCCCCATTCCTGAACCATTTCATGAACTTGTAGAATTCAGCATTCTTGCCTGTAAGCGGGATCCCTTCAACCCGATGGAAAAAGCCCTGATAAGGTTTGGTGAAATAGACCTCGTAGGTACAGCGCACTTGCACGGAGATTGGGAGCTCCTGCAAGAGTATCCGCTTTCACAGCAATTGCTTGTAATGTCAAATGTTTGGAGGTCGCGCGATGGCGCTGAGTATATCATTGCAGCCAAAGGGGCACCTGAAGACATTGCAGATCTCTGTCATTTTGGAGAGGTGGATATGAAGGAGCTTTCCTTGCAGGTTAATACCATGGCTGAAAAAGGGCTGCGAGTTCTGGGTGTAGCACGAGCATACTTCAGGAGAACCGAATTACCAGAGGAACAACACGATTTCACCTTCAAATTTCTGGGCCTTGTTGGATTTGCAGATCCGATTCGCCCGAAGGTCGCTGATGCCATCAGTGAATGCTACACCGCCGGCATACGGGTGGTGATGGTTACGGGAGACTATCCGGCCACAGCCCAGAGCATTGCTCGACAAGTCGGCATGAAATCAGTTGACGAGTATATCACTGGCGATGAGTTGGATGCTTTGAGCGATGCGGAACTTGGACTGCGTGTCAGGAATGTAAATATCTTCGCAAGGATTGTCCCTGAGCAGAAACTTAGAATTGTCAATGCCCTAAAGGCAAATCACGAAACTGTCGCCATGACAGGCGATGGAGTGAATGATGCACCGGCGCTAAAATCAGCGAACGTCGGCATTGCCATGGGAAATACTGGAACCGATGTAGCCCGAGAAGCTTCATCACTTGTACTGCTTGACGACAATTTTGCATTTATCGTTGCCGCCGTCAGAACGGGTAGGCGAATATTTGACAATTTGAAGAAGGCTACCGCGTATATACTGTCTATTCATGTGCCGATAGCTGGTATGTCACTTGTCCCCGTTCTGTTTGGATGGCCACTAGTCCTCTTCCCTGTTCACGTTGTCTTCCTTGAGTTGATAATTGATCCTGCTTGCTCGGTAGTCTTTGAAGAAGAGCCAGAGGAAGCAAATATCATGAAGAAGCCTCCTAGAAAGCTAAACGAATCACTTTACAATATGAGGACTATAGTACTCAGCCTTCTACAGGGTTGTGTTCTGCTTCTTGTTCTTCTTGTAGTATTCAGCGGCACAATAGCTTTGGGTAGTGGAGAGCTGAAGGCCCGAGCAATGACCTTTACAACTCTTGTCATTGCAAATCTCGGCTTGATGCTTACAAATCGTTCTTGGTTGCGAACAATTCCAGCCACTCTACGTTCGCCAAATAGAGCACTTTGGTGGGTTGTCGGCGGAGCGGTTCTCTTTCTTGGCTTGGTATTATATGTGCCAATCCTCCAGGAACTCTTCTCTTTTTCTTTCCTCCACCCTTTTGATCTGTTGGTGTGCCTAGGGGCCGGAGGGACGAGTGTGCTGTGGTTTGAAATACTCAAGCTGCGGAGTAGACGGCAAGACTTGAAATACTCGGCTAGTTTGCCCCGGCTTTCTTAATCTTCAGCCTTACTAGTATTCTCTCTGAACATCTGAAATGCGCCAGATATTTTGCTTCGAGTTGCTTCTGACGCAAAAGAAGCGCCCCAGATCCGTTAGATTAAAAAAGTTGATAGGTAACCACACAATACTGTACCTGCAATAAGACAAGGAGAGTTCCAAAAGAACAAAGATGTCAACACTTCGAGTTGTAAGGCGAAATAGCGAAATCTACATTGAAGACGAGAGTAACGCTCCTGTCATAGTGCCTGTTTCAATTGCAGAGGTGAAGCCTCACCAAGTCTATGAAGGGCTCATGGCAAGAGGACTGTCACTGCCAAGCAAAGAGGATTTCCTCTACGTGTTGATGCAGGTCATATACCGAGGAGAAGACTTCGAAGTAACGCTATCCTGAGTTGCCACCATAATCAATACCCGAGTTGCCAGTAGAGGGGGCTTTCATGTCTGTACTCAGCATAGCTAGTTGTCTCTCTTGGTCTGCTGGCATTCCTGAGAATATTACACGCGCCGAATTCCTCTTTTCCAAGAGATACTTCTAGCATCAAAATGTTGCTTTGAATTACTCCTCTGAAAAGTACTTAACTACCTCAGGCTCAAGATTGGATTGGGAGATATTTGTCATTCCGAATTGGACGTCTTGCGGGCTTTCAAATAGCGGTACATTACAGCTGGATCTTCATTTTCTTTCTGATCCTCCTGGTCTTGTCAGCAGGCTATATGCCGATAAATTACCCAGGCCTTTCATCAATCGAATATTGGATCATAGGCCTTATAGCCACCATACTTCTCTTTGGGTCAGTTCTGTTTCATGAGCTGTGTCATTCAATTGTTGCAAGAAAATATGGATTGGTAATAGCCCGCATCACCCTGTTCTTCTTTGGTGGAGTCTCTGAAATGACTGAGGAGCCCCAAGATCCAAAAGTTGAATTAAAGATGGCTGCTGCAGGCCCAGCTTCAAGCATCTTTCTGGGTGCAGCCTTCGGTTTAGCTGTCTATGGCAGTTCCATTCTACATCTTCCACCTCAGATTCGTGCCCCCCTTGACTATGGATTCTGGATTAACATATTCCTAGCTGGATTCAACCTCCTCCCAGGCTTCCCTATGGATGGTGGAAGAATACTGCGATCCGCGGTCTGGCTCCGGAAGCATGACATTGTCAAAGCAACTCGGATAGCAACCAACGTTGGAATCGGAATCTCTTATCTTATGATCGGCGGTGGTTTGGTGCTTGCACTAATGGGACTTTGGGCGAATGGGCTCTGGCTCGTCTTTGTCGGCCTGTTCATAAAGAATGGGGCTGAATCAAGCCTTAGACAAACAATCATCAACAAATCTCTTCTCAACATCTCAATAGGCGACATAATGACAAGGGATGTAAAGACCGTAACTCCGGACATGACAATTGAGGAGTTCATAACTGAATACTTGCTGCAATTCCGACATGAAGTATATCCGGTGCTCTCAAATGGAGATATCTTGGGGCTAATGTCCATCCAAGATGCGAAGCAAATTCCTAGGGAACAGTGGAAAACTACCTATGTCAAGGATATAATGCGACCAAATGAGAAAATAGTCATGGTTCGTCCAGACCGAGAAGCCATTGAAGCCTTTATGAAAATGTCAAGATATGATGTGGGCCAAGTCTTGGTTGTGGCTGAAGGCAGACTCTTGGGCATTTTGACTCACAGTGATATATTCCAGGTTGTGAAAACTAGGACCGAGCTAAATCTATAAGTCAGTTGATAATTCAATTCACTTGAGGTGGACTGCTTGGTGAAAGACCCTATCTGTGGTATGAATGTCGAGGAAAAAGCGGCTGGATTCAAGAGTACTTATCAGGGCAAGATCTACTACTTCTGTTCTCCAAGCTGTAAAGAAGACTTTGACAAGGCCCCCTCCAAGGTTATTTGAGGGAATTAGAATCCGGTTCTTTTGTTTTACCGGTTGAACAGTCCTACCTAAGGAGCTAAGTCTTATTGGTAACAGATCCAGCGCGCCCTTCTCGATCCGATGTTCGTTACGGCAACCGTTGCCCTCAGCTCAATCATAGTTACAAACTCCCTTTTTCTCCGACGTTCAACTCCAGAGCGCGCGCGCGATCTTAAGAAAGACAAAAGCTTGGCCAGTATTCCAGCAGATGAAATCTCATGAGAGAAAACAAGCTCCTCTACATAGTCATAGACGGTCTAGGAGACCGCCCCATCCCGGAATTTGGAGGCAAAACTCCTCTTGAAGTCGCGGAAACCCCAAACCTTGACAGGCTAGCGGAGCAAGGAAGACTTGGGCTCATGTATACCGTTTCAGCAGGGATAGCCCCTGAGAGTGATGTGGCAGTCATCTCGATTCTTGGATACGACCCTGCTAGATTCTACACTGGAAGGGGCCCACTGGAGGCTTTTGGTTCAGGCATGAAAATGACAAAGGGAGAGCTGGGCCTCAGATGCAATTTTGCAACGGTTGACAAGAACAACAAGATTCTGGATCGTCGTGTTGGGAGAAACCTTTCAGCTTCTGAAGCTGCTGAGCTGAGTAAATCGATCAATTCGGAAATAAGTCTGGAGACCGTTCCTTCCAATTTTGAATTCAAAAGCACTATTGGCCATCGTGGGGTTCTGGTAATAAGGAGAATAGGCGGCAGGCTCTCAGGAGAGATCGGGAATACCGACCCTGCATACGCGCGCGTGAAAGGATTCGGTGTTGCCGAGTCAAAACAGGATGCCGAAGCTTTTGTGAATAAATGCGAACCACTGGACAACAGTTATGAAGCACAGATCTCAGCAGGACTTGTCAACGAATTCACCCAGAAAACAAGAATACTACTTGAGAATCACCATGTCAATAGTAAGCGTGAGCAATCTGGAAAACTGAAAGCCAACGCCATACTGTCCAGGGATGCAGGCGACAGACTACCGGACCTGTTTAATATAAACAAGAATTTCGACGCCGATTTCGCCTGCTTGGTCGAGATGCCGGTCGAGAAAGGAATAGCAGTACTCGCTGGCATGACAACTATAGAACTCCCACCACCCTCAGGTAATCTGAGTATCGACAGCCAACTGAAGGCTGACGAATTGTGCGGTAATCTTCAATATCATGACTGCTTCTATGTCCACATCAAGGGACCTGATGAACCAGCCCACGACGGTGATTTCGAACTAAAGAGGAAGTCAATAGAGACTGTTGATAGAGACTTCTTCGGTAAGATACTCGATGTACTGGTTCTCAAGAAGACCCTAGTCTGTGTGACAGCCGACCACGCAACCCCGTGCAAGATGAAGACACATTCAGACGATCCAGTACCATTACTTATTGCCGGAAGGAACCTCCAGAAAGACGGGGTCGGAAGATTTTGCGAGAAGAACTGTGCAAAGGGTAGCTTGGGGATTATCCCGATAGGGTCGAATTTGATGCCTTTACTGATGTCTATGCTTGATTAGGAATGAGTCGAACAGGCTAGGAATTGATTCTCAATGAGGGAGATGTGAGGATGAAGGCTTCTATAACAGATTTTCCAGATGAATTCTATGATGGAAAAATCGTTCTAGTCAGGGTTGATTTCAATGTGCCTTTGAAGGAGGGAAAGGTCGACGATGACTATAGGATAAGAAGTTCAATTCCAACATTGGACTATCTCTGTTCAAGAGGAGCAAAGCTCGTAGTAGTGTCACATCTAGGTAGACCAGATGGAAAGCCTGATCCAGCTATGTCGTTGCGACCTACGGCTGAGCGTCTCCAGAGCCTTACCAGTAAGAGGGTAAAATGGGTCGGTGAATGTATCGGCAAAGATGTCGAGAACGCTGTGAAGGATCTAAGAGTTGGAGAGATCCTCCTCCTTGAGAACCTACGCTTCCATGTGGAAGAAGAGAAGAACGATGGTGAGTTCTCACGCGCCCTCGCCTCGCTTGCAGAGGTCTTTGTCAATGACGCTTTCAGTGCCTCCCACAGGAAGCATTCGTCGACCTACGGAGTACCTGCCCTTTTGCAGTACAGACTTGCGGGCCTTCAATTGCAGAAGGATTTGACTTACTTAAGGAAGGTCAGGGATGAGCCTGATCATCCTTTCATCCTAGTGGTCGGAGGAGCAAAGATTCGCGACAAGATAGATGCAATGAAGAACCTGATTGAGAAGGTGGATAAAGTGCTGGTCGGAGGCTGCATAGCATACACTCTGCTAGCATCAAAAGGAGTCTCTATTGGCAAATCTCCGATAGAAAATGATGTCCTAGCTTGGGGAAGCGAGATTCTAAAAAGAGAAGAGAAAATACTGCTTCCTGAGGATCACATAATTTCACCAGATGTTGATCTCCCTACCCAAGCTGAGCTAGTACGGGGCGGGATCCCTGCGAATATGAAGGGATTTGACATAGGACCCTTAACCTCACAAAGATATACGTCAATAATAGCTTCTGGAGGAGGAACCGTGTTTTGGAACGGTCCTATGGGCTTATTTGAGATTAGGGAGTTCTCCCACGGGACTACAGACGTCGCTCAGGCAATTGCTTTGGCACATTTCCGCGGATCAACAACGATAATCGCTGGCGGTGATTCGGTCTCAGCCTTGGAAAAAGCAGGAGTAAAGGAATCCGAAGTCAGCCATATTTCAACTGGTGGAGGAGCCTCACTCGAATACGTGGGAGGAAAGATCCTTCCAGGAATCGAGATCCTCAGCGACAAATGAGTTATCCGAGGCAAGTCAGAGACTACACTCCCAAACCATCGCATCTGACGTATCAGGTATCGATACGTGTATGACCCCGCGCGCTTCAGGAAATCTGACAAGGATAAGCCAACTCGAATACCGAGATCAATTGGCCACACATGTTGAAACCAAATGTAGCGCGCTAGAACTAAAGAGGCATTCGATATCTGCAGAATTCTCTAGTCAACTTCTGAATGCGTAGGAAAGCTCGTAAGTGCCAAATAGGATCAACAACGCCCCCACAGCTCTTATTAGGTATATTCTGCTTTCGTGCCTCTCAGAAATTAACCCTGATTTGGTCCTAGACAACACAAACCCGGCAGCAACAGCGAAAAGACCCTGACTACCATTCAGCCCCTCAGTGATCTGGACAGAGAACCCTAAAGCATAGAACAACAATATATAACCGAAATATTGCGCCAACACGACCAGAAGCACAGCCCGCAAGGCACCTCTCCATTCCCCTCGCAGACTCGCCCAGTTTTCTTCATGAAATATCAATGGCATCAATGCCAACAAGACACAAAACCAACCGATTTCACGCCAAACCAGGAAGTTGAAATTCGTCACCAGCTTCATCGCAGGCTTAACGGCCACATTCCCGGCGGTGTATAGAAAAGCCGCAGCCATGAAAATCCAAAGTGCTTTGTTCTTGAATGAGAAGAGCTGCCTTGCCCTTATGTTCTCATCCCATGAAGTCATGACTGCTCCTAAAACAGCAATGATAATCCATAGAATAACATCGAAGCCATAGAATTCTCCGAGGAAAACATAGCTGAGAGGGATAACGAAGATAGGCTTTATTCCTACAATGGGAACAGCGGAAGAAGCATCATATTTGGTTAGACCATAATACGTCAACAGATAGGCTATGATAGAGGTTGCTCCAGAGATGTACGCGTAGGGAATCACTTCCGCAGGGGGCAGAGTAACCTGGCCTGGCGCGATTATCAAGGACAGAATGGGGAAGATAGCTACTATCAAAATGCCCTGCATGTAAATGAAGGAAATAAAGCTGCTCATCTTCTTCGATATCACATACTTGGCAGCAAACATGAAAATAGAGAAGAACAGTGAAGACGTAATCGCATAGAACATGAATGTCTCCAACCAACATCACACCGACATTTCCAAAGAAATGAATTCCAAGACCTTACAGATGTATTCAAGCTGAATCAATGCTTCACATACGATCTTCAATATCAAGAGGCCACTTTAGAGGTTCGCAATCAGGGAAGGTACCGCAAGAGTCGACACTGGGCTCTTCATTCTGCAGTACTATTTTGGGCCACAACAGTCATCTTCGAGCAGATAATGCTTTCGCTGATTTGAATACGATTATGATTAGAAAACTACCGCTTCATTCATTAGACTCAGAATCTTAACTATCACTGCAATTTGAGGTTCAGAATGATGAACAGCGAGATCCTGATACAGTCAAACTACCCACTGCCTGTCCTCAAACGAGGAAAAGTCCGTGACATATATGAAAAAGAAAACCACCTGCTCATAGTCTCCACTGACAGAGTATCAGCCTTTGATGTTATTCTTCCGAATGGAATACCGTCCAAAGGATGGGCACTCAATCAACTATCTGCCTACTGGTTGGAGAAAACTAAATCGATATTCCCCAATCATTTCATTGAAAAGACCGATGAGAGAAGCATAGAAGTCCTGAGAGCTGATAGAATAGATATTGAATGGGTCGCCAGAAGTCACATTTACGGTTCGGCATGGCGCAAATACATTGGGGGGGAACACTTCATCAGTGGATTAAGTCTTCCAAATGGACTGCAACTAGCTGAGGAATTGCCTGAGATCATACTTACACCAACTACCAAAAGTGAAGTAGGACATGACATTGAACTGTCGAAGAGTGACGCTATTAACAAGGGGATAGTCTCGAGAGACGAATGGTCGATACTTGAAGAAGCTACATTCAGGCTCTACGACTTCTATAAGAAAGAAGCTGCAAGAAAGGATTTGATGATACCTGATTTCAAGCTTGAATATGGCAAAGTCAAAGGTGAACTAATACAAATTGATGAACCTCCAACTCATGATTCAGCCCGACTCTGGTCCAAGAAACATTATCGTATAGGTGAAAGACAGGAAGCACACTCCTTGGACAAAGAGTTTCTGAGAGATTTCCTGATGAGAAGAGGATACACTGGTGACGGCCAGCCACCAAATCTTCCTCCAATACTAATCGATCAAGTCTCCAAAAGATGTGTTGGAGCATACAAGGTTCTGGCCAGCCAAGCCAGACTTGATGATCTGTCTCTAATGAGTGTTGATGAAGTCCTACGATCTCTTGAAGCTGAGTAAGAGCTATTTGAAGCGTAGTATGAGAACAGGAAAGTAATACGACTCGTCTAAGCGTCAATGACCCGGTGGCCAGAAGCTTTCCTAAGTCGATTCATTATAGCTAGGCCTAGACCCTCCTCATCAACCCCCTCAACCAGTATTACGTCAACATCTACCTCGTCGAATCTTCTCAGAACGTCAAACAAGCCCTTGGCTATCTCTTGCTTTGTAACCCCGAGACTCTCGATGTGGTTGACATGATACTTCTTGCCAGTTGTGGTCGCCACACCGATTCGCATACCCTTCGTATCGAAATCATTTATCAGCTCACTGATTTTCCTCTGAACATCATTGTCACTACCAATCACGACTAGTAATTCCGCCTTGGGCGCATAATGCTTGTATTTCATCCCTGGCGATCTTGCAACAAGTTCTCTGTCAACAAGATTCTGCGTGTTGGTTGGACTAATGTGCACTGTTCCTAAGACTCCTCTTAGCATCTCTAGAGTCACCGCGCCTGGCCTCAGTATCTGCGGTGGCTTTACGGTCAAATCAACTACCGTCGACTCTAACCCGACCTCCGTTGCCCCTCCGTCAATAATCAGATCGACCTTTCCGTCCAGATCTTCTAGTACATGCTGCGCTTTTGTTGGGCTTGGCCTGCCAGCCTTGTTCGCAGAGGGAGCAGCGATGGGCGTTCCAGACGCTTCAATCAAAGCCAAGGCAATTCTGCTACTGGGCATTCTGATGGCTACGGTAGGAAGCTTCGCGGTCGTTTCATCAGGAACTATAGGCTTCTTTTCCAGAACAATTGTTAAGGGTCCTGGAAAGAACTCCCTGATCAAGACGTCTGCTTCCTTGGGAACATTCCCTGCAAGGCTGTAAACAGAGTCCCCGCTAGACACATGAACGATAAGAGGGTTGTCTACGGGCCGTCCTTTGGCTAGAAATATCTTCTTTACGGCTTCAGAATTCAGAGCATCTGCACCAAGCCCGTATACAGTTTCTGTTGGAAAGGCTACAAGATTGCCTTTCTTGATTAACTCCGCTGCTTTTTTGATGATTCTGACGTCGGGCCTTCCAGGATTAACCGTCCAGACTTCAGTCATATCTGTTCTGACGTTGTGATCTCCACTATAAACACCTTATTTTTGGAGCAACATCAACGCTTTGATAGCGCGCGCTAGACTGTTCAAAGTTGTTGCTGTTTCGGGCAGGTTCTCTTTTGAATAGTTGGAACCATTGTCAACCTGTCATCTGCTGAAAGATTTGAGAATCCTTCAACATCCAATAGGGCTCTTCGAATCAGATGATGAACAACGAATCTGAAGATGCCTAAGGACCATCAAGATTTCCGGTTATCCGTTCCACCTGCACGTCATATTGTCGAAATGTTTATAGGAACTGCGTGGGCGACACGATAACGCGTCAGCTCAACTCACGAGGCTCATATTGATAGATGATGATCATGAAGAAGACCACAAGAACTGTGTGTGCTAAGGAAGATTTGAGCTGGGCACAGCAAGTCACGGCGTCAGACGGCCTCTTAACTCTGCCAATCAGCGAGCTCATTACTCAGTTGAATACTTCTCAATCAGGCCTGTCAGCTCAGGAAGCTCGAAGTCGTCTGGAGATCTATGGCTATAATGAGCTTGCCAAGAGAAAGAAGTTCACTGCCATTGCCAATTTCTTTTATCATTTCAGAAGCCCTTTGGTAATAATACTACTTTTCGCAGGATTGATCTCGGGCTTTGTTGGAGAAATTATAAACGCCATCATAATATTCTCAATAGTCCTAATGAGTGTAATTCTCCTGTTCTATCAGGAGTCCAAAGCTGAAAGAGCCGCTGAGGCACTCAGAGAGAAAGTGACTACGACAGCTACTGTGCTCCGAGATGACAGAAAGCTGGAAGTGGGACTCCCCGAAATCGTACCCGGAGATGTAATATATCTTTCAGCAGGCGACATAGTGCCTGCCGACGCAAGGGTAGTGAACGCCAAGGATCTTTTCGTGAATCAATCGGCATTGACCGGTGAATCATTCCCAGTAGAAAAAACTGCTGTACCCCCACCTACAAGAGCAGCTTCGGTCACAGAACGGAATGATTGCCTGTTCTGTGGAACATCGGTTGTAAGTGGGACATCAACGGCTCTGGTAGTGAGAACTGGCAACTCCACAGAATATGGGAAGATAGCCAAGAAGCTCGTCGAGAGGCCACCTGAAACCGAGTTTGAAAGAGGCTTGTCGAAATTCGGTTTCATGATAATGGAAATCACTTTCCTTCTTGTACTATTCGTCTTTTTCGTTAACGCCCTCTATAAACACGGAGTCTTGGAGTCCCTACTATTCTCTGTAGCCTTGGCAGTTGGACTCACTCCAGAGCTTCTGCCCATGATCCTCTCGGTGAACCTTTCAAAAGGTGCCCTCGAAATGTCCAAGAAGGGAGTCATCGTAAAGCGTCTAGCATCAATTCAAAATTTCGGAAGCATGGATGTCCTATGCACAGACAAGACCGGTACGCTCACTGAGAACATCATAACGCTAGTGCTACACATAGACATCGAGAGTAATGACAGTGAAAAAGTATTGCTGTATTCCTTCTTGAACAGCTCTTTCCAAACAGGCTTGAAAAGCCCTCTAGATGAGGCGATACTCAGACACAAAGAGGTTGACGTGAAAGACTACCAGAAGATAGATGAAGTACCGTTTGATTTCACGAGAAAGCGACTCTCAGTCATTGTGGAACATGCTGGCCAGAGATTTCTGATTGCCAAGGGTGCTCCTGAAGAGATACTCAAAGTGTGTTCCTACTGTGACAATACCGACAAGACACTTGATTTAACAAGTGAGCTGCATGAGAAGATTGAGAAGACGCATTACGACCTCAGCTCAAAGGGATTCAGAGTCCTAGCAGTGGCATACAAGAAAGCCAGAGAGGAGAAAGCAGTATACTCTGTCAATGACGAGACCAACATGGTTTTCTTGGGCTTCGTAGCATTCATGGATCCGCCAAAAGAGACTGCAAGAGAATCCCTTCAACTGTTGAGCAGGGCCGGTATGGAGCTCAAAATTCTCACCGGAGACAATGAGCTGGTCACAAAGAAGACATGTGAACAGCTAGGCTTTGAGATAAGGAGGATTGTTCTGGGAAGTGAACTTGCTGAGATGCAGGATGATGCGCTTGCAAGAGTCGTCGAAGAAGCAAATATTTTCGCCAGAGTCACACCCGCTCAAAAGGACAGAATAATGATCCAGCTGAAAAAAAATGGGCATGTTGTTGGTTTTCTAGGAGATGGTATTAATGATTCACCTTCACTTAAGACATCTGACGTCGGGATATCAGTTGATAATGCAGTAGATGTCGCTAAGGAGTCTGCAGACATCATACTTCTACGCAAGAGTCTGAGGGTACTTCAGGAGGGGGTTCTGGAAGGGCGAAAAACCTTCGGAAATACAATGAAATATGTTATGATGGGAACCAGTTCGAATTTTGGCAACATGTTCAGCGTTGCAGCAGCATCTCTCTTTCTGCCATTCCTACCGATGCTCCCGATACAGATACTTCTTAACAACCTGCTCTATGACTTATCCGAGCTAGCGATACCAACTGATAACATCGATCCAGAATATACCGAACGAGCAAAAAGGTGGGACCTTTCATTCATAAAGAGGTTCATGATATTCATCGGTCCAATAAGTTCAATATTTGATTTTTTGACGTTCTTCATAATGTTACTAGTCTTCAAAGCGACAGCGCCAATGTTTCAGACTGCTTGGTTTCTTGAGTCTCTATGTACCCAAACATTGGTAATATTTGTCATAAGAACTAGAAGAACGCCCTTCTTCAAGAGTAGGCCAAGTAAGCTATTGACCATTAGCACTCTAAGCATCGTCGGCTTTTCGCTAATCCTTCCACTCACGCCATTGGGAGCATTGTTCCAGTTCGTTGAGCCCCCGCCAGCCTTCTTTGCGATTCTGGTGTTATTGATTGGAGTGTACTTGATTCTAGTAGAGATTGTAAAGAAATGGTTCTACAAGAGATGGATGTATCATTCATAGTAAATCGGCACCATCTCAGACCATGCAGACCCTTGATTTTCTGTCATCGAAGCAAAGAACGATAACACGGCTTCAGGCCGAAGCCCCTCGCTTTGACCCGAACATAGCCTCAGTTTCCGCGTTGTACTCTTGCAGAGGCTTTATTGTCATAACACCTTTCTTTATTGCTTCTCCACCCTTGACAGCGGCCAAGGCAGCTGGAATTGTGGTAATGTAAGGAACATTATGCTCGACCGCAGCCCTCCTAATTTCGTATCCCTCCTTTTTCGGACCTTTTCCACTTGGAGTATTGACTATGAGATCGACTTCTTTGTTAATCACCAAATCAACAACATTGGGTCTACCTTCGGTGGTCTTAGGTACAGCTTTCGCACTTATTCCGGCTTTGCTCAGGTATTCTGCCGTTCCCTTTGTGGCCAGCAACTCAAATCCAAGACCCATAAGTCCCCTAGCAACTTGGATGATCTTTGGTTTGTCTCTATCCTTTACGCTTATGAATGCCTTGCCACTCGTGGGAAGCCTCATCCCTGCTGCGAGCTCGGCTTTGTAATATGCCATTCCAAAATCGTAGTCTATACCCATGACTTCTCCAGTTGACTTCATCTCTGGAGCTAGTGTAGGATCCACCCCGGGCAGTTTGTTGAATGGAAAAACCGCCTCTTTCACAGCCACATGTTTCAGAGTCAACCGTTCTTCGATACCTAATTCTCTGATTTTTTTGCCAATCATTATCTTGGCGGCGATCTTTGCCAATGGTAACCCTGTTGCTTTACTTACGAAGGGCACAGTCCTTGACGCTCTTGGATTTGCTTCAATGACATATACAACTTCGTCTTTGACTGCGTACTGAATATTCGTTAATCCGACGACCCCCAATGCAAGCGCGATCTTCCTTGTATAGACTTTTATCTTCTCGATTACTCTGTCGCTGAGGCTTATGGGTGGAAGTGCGCAAGCTGAATCGCCTGAATGGACTCCTGCCTCTTCTATGTGTTCCATGATGCCCCCTATGATGACCTCTTCCCCGTCACAAAGGGCATCGACCTCGACTTCTAACGCGTCCTCGATAAACTTGTCTATCAATATTGGTTTCTCGGGGGATACTTCTAGTGCTTCGGTCATGTAATCCTCTAGGGCCTCATCGTCATAGGTTATGTCCATCGCTCTTCCACCCAAGACGTAGGACGGCCTAACCAAGACTGGGTATCCCAACTTCCTTGCCACCTCTGTTGCTTGGTCTATGTTGTAGGCTATTCCGTTTGCCGGCTGTGGAATACCCAGTTCCTCCAGCAGTTCCGCGAATTTTTCTCTATTTTCGGCTACGTCAATTGCGTCAGGAGGTGTACCCAGAATTCTCACTCCATTCTCTGATAGTTTTTTCGTTATGTTCAATGGAGTTTGACCGCCGAACTGGACGAATACCCCCTCTGGCCGCTCATTCTCCACTATATTCAGAACATCTTCAAGGGTTATGGGTTCGAAGTAGAGCCTGTCCGAAGTGTCGTAATCAGTTGACACGGTCTCCGGATTGCTGTTCACCATTACTGTCTCATAGTCTTCGTTTCTTAGTGAGAGGACACTATGGACGCAGCAATAGTCAAACTCTATGCCTTGGCCAATCCTATTCGGTCCAGATCCCAGTATTACTATCTTCTTTCTTCCTGTTGGGGTTGCCTCATTTTCCTTTTCATATGTGGAGTAGTAATAAGGCGTCTTTGCTTCGAATTCTCCCGCACAAGTGTCTACCATTTTGTATACTGCGACAGTGTTAGTAGATTTTC
>Ga0315288_10003152_pt1 | contig 21046 bp, 19 predicted proteins | sample YL17G11_20_MG_FD_203454 | JGI IMG/M metagenome (GOLD analysis project Ga0315288, IMG submission 203454) | Sediment microbial communities from Yellowstone Lake, YNP, Wyoming, USA - YL17G11_20 | ecosystem: Environmental > Aquatic > Freshwater > Lake > Sediment | place: USA: Wyoming | collected...
AGAGAGAAGGCAAAAGCAGAGATCATACAAAAAGGTCCGAAAAATTATATTGCAGCTACGATAATCATCGCAATTTGGATAGGATTGGCCGCAGTTACCGTTATTATACTGCTCCAGGCTCTGCGAGAATGAAACTGATAGGGGAAAAGGGCGTCCGTGGCATCCTGCTGGGGATAGCGTTCTCGGCCCTCTCGGCCCTGCTTTTGATCGCGCTGTTCATCATGAGCGAGGGCCTGCCGTTCATGTTCCGGTACGGGCTCAAGGGGTTCCTCTTCTCCTCGGAATGGCAGCCTGAGATCGGGAAATTCGGGATCTTCCCGATGATCGTGTCCTCGCTGTGGGTGACCCTGGGGGCCATGGCCATCGGCGGGCCGCTGGGAGTGGCTGGCGCGGTGTTTCTCACCGAATTCGTTCCCCGGTCGGTAATGCGGGTGGTCAAGCCCATTACCGAGCTCCTGGCCGGGATCCCCTCGGTGGTGTACGGCTTCATCGGCGTGATCGTCCTGGCCCCGCTGATCCGCGGGCATCTTGGCGGACCCGGGCTGTCAGTGCTGGCCGGCTCGGTCGTCCTCGGAATCATGATCCTGCCCACCGTGATCAGCATCTCCATCGACTCGATACTGGCCGTGCCCCAGTCCTACCGCGAAGGCTCGCTGGCCCTGGGTGCCACCACCTGGCAGACCGTCCACATGGTGACGGTGAAGGCGGCACGCTCGGGCATCATCGCCAGCATCATCCTGGCCATGGGGCGGGCTCTCGGCGAGACCATGGCCGTGATCATGGTGGCCGGCAATTCTGTCAAGATACCCCACTCCCCCCTGGACTCGGTACGGACCCTGACCGCCAACATCGCCCTGGAGATGGGCTACGCCACGGGCCTGCACCGCCAGGCCCTGTTCGCCACCGGGGTGGTGCTCTTCGTGATGATCATGGTCCTCAATATCGTGGCCGGCCTGGCCATCCGGAAGCGGGTGGGCAAGAAATGAGAATCCCTCCCCGCCTCACCCAGGCCGGAGCGTTCGTCATCCTGGGAAGCGCTACACTCCTGACCCTGGCGGTCCTGGCTTTCATCATCGGCTTCGTCCTGCAAAAGGGGCTTCCGGTGCTCAGCCTGCGGTTTCTATTCACCAACCCCCAGGACATGGGCCGGGCTGGGGGCATCCTCCCAATGGTGGTCGGCACGGTGCTCCTTCCTGTCCTTGCCGTAACCCTCGCCACGCCACTGGGTGTGGGCACCGCGGTCTTTCTCACCGAATATACCCGGGAGTCGCGGGTCACCCGGCTCATTCGCTTCGGTACGGACTGCCTGGCCGGGATCCCCTCGATCATCTTCGGCCTGTTCGGGTTCATCTTCTTCGTCACCACCCTGCGGATGGGCTGGTCGATCCTCTCGGGCGGCCTGACCCTGGCGTTCATGATCCTGCCGACCATCATCCGGACCTCGGAGGAAGCCGTCAAGGCCGTGCCCAAATCGTTCCGCGAGGTCAGCTTCTCCCTGGGCGCCACCCGGTGGCAGACCGTCCGGAAGGTGGTCCTGCCCAATGCCCTGCCGGGCATCGTCACCGGCGTCATGTTGGGCGTGGCCCGCTCCATCGAAGAGACCGCGGTAGTGATCTTCACAGCCGGGTCGGCCCTGCGGATGCCGACCTCGCTCCTTGATTCGACCCGGACCATGGCCGTCCACTTTTACATCCTGGCCCGCGAGGGCATCTCCACGGAGAACGCTTACGGTACGGCTGCAACCCTGGTCATCCTGATCCTCGCTGTCAACCTGCTGGCCTATTGGCTGATGCACCGGGTGATGGCGAAACGGTCCTAAGGAGCCCGAACGGTCATGAAACCCAAGTTCGACATCCAAGGGTTATCGGTTTACTTCCACAGGGTGCCGTATCTGCGGAGCGTGCACCTAACAGTGCCGGTTAACCGGATCCTGGGCATCATCGGCCCGTCAGGCTCAGGAAAGACCACCTTCCTACGCGCCCTCAACCGGATGAACGAGCTGGAGCCGGACTCCCATGTCGAGGGCGCAGCGCTGCTGGACGGCCGGGACATCTACCATCCGAAGTACGATGTGGTCGGGCTGCGGAAGAAGGTGGGCATGGTGTTCGCCCTGCCGGTCGCCCTGCCGATGAGCATCTACGATAATGTGGTCTACGGGCCGAGGCTGTCCGGGAGCCAGCGTCACCGGCAGGACGGGCTGGTGGAGACATCGCTCAAGGCCGCATTTTTATGGGACGAGGTCAAGGACCGGCTAAAGACCTCGGCCCTCAGGCTTTCAGGCGGTCAGCAGCAGCGATTGTGCCTGGCGCGGACCCTGGCCCTGGAGCCCGAGGTCATCTTGCTTGACGAACCCTGCTCGGGCCTCGATCCCATCTCCACGGGCAAGATCGAGGAGGCCCTGACCCTTTTGAAGGAACGTTACACGATCATTCTCGTGACCAACAATACCAAGCAGGCCGCCCGAATCTCGAACGAGGTCGCGTTCTTCCTGATGGGTGAGATGGTGGAGGCGGGGCCAACGGAAAGGATCTTCACCAGGCCCGGCGATAAGCGCACCAACGACTATATCACCGGCCGGTTCGGGTGAGATAGAGGGCCATGCCCAATAAAATCGACATCGCGGACCTGGACCTTCACTATGGCAAGTTCCAGGCCCTGAAAGCGGTCTCGATGCCGGTCCAGGAAAAACAGATCACCGCCCTGATCGGGCCGTCGGGCTGCGGCAAGTCCACCCTGCTGCGCTGCCTGAACCGGATGAACGACCGGATCCCCGGCGTCAGGATCAAAGGCAGCGTCCTTCTGGAAGGCGCCGACATCTACGGTCCGGGCCTGGACGTCACCGACTTGAGGAAGCGGGTGGGCATGGTGTTCCAGCGACCCAACCCCTTTCCCCTCACGGTCTATGACAACGTGGTCTACGGGATGCGGGTGGCCGGAATCCGCCACCGCGGCCGGCTCAAGGAAACGGCGGAGAAGAGCCTGCGGGCGGCCTGGCTCTGGGACCAGGTCAAGGATCAGCTCGACCATTCAGCTCTGGAGCTGCCCCTCGAGCAGCAGCAGCGGCTGTGTGTGGCCCGGCTGTTGGCGGTGCAGCCCGAGGTCATCCTGATGGACGAGCCCTGCTCGGCGCTGGACCCGATAGCCACCCTGAAGATCGAGGAGCTGATGCTGGAGCTCAAGAAGAGCTACACCATTGTGATCGTCACCCATAACATGCAGCAGGCGGCCAGGGTGTCAGACTTCTCGGGCTACATGCTGCTGGGCGAGATGGTGGAGTTCGCCGAAACAAATCGGATATTTACCAACCCATCCGAAAAGCGGACCGAGGATTACATCACCGGACGCTACGGATGATTCGTGAGGCCTGAGGCGGTTTAACGGGGAGAAAGCAAACCATGGAACAGAGGCATTTCGACAAGGAACTGAAGCAGCTCAAAGAGAAGCTGCTGCTGATGGCGGGCAAGACCGAGGCGCTGATCAACCAGGCCGTTCAAGCCCTCAAGAAGAAAGACGCCGCCCTGGCCGAGTCCATTTTCGAGCTGGACAAGGAGGTTGACGCCCTGGAGATCGAAATCGAGGATGAGGCGATCTCGCTGATCGCCCGGCACCAGCCCGCGGCCGGCGACCTGCGCTTCCTGATCGGCGTGATCAAAATAAACAACGACCTGGAGCGGATCGGCGACCACGGGGAGAACATCGCCCAGAGCGCCATTTTCCTGGCCGGCCAGCCCGACATCAAGCCTCTTATCGACATCCCCAGGCTGGCGGAGCTGGCCACCGGCATGCTCAAGGATAGCCTGGACGGCTTCGTCAACAACGATCCCGGCAAGGCCAAGGCGGTGTGCGAGCGGGACGACCGGGTGGATGACTTGAAGGACCAGATCTTCCGTGAGCTCCTGAGCTTCATCGCGGAGAAGCCCGAGGTCACTTCTCGGGCCATGGAGCTGATCCTGATCAGCCGCAACCTGGAGCGGGTGGCCGACCTCTCCACCAACATCTGCGAGGAGACCATTTACATCTCCGAGGCCCGGGTGATCAAGCACCACTTCGATGAAGGTACCATTACTTGATTTCTTTCCGACCCTTGTAACTCTTTGGTTTTTGACTCTCTTTTTATATCGGGTATCATCAAAGCCTAAAGCATCGTATAAGGAAGACTATTCGAGGGTTAGAAAGGCGCTGCAATCTCTTCGCCTGCAGTCTTTGCCGGAATAATCTATAAGCGCATCAAACTCTTAGGACAATGAAGCCAGTCATCCTGATCGTCGAGGATGAGGCCGACATCGCGGACCTCATCAAGTACAACCTGGAGAAGGAAGGTTTTCGCACGGCCACCATCGCGGATGGGGAAAAAGCCCTGGAGCGCATCCGGTCTTCCCCTCCCGTGCTTGTGGTCCTGGACCTTCTGCTCCCGAAGCTGGACGGCCTGGCGGTCTGCCGGGAAATGCGAAGGGACCCCCGTACCAAGGCGGTCCCGGTTTTGATGCTCACGGCCCGATCCGAGGAGATGGACAAGCTGGCCGGGTTCGAGGCCGGGACGGACGACTACCTCACCAAGCCTTTTTCCCCGCGGGAACTAGTGGCCCGGGTTAAGGCCCTGCTCCGGCGACAGGAACCCGTGCAGGCCGAGAAGACGGAGTGGAAGGATTTGGTCATTAATTTTGAACGACACGAGGTTCGCCTTAAAGACAAGCCCCTCGTCCTGACCCCCAGGGAGTTCGATCTCCTGGCCTTCTTCGTCCGAAATCCAGGCCGGGTCTATACCCGGGAGCAGCTTCTGGACCAGGCTTGGGGCTACGAATACCTCGGGGGCACGCGCACCGTGGACGTGCACGTCCGGCATCTGCGGGCGAAGCTCGGACCCCGGGCCAAGTGGCTCCTGACGATGAAGGGCGTGGGCTACAAGTTCGCCGGGGAAAAGGACCCATGAAGCACATACACCACAAGATCCTTTTGGCCTTCCTCCTGCCCCTGCTCGGGGGTCTCATCGTCCTGAACCTGTTCATGGGCTATTCCCTGGACCGCTTCCTCCTCTCTCAGAGGGTCGCGGAGCTAAAGCGCCTGGATGCCGCGGTGTCCAACGAGGTGAATTTGCCTACTCTCGAAGCCAGGGACATAGCGGCACTCGATCCCTGGTGCGATGAGGCGGGCGCTCGTTTGGGGGTCCGTGTGACCGTGATCGCCCAAGACGGCACGGTGCTGGGGGACTCCGAGGTAAAGCTTTCCGATCTCACCTCCGTGGAAAACCATGCGACACGCCCCGAGGTCCTCGTGGCCAAAGCCCAGGGGTTCGGGACGGACACCCGTTTAAGCCGCACGGTCGGCGTGAGCTTCCTTTACGGGGCTCGACGTCTCGAACACGACGGTCGTCTGATGGGTTACCTCCGTTTGGCGGTACCTCTGGTTGAGATGGAGGGCGTCCGCCGAAGGGTGCACGGCTTCCTCCTTTTGGGAAGCCTCCTCGTCCTGCTGGTTGCAGCCTTGGTCGGGTATCTTACTTCCCGCCAGGTGTCCCATCCCTTGCGCCAAATGGCTGAAGTGGCCAAGAAGATCGGTGCCGGGGATTTCGCGGCCCAGGCCCCGAGCTGGTCCCGGGACGAGGTCGGAACCATGGGGGGGGTCCTGAACAGGATGCGGGACCGCCTGAGGGAGAAGATCGCGGAGTCAGAGGCGGAGCGGAAAGAGGTAGAGGCCATCCTGGAAGGCATGGCGGAGGGCGTGGTGGCCTTCGACCTCGCGGGCCGGGTGCTCTTCGCGAACCGCGCGGCGGGCCGTTTCCTGGGGTTCGAACCCGCCGCCGTCCCGGGCAAGCCGTTCCTGGAGGTCTGCCGCCTCCCGGAGCTCCACGCCTTTTCCAAGGCCGTGATCGCGGAAGGCCGGGAGATCCACAAAGAGCTTTCCGGGTTCACGCCCGGGGAACAGGTCTGGGAGGTGGTGGGGGTGCCGCTTCCAGGAGGGGGGGGCGAACCGCGGGGCGGGCTTATGGTCCTGCACGACGTGACCGAGACCAAGCGGTTGGAACGCCTGCGCCAGGACTTCGTGGCCAACGTCTCCCACGAGATGAAGACCCCGCTCACCGCCATCCGGGGGTTTGCCGAGACGCTCCTGGAGGGGGGTCTGGAGGATCAAGCGAACAACCGCTCCTTCGTGGAGCGGATCAAAGCCCAGGCCGAGCGGCTGGAGGTGCTGATCGAAGACACCCTGTCCCTCGCCCGGATCGAGCGGGGGGAGGTGGCCCTGGCCGTGGAGAGCGTGGACTGGCCGGCCCTGATCAAAAAGGCGGAGGAAACCTTCAGGACTTCAGCCGCAGACCGGAACCTCGCGCTGGAGACGAAGGTCGAGCCCGACCTGCCGGGAATCCAGGGCGACTCAAAGCTCCTGGAGCAGGCCGTCGGCAATCTCCTGGACAACGCCATCAAGTACAACCGGCCGGAGGGAAAGGTCGCGCTTTCGGTCACCCGCGCCGGCGAAAAGGGCGTGAGAGTCCTGGTCGAAGATACCGGCATCGGCATTCCCAGGGAGGATTTACCACGCGTCTTCGAGCGCTTCTACCGGGTGGACAAAGCCCGGTCCCGGGACCTGGGGGGCACCGGCCTCGGGCTCTCCATCGTCAAGCACATCGTGGAACGCCACGGGGGAAGGGTCGGGAGCGAGAGCGAGGCGGGCAAGGGAAGCCGGTTCTGGTTCGAGGTGGGGGTGTAATTTTAAAGTGGTTCTTCGGGTTTAGACTGGGTAGAGGTCTAAGCCTCCGAACGTGAAACAGATGACGAAAGTAAGAATGACCCCCTGGTTAAGCCTTTTCATCATAAGATAGGCCACCTTACAGGACTTACGAGAAATAGGCTGAACGGCTCTAAAAAGGGGGGTAGGCCACCTCTGGGCCACCCAGACCCTCATTGGGGTGGCCCAGAGTACACCCACCTCACCCCTACCTCACCCCTACCTCCCACCTACCCCCCTATGGGGAGGGGATGTTGTTGAAACGGTCTTTTTAACGTATCCTAACTAAAGGCAACCGGTTAGACTTATTTTGTAGTTTTTCTCCGTTGCCTCGCCTTGTTTACGCTAACCATCGATCTCCTGGCAAAACCCTGCCCTTGGGAAACCCGTAAGAACCTTTTATAGTATTAAAATCTGTTTGTGAAAAAGCGAGGCTGAACCCCTCGCTTTTTTGTTTGTTGAAGGCCGCCTATTTCTTAACAAAAATTTAACATGGGCGTAACGCTGAAGAAATAACCCACGTGTTATCCTATATGAGCGAAAGGCGAAGATTACTTTATCGAAACCCTATCAAAGAGGAGATAGCCGGTGAAGAAACAACTGTACTGGCTCGTGGTGGGATTGACCGTTCTGGCTTTCGCGGCCCCGAATGCCAATGCCCAGAGGAAGAAAAAGACGCCGGCCCAGCCGATACTGACCATCGAGGAGTTCAACCAGTTGAAGGAGAAAGTCGGCACGCTCTCCTCTCAGACCGAGGCCCAGAAACAGGAGATCACCGGCCTCAAGACCAAGCTCGAGGAGGTTTCGGCCAAGGCCGAAGAAAAGGGCGCTTCCGAAGAGAAAATCCAGAACCTGGAGGGGAAGTTCGAAGGCCTGGAGACGGACTTCCTTACGACCAAGGCCGACGTGGACAAAGTGAAGAAGCTTTCGGTCTCAGGCTACATCCAGGCCCGGTACGAGTGGCAATGGCCCTCCCGGACCGGAACAACTGCGATCACCCCGGTGGAACCGTGGTTTACGGGAACGGCGGTGCCGTCCAGCCAACGGAACCAGGACAACTTCTACATCCGCAGGGGACGGGTAAAATTCACCTACACAGCGGGACCAACCTCCCGGTACGTGCTCTACTTCGACGGCTCCAAGAACACGGTATCCATGAAGGAAGCCTACGTGGAGCTCACCGAGCCCTGGACAAAGCACAACCTGAGCCTGCTCTTCGGGCAGTTCAACTGGCCCTTCGGATTCGAGATCGAGCGCTCCTCCTCGGTGCGCGAGGTGCCGGAGCGGAGCAGAGCGGTAAGGGTCCTGTTCCCCGGGGAGCGCGACCGCGGGGCGAACCTGACCATCCCCGTGGTGGACCATAACGGCTTCCGAGTCCTGATAAACGGCGGGGCGTTCAACGGGACCGGGATCGATAACAGCATCTTCACCTGGCAGGACCCCACGCGGAGGAAGGATTACATCGGGCGGGCCAAGGTCCAACTGCCCACCTTCGGACCCCTGCACCTGGACTTTGGCGGCTCGGGCTACTTCGGAGATTTCTACGTTCCGGCCACGTCCGCGGCCTACCAGGTCACGGGCTGGACGGACACGAACCGCAACGGGCGCTGGGATACCGGGGAACCCTACACGACCCGGTACGTGGCCGCGACCCCGGCGCTCGTCACGACCAAGGAGCGTCTCGGGGGCGACGCCCAGCTCTATTACACCCTGTCCCTTCCGTTCTGCAAGTCCGGAGCCCTGTTCTTCGAGGGGTACCAAGGGAAGGATTACAACTCCAAGTACGCGACCCAGTACGGAATCGTCAAGGACACCCTGGCCCATGGAGTCAACAACGACTTCGGGGTGGTGAACGAGCTGGGGTTCTACGCGATGTGGGTGATGAACATCTCCTCCAAGCTCCAGTTCGCAGCCCGCTACGATTTCTGGGACCCGGTCTCGGACGCGGACACTTTAGCCCTTTCGGATAAGGCAAGGCAGAAGACCTACGCAGGCGCTTTGAACTACTTCTGGGATGACAACGTGCGGATCACCGCGGCCCTGGACGTGCTCTTCTTCTCGCACCGGAAGGACATGGTCCCACCCCTCTCCTCCAGCTATACCAAGGACTGGGATACCCGCAACCACACGGCGACCCTGCAGGTGCAGTACAAATTCTAATGAAAACGAGGCAGGGGAGAACCTGCAAAAAAAGAATCGCAAAATAAAACGAGAGGAACACTAAGATGAAGAAAACGATGATTGTCCTCCTGACACTGGCCCTGGCGGCAACCGGGGCATGGGCCGGGAAGCGGATCACGATCAAGGGCTCGGACACCATGGTGATCCTGGGCCAGCGCTGGGCCGAGGAGTACATGAAGGCCCATCCGGATGTGACCATCCAGGTCACCGGGGGCGGCTCCGGGGTCGGAATCTCAGCCCTGATCAACGGGGCCACGGACATCTGCGAGTCCTCCCGGCCGATGAAACAAAGCGAGAAGGACAAGCTCAAGGAGCGCTTCTTCACGACCGGAACCGAGATCGCCGTGGCTAAGGACGGGGTGACCTTCTACCTCGCAGAAAGCAATCCTGTGAGCGAACTTTCCCTGGACCAGATCAAGGACATCTACACCGGAAAGGTCACGAACTGGAAGCAGCTCGGGGGCGAGGACGCCAAGATCAGGGCCTACGGAAGAGAGAACAGCTCCGGAACCTACGTCTTCGTGAAAGACAACATCCTCAAGGGCGCAGACTTCGCCCCGGGCACCCAGACCCTGCCCGGGACCGCGGCCGTGGTGAACGCCGTGTCCAAGGACAAAAATGGAATCGGCTATGGCGGGGCGGGGTACGCAAAGGGCGTGAAGCACACCAAGGTCAAGAAGGACGCCAAGAGCCCAGGGTACGAGCCCACCGAGGCGAACGTCAAGGCCAAACTCTACCCGGTGAGCCGCGACCTTTACTGGTATCTCAAGGAGAGCCCGACGGGCGAGATCAAGAGACTGGTGGACTGGGTGCTCTCCCCGGCGGGCCAGGAGATCGTGACCAAGGTGGGGTATTTTCCCGTCAAGTAAACACTTATCATTATATCATTCACTTTTGCGGAAGGTGGGAAGGTGAGAAGGCAAAGGAACAATCCCTCTAGCTCCTTTGAGGGAACCTCTGGTTTGGCGGGGAACTGCCCCCCTCGCCGAAATGAACGCGAACCTTTAAGACCTCCTCGCGTTTGCCGGATCATCTTTCCCACCTTCTCCGCTGGATCATGGGGCGGAACGACCTGATGACGCGTTGAACGCCCCGATTGTGACGGCGGAACCGTCTTCCAGGGCCAGCGCAGAGATCCCCGGGGTTCGCCAAGCCGCGAAACGATCCCTTTTAAAAGGCCGGGCCGGGGAGAAGGCGATCGAACTGGTGATTGCGCTCGTAGCAACGAGCACGATCGCCAGCATTTTGCTCATCTTCCTGTTCGTGATCAAGGAGGCCCTGCCGATCCTGACCAGCGCCAAGGTCCAGCAAGAGGCCAGCCTGGTGCGTTTCTTCAACACCACGATCTGGCAACCGGTCTCGGAATGGCCGCGCTACGGGTTCGCCCCGCTCATCCTGGGGACGTTCAAAGTAACCCTTGTGGCCCTGCTGTTCGCCATTCCGGTTGGGGTGGGCGCGGCCCTTTTCACCTCGGAGTTCGCCCCCCGCAGGACCAAGGAGTTCCTCAAGCCCATCGTGGAGATATTGGCGGGCATCCCCTCGGTGGTCCTGGGGTTCTTCGCGCTCATCGTCCTGGCCTCGTTCTTGCAGAACACCTTGGGTTATGATTCACGCCTGAACGCCTTCACCGCCGGGATCGCACTGAGCTTCGCGGTGATCCCGACCATTTTTTCGATCAGCGAGGACGCCCTCACGGCCGTGCCCAAGTCCCTGCGCGAGGCTTCCCTGGCCCTGGGAGCGGACCGGTGGCAGACGGCCTGGCGTGTGACCCTGCCCGCAGCCCAGGCCGGGATCCTGGCCAGCATTCTGCTGGGCCTGGGGCGGGCTATTGGGGAAACGATGATCGTGCTCATGGCTTCGGGCAACGCCAGCCTGGTCACGGCCTCGTTGTTCGACTCCACCCGCAGTCTGTCAGCGACCATCGCCGCGGAGCTGGGCGAGGTCGTGTTCGGCGACCCGCATTACAACACCCTGTTCTTCATCGGGACCCTGCTCTTCACGATGACCTTTCTGGTCAACCTCGGGGCGAACCTGATGGTGGACCGGCTGAAACGGAAGCTGGCCGGGAAGCTGTGAAACCGGTGAATCTGAGATTAACGGAACGGAGGTCCTTTTAGTTTGGGAATGAAACCCAGGTTGAGCAGCCTGCTGCCCATCGGGATCACCGGCCTGATGACCGCGATCATCGTTCTGGTGGTCGTGATTATCTTGAGCAACATCTTTTGGTTCGGCCACTCGCACCTCTCCTGGGAGTTCCTTTCCACGGCCCCTCGGGAGGGCATGACCGCGGGGGGCATCTTCCCGGCGATCTTCGGGACCGTGGCCCTGGTCCTTCTGATGACCGTGGCCGTCGTTCCCATCGGGGTGGTCACGGCCATTTACCTCTCGGAATACGCCCGGGAGACCTCGCCTTTAACCCGGGCGGTCCGGATGGCTGTGAGCAACCTGGCCGGGGTGCCCTCCATCGTTTTCGGTCTGTTCGGCCTGGGGTTCTTCATCCAATTTCTGGGGACGGGGATCGACCGCGCCTTCCGCTTTGAAATGACTTTCGGACAGCCCTGCCTCCTCTGGGCGGCGATGACCCTCGCGGTTTTGAACATGCCGGTGGTCATCGTGTCCACCGAGGAGGCCCTGAAGCAGGTGCCCGAGGACTACCGCCACGCGTCCCTGGCTCTGGGGGCCTCCAAGTGGCAGACCATCTGGCGGGTGATCCTGCCTCAGGCCCTGCCCGGAATCCTGACCGGAGCGATCCTGGCGATCAGCCGGGGTGCGGGGGAGGTGGCGCCGATCATGTTCACCGGCGCGGCCTATTATCTGCCCTACCTGCCCAAGGCCCTGTCGGATCAGTTCATGGAGCTCGGCTATCACGTCTACGTGATGGCCACGCAGTCCCCGGACGTGGAGGCCACCCAGCCCATCCTGTACGGCACCGTGTTCGTGCTCCTGGCCGTGACCTTCCTGTTGAACCTCTCGGCGATCGCCCTGCGCAGCGTCCTCAGGCGGAGGTTCGCTGGAACATGATCACGATGGCAACAGAAGAACAAGAAACGAGGCAATCCATGGTTGAAGAAAAGGCCGTTCCGCCCCCGACGGTGGAGGCCTCGAGGCCCCAGGAGGCGGCTCCGAGGACGATCCGCATGGAGGCCAGGGGTCTTTCGGTCTTCTACGGCAAGACTGAGGCCATCAATAAGGTGAGCCTGGAAATGGAGGCCAACAAGGTGACCGCCCTGATCGGCCCCTCGGGCTGCGGCAAGTCCACCTTCCTCAGGGCCCTGAACCGGATGAACGACCTCATCCCCACCTGCCACATCAAAGGGCAAATCCTCCTGGACGGAAAGGACATCTACGCCCAGGAGATGGACGTGGTGGACCTCCGGCGTATGATCGGGATGATCTTCCAGAAGTCCAACCCCTTCCCCAAGTCGGTGTTCGAGAACGTGGCCTACGGCCTGCGGGTGAACGGGATGCGGGAGCGGGGCAAAATCGCCGAGATCGTGGAGCGGAGTTTGAAGCGGGCCGCGATCTGGGACGAGGTCAAGGACCACCTGGACCGCAACGCCCTGTCCTTCTCCGGAGGCCAGCAGCAGCGGCTGTGCATCGCCCGGGCCCTGGCCATCGAGCCCGAGGTCATCCTGATGGACGAGCCGGCCTCGGCCCTGGATCCCATCTCCACAGCCAAGATCGAGGAGCTGATCTTCGAGCTCAAGAAGAAGTACACCATCATGATCGTGACCCACAACATGCAGCAGGCAGCAAGGGTCTCGGACTTCACCGGGTTCTTCCTCCTCGGCGACCTGGTGGAGTTCGGGGTGACCCACGACCTGTTCACCAAGCCCCGGAACAAGCGGACAGAGGATTACATCACGGGACGGTTCGGGTGATCGCCATCCGTCAAAAGGAATAATCATGGAGCGCCATTTCGATCAGGAATTGCAACGCCTTCGGATCAAGCTGTTGGAGATGTCCGGGCTCGTGGAGCAAACCGTCTTCAAGGCCGTGAAGATCCTCCAGACGCGAAACGCGGCCCTCGTGGAGGAAGTCTATGCCGATGACAAGAAAGTGGATGCGCTGGAGATCGCGGTGGACGACCTCTGCGTCTCCCTCCTGGCCCTGCGCCAGCCGATGGCCGTGGACCTGCGCTTCATCGTGGGCGCGATCAAGATCAACAACGACCTGGAGCGGATGGGGGACCATGCCGTGAACATCGCGGAGTGCGCCCGGAACCTGGCCCAGGAGCCGCCCCTGCCCTTTAACCGGGACCTGTTCCAGATGGCCGAGTTCTCCACCAGGATGATGAAGGAAAGCCTGGACGCTTTCGTCTCCCGGGACGTGGGCAAGGCCAAGGGGGTCTGCGACCAGGACGACCGGGTGGACGGGTACAAGAACCGGATATTGAACGAGCTCCTCGGGGCCATGACCCAGGACTCCAAGGTGATCAGCCGGGCGCTATCCCTTATTCTCATAGCCCGCAACCTGGAGAGGATCGCCGACCTCTCCACGAACATCGCCGAGGAGACGATCTTCATCTCCGAAGCCCGGGTCATCAAACACCACGCCGAGGAGGGCGAGATCACCTGAACTGCTTGGAATAACATAGGACCCCAAAGTAAAAAGGATGGTTTATATATAGACTTGATGACCTTATTTATGGTAAAATAGCTGTCCCTTAAAAGAGGAGGGCGAGGGAACAAAGGTTGCCTCGCCATTAACTTTCCCACGAATTGTGGCTGCGTGAGAACCCAGGCAGCGGTTAAATCGTAATCATCGGGAGGTCGTTTGGAAATATACATCCTGCGTCACGGCATCGCCATCCCCGGTGGCACCCCGGGATACAGCGAGATGGAAAGGCCCTTGACCGAAGAGGGCCGGGACAAAATGCTCATGGCGGCGAAAGGGATTGCCTCGGTCGTCGGGAAAGTCGAAGTCATCCTGACCAGCCCCCTGAAACGGGCCCACGAGACGGCCCTTCTCGCGGCCCGGGTTTTGGGCGGAAAGGAGAAGGTGGTGACCTTCGATTCCTTGAAGCCGGGGACCCCGCCGGAGTCCTTGCTCAAGGCTCTCGCGCCTTACCGACAGAAGGAGCGGCTCCTGGTGGTCGGCCATGAGCCCGATCTGAGCTTTTTCGCCTCCGCCCTAATCGGGGTCAAACGCTCGGCGTTGGCTTTAAAAAAGGGAGGCTTGTGCCGGGTAGATGTCGACCAGCTTCCTCCCCAAGAGCCAGGAGTTCTGCGATGGCTTTTGACCCCCGGCCAGTTGCGGGCCCTGGGCGGGGAGGGGTAACAATGCACGGACCGCGGGTGTTAAGCCGCACGGAGCGCGGAGGGTGAGAACGAACAGGGGTTTAGTCATCTTACTAAGGAGAAACCCATGAAGCTCAAAAACCTGAGGAAGGAGTTGCTCGTCAAGCCGGGCGCGAAGGTCCGGCTCTCGGAGATCGACCCCGAGGACACCTTGGGGTTCAAGGACAAGGGCAAAGCCCTCGAGGTCTTGGAGCGGAACCGGCTGAAGCTGGCGGATCTGCACACCCTGCTGTACGCCGAGAACAGGCGTGCGCTCCTGATCGTGCTCCAGGGCATGGACGCCTGCGGCAAGGACGGGACCGTCCGTCACGTGATGAACGGGATCAATCCCCAGGGGTGCACGGTCACTTGCTTCAAAGCACCCAGCGCCGAGGAACTGGACCACGACTACCTCTGGCGGATCTACAAAGCGGTGCCCCGCCGGGGGGAGGTCGGGATCTTCAACCGCTCGCATTACGAGGAGGTCCTGGTCGTCCGCGTCCACAACCTGGTGCCCAAGGAGGTTTGGTCCGAGCGCTTCAAGCAGATCAACCGCTTCGAGCAGAGCCTTTCCGAGAACCACGTGAAGATCCTCAAGTTCTTCCTGTACATCAGCAAGGACGAGCAGAGGAAGAGGCTGCAGGAGCGCCTGGCGGACCCCACCAAGAACTGGAAGATGAGCCCCCAGGACCTCAAGGAGCGGGACTTCTGGAAGGATTACATGAAGGCCTACGAGGACGTCCTGATGGAGTGCAGCACGGGGTATGCCCCCTGGTTCGTCATCCCGGCCAACAAGAAGTGGTTCCGCAACCTGGCCGTCTCCCAGATCATCACCGAGGCCCTGGAGTCCCTCGACATGAAATACCCCAAGCCCGGCTTCGATCCCAAGAAGATCGTGGTCAAATAAAGGGGGAGCGAACCGGCAGGTTGTTATGAGCCGCAAGGAACGCACGGGCCCATGACGGAGATCGAGGTCAAAATCCTGGAGGTTGATCCCCAGGCCCTGGTTCGCCGTCTGGAAGAGCTCGGAGCCGAGAGGACCTCGGATGCCGACATCGAGGCCCTGTTTTTCGATTTCCCGGATGGCTCCCTGGAGCGGGCCCGCAACCTCCTCAGGCTGCGCCGGTCCGGGAACCTCTGCTGGCTCACCTTTAAGGGCTATGTCGCCGACCCCGGCGCCAAGGTCCGCGAGGAGTGGGAGGTATCGGTCTCGGACTACTCCCTGGCCCGCCGGATCCTCGAAGCCCTCGGGCTCCGGGCCTGCCTCCGTATCCTCAAACACCGCATCGCCTACCGCCTGGAGCGTGCCTCCCTGGCCATCGACCGGCACCAGGAGGAGTTCGCCCGAATCCCGCCCCTGCTCGAGATCGAAGCCTCCAGCGTGGAGGACGTCCACGCCGTGGCCCGGCTCCTCGGGTTCTCCCCGGAGCAGTGCCGGCCCTGGGGGTTCTCCGAGCTGATCGCGCACTATCCCGGGGTCAAGGGATGAAGGCCGTTCCGATCCGGCGCGTGGGCGTGATCGACATCGGCTCGTCCTCGGCCCGCTTGATCATCGGGGAGCGCCAGGGCGCGGAAGTGAAGACCCTGGAATCGCTCCGCAGCGTCCTGCCGATAGGGAACGACACCTTCGCCACCGGCGTGATCGCCCCGGAGACGACCCGCCAGGTCCTGACGATCCTGGAGCGCTACACCCGCCTCCTCCGGGAGTACGATGTCGCCGAGACCCAGGTCTTCGCCACCACCGCGGTCCGGGACGCCGTGAACCGGGAGATATTCCTGGATGTCGTCCGCCGCAAGACCGGGCTGGAGGTCGAGGTGTTCACCCCCGGAGACGTGGTCTACTACATCGTCTCCTACCTCTACCACCATTTCCGCCGCCGCCTGCCCGTCGGAGAGCGCAACATGCTGGTCGCCGAGCTGGGGGCCGGGACCGCGGACTTCTCCCTCCTGCGCCGGGGATCGATCGTCCGGACCACCGGCCTCCCCCTGGGCACGATGCGCCTCAACCGCCTGCTCGGTGAGGTCAGCGTCGGATCTGGCCTGGTCGCCCTCCGGGACTACGTCGCGAGCGAGTTAACCCAACTCCGGCAGTCCCTGCCGCGGATCGGGGTGGACGGGGTCATCCTGCTCAGCGAAAGCCTGGCCTACGGCCTCCCTCCGGTGCTCGGCCGGGAGCGCCTCACGGGGAGGCTCCACACCCTGACCCGGGCCGATGCCCAGGAGTTCGCCCGCCGCTGCATCGGCAAGCCCCCGGACGAGATGGTCCACGACTACCGCATCCCGGGCGACGTCGCGGAGACCCTGGGGGGTCTGGCCGCGATCGTCGAGACCTTATTCGCCGTCTTCCAGCAACCCAGCGCGTTCGTCGTCGAGACCACCCTTCACGAGGCGGTGCTCACCCACCGCCTCCAGCATCCCGCCGAGGTCGAGCAGGCCGACAAGCTCCGGCAGCTCGTCTCCATGGCCCGCTCCCTGCTGCACAAGTACAACGCCGACCTCCGGCACGCCCAGCAGGTGGCCCGCCTGGCCCGGGGCCTGTTCGCCGGCCTCCGCACCCTCCTCGCCCTGGAGCCCGACGACTTGAGCTATCTCATCCTGGCCGCCTACCTCCACGACATCGGAAAGTTCATCTCCAGCAGCGGGCACCACAAGCACTCCGAGTACATTATCAGCTCCCTCCATCTCTTCCGCCTCACCGATGAGGAGCTGAAGGTCATCGCCAGCATCGCCCGCCACCACCGCCGGGCGGAGCCCAGCCCTGATTTTGCGCTCTACCGCTCCCTCCGTCCGGCGCACCGCCTGCTGGTCCAGAAGCTGACCGCCCTGCTCCGCATCGCGGACGCCTTGGACCGGGCCCACGCCCAGAAGGTCGGTCAGGTGGCAGCTGCCCTGGACGAGGCCGGCGGGATAACAGTGACCGCGGAGTGTCCCGAGGACGTCGTGTTGGAGCGGATTTCCTTCGAGGACAAGAAGCGGCTCTTGGAGGCGATCACCGGCTGCGGGGTCCGCCTGGTGACGAGGGGCCATGCCGGCTCCTGAAACCAAACCGGGAAAACGGGGGGGGCCGGCCCCGCCCCGCTACTTCGACCGCGACCTGAACTGGCTGGCCTTCAACGAGCGGGTGCTCGAGGAGGCCGAGGATCCCGGGAATCCCCTCTTGGAGCGGCTGAAGTTCGTGGCCATCTTCGCCAGCAACCTGGACGAGTTCTACATGAAGCGGATCGCGGCCATCCGGCGCCTGATGGACGCCGCCCCGGACAAGCCCGATGCCTTCGGGTTCAAGCCCTCCGAGGTCTACCGCCAGGCCGAGGAGTACATCGCCCGCCTGCGCACCCGGTTCTACGGGGTCTTCGACAAAATCCGCCGCACGGAGCTCGCCCCCAGCGGGATCCACCTCAAGGGCTACCCGGAGCTCGACGACCGCGAGCGCACCTTCGTCCAGGAGTATTTCGAGACCACGGTCTTCCCGGTGGTGACCCCGATGGCGGTGGACCAGGGACACCCTTTCCCGATCCTCTCCTCGCGCACGCTCTCCCTCGCGGTGGCCGTGGACGACGGCAAACCCCGCCTGGCGATCCTGCCCATCCCCACGGTCCTGCCCCGGCTCATCCTTCTCCCCGGCCCGGCCAAGGAGCGGCCCTTCGTGCTCCTCGACGAGGTGATCCGCCACAACCTGGGCGCGTTCTTCCGGGGCCGGACGGTCACGGAGAACGCGGCCTTCCGGGTGATGCGCGACAGCGAGCTGGATCTCGACCCGGAGGACGTCGCCGACCTCCTGGAGGCCGTGGAGAAGGAGGTCCGCCGACGCCCCCGGGCCCGGGCGGTCTCCCTGGAGATCGAGGGCTCGGCCTCGGAGGCCCTGCTCCGGCGTCTGTGCGGCCTGATCGAGATCGAGCCCGAGCGGACCAAACGCATCGACGGGAACCTGGACCTGACGTACCTCTTCTCCCTGGTCGGCCAGGTCCACCGGCCGGAACTGGCCTATCCCGCGTTCACCCCCGCCCCTTTCCCCCGGGGGGACGTCTTCGCCCGCATCCGGGAACGCGACTCCCTGGTGCACCTGCCCTTCCAGTCTTTCCAGCCGGTCCTGGACTTCATCGAGCAGGCCGCGAAAGACCGCGACGTGCTGGCCATGAAGATGACCCTCTACCGGACCACGGCCGACTCCCCGGTCGTGGCCGCCCTCCGCCGGGCCGCCGAGAGCGGCAAGCAGGTCACCGTCCTGGTGGAGCTCCGCGCCCGGTTCGACGAGGAGCGCAACATCAGCTGGGCCCGGGCCATGGAGGAGTCCGGATGCCACGTCCTCTACGGCATCCCGGGCCTCAAGATCCACTCCAAGGTCGCCCTGGTCATCCGCCGGGAGGGGGACGGCATCCGGCGCTACGTCCATCTCTCCACCGGGAACTACAACGAATCCACAGCCCGGCTCTACACCGACCTGGGATTCTTCACGGCCAACGAGGACATCGCCCGGGACGCCTCGGACGTCTTCAACGTCCTCTCCGGCTATTCCCTCCCTCCCCGCTGGCGCAAGGTCGTCTCCGCGCCCCAGGACATGAAGCCGTTCCTGTTCCAGCTGATCGACCAGGAGATCGAGAACCAGAAGCGCTCCCAGAACGGCTTCCTGTTCGCCAAGCTGAACTCCCTCCAGGACAAGCCGCTGATCGACAAGCTCTACGAGGCGGCCCAGGCCGGGGTGAAGATGAAGCTCCTGGTCCGCGGCCTCTGCTGCCTCGTCCCGGGGGTGCCGGGCCTGAGCGAAACGATCGAGATCCGCAGCCTGGTGGGCCGGTTCCTGGAGCATTCCCGGATCTACTGCTTCCAGAACAACGGCAACTACCGGGTCTTCCTCTCCTCGGCGGACTGGATGCGCCGCAACCTCGACCGCCGCATCGAGCTCCTCTTCCCGGTCGAGCGCCGCGAGCTCCGCCAGCACCTGAAATGGATCCTGGAGACCTACTGGCAGGATGACGTCAAGAGCCGGGTCCTCAGGCCGGACGGCACCTACGTACGGGTCCCTCCGGGGAAGGAGCGTCACAATGCCCAGGAGTTCCTCATCAAATACTATGCTCAACGTTCCCGCTGATCTTACCCCGACCGGCATCCCGGACGACGCCCACCGGGAGTTCGGCGCCCGGGTCACCCTCCAGAGGCTGACCCTGCTGAAGCAGGAGATCCCCGGGGTCCGGCAGGGCCGGGACATCGAGGCGGTCCACCGCCTGCGCGTGGCCTCCCGCCGGTTGCGCACCGCGCTCCGGCTCTTCGAGGAGTGCTGGCCTCCGCGGCATGGGAAGACCTGGCAGCGCGAGATCCGGCGGGTCACCCGGTCCCTGGGAGACGCCAGAGACGCCGACGTCCAGATCCTGTTCGTGGAGGATCAGCTTCGCCGCTGCCGGGAGGCAAACTTTCCCCGGGGCCTGAACCGGCTCCTCCTTCGCCTCAGGCAGAGGCGCTCCGACCTGCAGTCCCGGGTCGTGAAGCGGGTCGCCCGCTTGGCCGAGGGCGGGGTGATCGACCAGATGGAACGCGACCTGGCACCCCTGGCCGGGGATCCCGGGAAGCCATCCGCGCCCTCCCGGACCCTGGGGATCCGGGCCGAGGGCCTGATCCAGGCCCGCCTCGAGGAGCTCCTGGCCTACGAACCGTTCGTGGCCCGTCCGGCCTGCGCCGTCGAGCTTCACCGGATGCGCATCGCGGCGAAGCGCCTGCGCTACTGCCTGGAGCTCTTCGATCCCCTTTACAACGGGCGCCTTGAAGGGACGATCACCACCCTGAAGCGCATCCAGGACCTGCTCGGCCTGATCCACGACTGCGATGTCTGGCAGGAGCTCCTGCCTCGCTTCCTGAGCAAGGAGCAGCGCCGGGCCCGGGATTATTTCGGGAACGACCGTCCCTACCGTCGTCTCCTCCCGGGGCTCTCCTGGTTCGAGCGCCGGGTGGCCGCCCTAAGGCACCGGACCCACGGGGAATTCGTCGCCTTCTGGGGATCCACCCACCGCGGGCGCCTCTGGCAGAACCTCCGCCGGATGGCCGGCTCACTCGCCCGTCAGGCCGAGGCGGTGAAGAAGCCGCCATCCCATTCCGAAACGCCAGTCAAAAGTGCCCCTCCCGCTAATAGCAGCTGAACTTTGCATTATGAAGGGCCGTCATTCTGAGCGCAGCGAAGAATCTGCTTTTGCCGTTGGGTCCTGAGGTCGTCATTCCCGCGTAGGCGGGAATCCAGTGTCTTTTTAGTTGGTTTTCTCTAACTCCCTACCTCCTGTCGTTCCCTAACCTCTGCCGTTCTCTACCCCCTACCCTTTTCACCCTGTTTTTTCCACTTTGAAATTTAAAATGCTAACTTTTCAATTTGCAATGGTCCTTTTTATCCTCTCTCCCTCCATAATAGGGCACAGGTTTGGCGTTTTGTCAAATGTGGAAAGTGAGGTTACGTGGAACAAAGATTTTTTAAGGGGTCGAAATTCAGTGGGTTAAGAAAAATCGTATCTTCGTAACCCACTTTTCGTCCCTCTCCCTTATCGGGAGAGGGCAGGGTGAGGGGGTCCGACAGGTCCGAAAGGTCCAATCGGTCCGACTTGTCCCTGGGTTTTGGTTCTGTTCTTTTCCTCTACTTATACCTGTCTTTTACTCTGTCGTTCCCGCGGGCGGTTTTGCTGTGATGAATTGAAGGCTCACGGGTTAGTCCGTCATTCCGGACTTGATCCGGAATCCAGCGTCTTTAGAGGGTGTCATTGCGAGGAGCGCAAGCGACGAAGCAATCTCGTCGTTCTCTGCGGCTTTTCTTTTTCTTCTCTGACCTGACCCCCTAGAACTGGTCCAGGTAGTATGTTACAATTTTAGCCTGGATCGTCGCGGGAAACCCAACC
>Ga0315288_10003153_pt1 | contig 21044 bp, 18 predicted proteins | sample YL17G11_20_MG_FD_203454 | JGI IMG/M metagenome (GOLD analysis project Ga0315288, IMG submission 203454) | Sediment microbial communities from Yellowstone Lake, YNP, Wyoming, USA - YL17G11_20 | ecosystem: Environmental > Aquatic > Freshwater > Lake > Sediment | place: USA: Wyoming | collected...
GTAGTGATGGTGGCGCTGACACTGGCCGCCGGCGACACCACACTGGCCGAGCGTCTGGTCGACGAGATCATTGAGGGACGGTTCCAGCCGGCAACGCCGACGTTCCTCAACTCCGGCAAGAAGCAGCGCGGCGAGCCGGTGAGCTGCTTCCTGCTTCGCATCGAAGACAACATGGAGTCGATCGGACGCTCGATCAACTCCGCGCTGCAGCTTTCCAAGCGCGGCGGCGGAGTGGCGTTGCTGCTGAGCAACATTCGTGAGTACGGCGCCCCGATCAAGAACATCGAGAACCAGAGCTCCGGGGTCATCCCGATCATGAAGCTGCTGGAGGATTCGTTCTCCTACGCCAACCAGCTCGGCGCGCGGCAAGGCGCCGGTGCGGTCTACCTGCATGCCCACCACCCCGACATCTACCGCTTCCTCGACACCAAGCGGGAGAACGCCGACGAGAAGATCCGAATCAAGACACTCAGCCTGGGCGTGGTGATCCCGGACATCACGTTCGAACTGGCCAAGCGCAACGAGGACATGTATCTGTTCTCGCCATACGATGTCGAGCGTGTCTACGGGGTGGCGTTCGCCGACATCTCGGTCACCGAGAAGTACCACGAGATGGTTGACGACGCGCGGATCCGCAAGACCAAGATCAAGGCCCGCGAGTTCTTCCAGACCCTCGCCGAGTTGCAGTTCGAGTCGGGCTACCCGTACATCATGTTCGAGGACACGGTGAACCGGGCCAACCCCATTGACGGCAAGATCACCCACTCCAACCTGTGTTCGGAGATCCTGCAGGTGTCCACGCCGTCGCGGTTCAACGACGATCTGTCGTATGCCGAAGTGGGCCGGGATATCTCGTGCAACCTCGGCTCGCTGAACATCGCCAAGGCGATGGATTCACCGGACTTCGCCCAGACCATCGAGGTCGCCATCCGGGCGCTGACGGCGGTCAGCGATCAGACCGAAATCACCTCGGTGCCCTCCATCCAGAATGGCAACAATCAGGCGCATGCCATCGGACTCGGGCAGATGAACCTGCACGGATACCTCGCGAGGGAACGCATCTTCTACGGTTCCGAAGAGGGCATCGACTTCACCAACATCTACTTCTACACGGTGCTGTATCACGCACTGCGGGCGTCGAACAAGATTGCCATCGAGCGCGGCTCGACGTTCGCCGGCTTCGAGAAGTCCAAGTACGCCAGCGGCGAGTTCTTCGACAAGTACACCGATGGTGTGTGGGAGCCGGCGACCGACAAGGTGCGCCAACTGTTCGTCGATGCGGGCATTCGCATTCCGGTGAAGGAGGATTGGCTCCGGCTCAAGGAGTCCGTCCAGAAAAACGGTATCTACAACCAGAATCTGCAGGCGGTACCGCCGACCGGCTCGATCTCCTACATCAACCACTCGACCAGTTCCATTCACCCGGTGGCGAGCAAGGTCGAGATCCGCAAGGAAGGCAAGATCGGCCGCGTCTACTACCCGGCGCCATACATGACGAACGACAACCTGGAGTACTACCAGGACGCCTATGAGATCGGCTACGAGAAGATCATCGACACCTACGCCGCGGCCACCCAGCATGTGGACCAGGGTCTGAGCCTGACGCTGTTCTTCAAGGACACCGTCGACACCCGCGAGGTCAACAAGGCGCAGATCTACGCCTGGCGCAAGGGCATCAAGACGCTGTACTACATCCGGCTACGTCAGTTGGCGCTGGAAGGAACCGAAGTCGAGGGCTGCGTCTCCTGCATGTTGTGAGGCTCTGCCGTACCCGGCCGCGGTGAGCTGCTACTCGTCCGACACGGTCACGCCACGCCAAAAGGCGACGTAGCCGGCGATGTCCTTGGCAGCCGGCTTCGGTTGCGGGTACGTCCAGGCGGCATCGTTATTGGTCGCGCCGCCGACGGTGATCGAGAGATAGTCAGCGGTGCCCTTCCACGAGCAGGTGGTGTGGGTCGGGGTTGAGGTGAAGTACTCGCGATTGAGCGAATCCGGCGGGAAATAGTGGTTGCCTTCGACCACTACAGTCGCATCGGATTCAGCCAGTACGGCACCACTCCAGATCGCTTTCATGAGCGTCACTCTTCTCCTGGGAAACTCACCGCCAATCGCGACGGTACTCGCCGGTGCCGTGATCAGCCCGCGGGGCCGTCACCGACGAGCGGACGTCGGCCGCCCTACCTAACCTCGGCGGCCGGCGGAAACCGATCCGGGCGGACGATCGGGGGGCCGGGCTCCGCCTCGGGGCCCGCAGTGATCGGCGAGTTCTTGATCGGCTTCGGAGGCTGCGGTTTCGGCCCCCACGGGTAGATCGGACCGAGCACGGGGTCAATGTAGAGCGGGGGAATGACCAGCGGCGGCCCCAGCAGTTCCGGGGACTCGATGGGCCTGGGCGGCTTGATTCCGCCGGTTCCCGGAGGAATCACGCTCACCGGACGGGGCCGGGGAACCGGCCGCGGGATCGGCTTGACCACAGGAACAGTCAGCACCGGCTTGGGCTTGACCACAATGGAGCCCGGTGCTTTCGGGCGGGGGATCACCGGCGGGGCACCGGTGTCTGGATAGCTGATCACGTTCTGGGCGGTCCGATCCACATCGTCGGCGGACGCCGAGCCAGTGCCGACCACCGCTGCCGCGCACAGCCCCGTCAGCAAAGCGGCTAACGCAGGTCGGCAATGGATCGAAAACATGGGGAACTCCTCGTTATGGTGCATCTAGCGTTTGATTGTAGCGTTCGAGCAAACCCCGGTGGGACCTGGGCGCTAACCGGCGAACGTCAGGGCACCCGCAGAGTCACACAGGTGTCGTAGACGCCGGGGTGGGGAAGCGGGGGTTATGGTGACACCGGATCGAATTCATTTGTCCGATAGCCCACCGCTGGTTGGAGTAGTAGAACCGCATGTCCAAACTGACACCAAAGTACGAAGAATTACAGTCCATTTACGACATTTCCAATGAGTTCTACGAGCTCTTCCTCGGCCCCACCATGGGCTACACCTGTGGCTATTTCGAGCGCGAGGACATGACCGGAGATGAGGCTCAACTCGCCAAGTTCGACTTGGCGCTGGGCAAGCTCGGACTCGAGCCCGGGATGACACTGCTCGACGTCGGCTGCGGTTGGGGCGCGTGCATGCAACGCGCGGTCGAGAAGTACGACGTCAACGTTATCGGGCTGACGCTGTCCGGCGAGCAACGCACGTACGCCATCGAGAAGCTGGCGAAGGTCCCGACCGAGCGCACCGTTGAGGTCCGTTTGCAGGGCTGGGAAGAGTTCGACGAGAAAGTCGATCGGATCGTGTCGATCGGCGCCTTCGAGCACTTCGGGTTCGAACGGTACGAAGATTTCTTCGCAACGGCTTACGACTCGTTGCCCGCGGACGGGGTGATGCTGCTCCACACCATCACCGCGTTCGACATGCGGCGCGCTAAGGAACTTGGTATCCCCATGACCTTCGAGCTGGCCCGGTTCGCGAAGTTCATCATGACCGAGATCTTCCCCGGCGGACGCCTCCCGTCGGTGGAGAAGGTCGAGGACCATGCCCAGGCGGCGGGATTCACGTTAGCTCGCGTGCAGGAGATCGGACCGCACTACGTGCGGACGTTGCAAGGCTGGGCCAAGGAACTCGAGGCTCACCGTGAAGAAGCGATCGCGGTTCAGTCCCAAGAGGTCTACGACCGCTACGACAAGTACCTCAACGGATGTGTACGACTCTTCAGGGACGGGCAAACCAGCGTTCACCAGTTCACCCTCAAGAAGTGATCGCGCGCTAAAGCTGTTTGCGGTTCAGTGCCCGTCGGCCCTGGATCCCGGTGTCGCGGTTTAGAACTTGTGCTGCGGCCCCTCGGCCTTCTTGTAGGCGGCTTTGAGGATCGCGTCGCGGAAACGGGCTTTGTCGAGGAGTTTGATGCCCGCACTGGCCAACGTCGGATTGCCGATCAGCTTGTGCATGTAGCGGCCGCGCCGATACTCCTTGCCCCACGCGTCCTGCATCCGATTCGCATAGTTGGTGAAGTCATCGGGCCCACCGTTCTGCAGGGCCGCGATCGCGCACTCGCCGGCAGCCAGTCCGGACTCCAACGCCTTGGAGATCCCCGCACCCGAAGCCGGTTTTCCGGCGCCCAACGAGTCTCCGGTGAACAACACTCCCGGGCGCCACGGTGGCCATGCCGTGAAGCCCATCGGCAGCCGCCAGGCCCGTACGCTCCTGTTCTTTTTGAGTTCTTCAATGGGTGGCAGTTTCCACTCCGGCGGTAGCGTGCGCAGGAACTCGCCGAGGAAGCCGGTGGCGTTGATCTTTTGCCAGTCCGTATAGCTGGTGACGTACCCGAGGCCGACATTGACCCGGCCACCGCCCATCGGGAACACCCAGCCGTAGCCGGGTAGCTGGTCGCCCTGGAAAGCCAGCTTGAGATAGATGTCGAAACTGTCGGAATCGGTGCGGTTGGCGTCCATCTCGGAGCGGATCGCCACCGCCGAGTAGCCGTTGTACTCGGAGTCCAACTTCAGCGCTCGCTTAATCGGTGAGTAGGCACCGTCCGCAGCGATTACAGCGTCACCGTGGATCTGTTCCCCGCCTTTGAGAGTCACGCCGGTGACCCTGCCCCGCTCGTCGAGAATGGGTCCGGCGACCTCCGCGCCCTCGCGCACGACGGCACCCGCGGACCCCGCGTGTTTGAGCAGGAGCATGTCCAACTCGGTACGGCTGACGGTGTGGCCGTGATCGGGCATCCCAGGCCGTCGCGGGAAGGACAACTCCCAGCGCGATGGGCTGAATATCGTGACCCGGTTGATTCGGTGAAACTTGGCAACCTCATCAGCGAGGCCCATTTTCTGCAGGTAGCCCACCGCCCGAGCGGTCAGCCCGTCCCCGCAGGGCTTGTCGCGGGGGAACACCGCTTTGTCGAGCACCACCACCTTTGCGCCAGCCTGCGCGGCCTGCCAGGCCGCCGCCGACCCCGACGGGCCACCTCCCGCAATCACCAGGTCGAATCGCTCAGTCACAGTCTGTTAGCTCGGTCTCAGTCAGTGGGAACACGGTCGGGTTCGATCGTTCGGTTTGATGTTAACGGAGAAAACGCGTCGTCGGACGACCGGGCGTCGCCGGACATCGCGGCTTGACCCGATCACTCGCCGCGACACGCCGAGACACAACCTATTGTGCTGACCCGGTATGTCAGACCCCAGGTGTAGTGTTCGGACTACTGCCGGACGGCGGTCATTCCTGTGGGCGAATTGGGGTTCTGGTGAGCAATGGAATCAAGCTGGTCGACCGAGCATCAGCGATCAACTGGAATCGGGTCCCGGACGAGAAGGACGCCGAGGTCTGGGAGCGCCTGACCGGCAATTTCTGGCTGCCCGAGAAGGTCCCGGTGTCCAACGACATCCCGTCCTGGAACACCCTGACGCCGGCCGAGAAAGAGCTGACGATGCGGGTGTTCACCGGCCTGACGCTGCTCGACACCATCCAGGGGACGGTTGGCGCGGTCAGTTTGATCCCTGATGCGGCGACGCCGCATGAGCAGGCGGTGCTGACCAACATCGCGTTCATGGAGTCGGTGCACGCAAAGAGCTACAGCTCGATCTTCTCCACGCTGTGCTCGACGAGCGATATCGACGACGCCTTCCGCTGGTCGGAGGAGAACCCGAACCTGCAGCGCAAAGCCGCCATCGTGATGGACTACTACCGCGGTGACGATCCGCTCAAGCGCAAGGTCGCGTCAACGCTGCTGGAGAGTTTCTTGTTCTACTCCGGCTTTTATCTTCCGATGTACTGGTCGAGCCGGGCCAAGCTGACCAACACCGCCGACGTGATCCGGCTGATCATCCGCGACGAGGCCGTGCACGGCTACTACATCGGCTACAAGTTCCAGCGTGCGTTGGCGCTGGAAAGCGAGGCCCGAGTCGCCGAACTCAAGGACTACACCTACGAGTTGCTCTTTGAGCTGTACGACAACGAGGTCGAGTACGCCCAAGATCTTTACGATCAGGTGGGCCTGACCGAGGACGTGAAGAAGTTTCTGCGCTACAACGCGAACAAGGCGTTGATGAACCTCGGCTATGAGGCGCTGTTCCCGAAGGACGAGACCGACGTCAACCCGGCGATCCTGTCGGCGTTGAGCCCCAACGCCGACGAGAACCACGACTTCTTCTCCGGCTCTGGCTCCTCGTACGTCATCGGCAAGGCCGTCAATACTGAGGACGAGGACTGGGACTTTTGACCCTTTCTTGCCCGGCCAGGGTGAACGTGCGGTGAACTGGCTGGCGTGATCGACGCGCAGCAATGACACTGATGCCATGACCGGAAAGTCGCGTGCGGCAGCAGTTCTCAACTGGCTTCGTGCCGGTTATCCGAGTGGGGTTCCCGGCCCAGATCGGGTGCCACTCTTATCTTTGTTGCGGAACACGCCGCTGACCGAGGATCAGGTTCGGGAAGTGGTGCGGGAAATCGCCGCTGAGGAAGCTCACGCCTCGGCCGGGCACCTCATCGACCACGATGAGATCGAGAAGTTCATCGAGGGCGTGGCGCATCACGACGGCGGTCCGGAGAACATCCGCCGGGTCGCCGCAACGCTTGCCGCCGCCGGGTGGCCGCTGGATAACCTCGACGATCACCTCGACGACGACTGACCCCCCGCCGACTAGCGCAACTGTTTTTGGAGCGTAGCGCGGACGTCAGCGCAGCGACGACGTGTCGATCACGAACCGGTAGCGCACATCGCTGGCGATTACCCGCTCATAGGCCTCGTTGATGTAGTCCGGCTCGATCACCTCGACCTCCGAGGCGATGCCGTGCTCGGCGCAGAAGTCCAGCATCTCCTGGGTTTCGGCGATGCCGCCGATGGCCGACCCGCTGAGGCTTCGCCGCATGCCGAGCAGTGAGAAGACCGGAACCACCATTGGGTTCTCCGGTGCGCCAAGTTCGACGAAAACCCCGTCGAGGTCCAGCAATCCGAGGAACCGGCGCAGGTCCAGATCAGCGGAGACGGTGTTGAGGATGATGTCGAACGAGTTGCGCAGATTCTTGAAGGTATCGCGGTCGCTGGTTGCGTGATAAGCCTTGGCGCCCAAGCGAAGTCCATCCTCCATCTTCTTCAGCGACTGCGACAACACCGTCACTTCAGCACCCATCGCGGCGGCCAGTTTGACTCCCATATGCCCCAGCCCGCCCAGGCCGATCACGCCCACCCGGGTGCCCGAGCCGACCTTCCAGTGCCGCAGCGGCGAGTAGGTGGTGATCCCGGCGCACAGCAGTGGCGCGGCCGAATCCAACGGTATGGCGGCGGGGATCGTCAGCACATAGTTCTCGTCGACGACGATGCTGCCGCTGTAGCCGCCCTGAGTCGGCTGGCCGTCCTTGCCGACCCCGTTGTACGTGCCGACCATTCCGCCGCCGGTGCAGTACTGCTCAACACCGGCCTTGCAGTTCTTGCACTCGCGGCAGGAGTCCACGAAGCAGCCGACGCCGACGCGGTCGCCCACTGCGAATTTGGTTACCGCCGAGCCGATCTCGGTCACGATGCCGGCGATCTCATGGCCGGGCACCACCGGGTAGCGGGGTTGGCCCCACTCGGCGCGCACCGTGTGAATATCGGAGTGGCAGATCCCGGCGAAATGGATGTCGAATCGGACGTCGTGTGGGCCGACGCCGCGGCGGGTGATCGTGGTTTTGCTCAACGGTTCGGTGGCCGACGTGGCGGCGAAGGCGGTGACGGTGCTGGTGTCTGGGCTCATGTGTCAGCAGACTAGGCAGACCGAGAATCTCGGCGGCGTCCGCCCCCGGTTCGCCACCGATGAGGTTTCACAGTAGAGTGAAAGTTGTGAGCGTTAAGTCCCGGCTGGATGCCAAGCGACTCGACACCGAGGTGATGGACTTCGTCGAGCAGATGGGCGGCTACTTCGAGTCGAACGGCCTGACTCGGCTGGCCGGCCGACTGCTCGGCTGGCTCCTAGTGTGCGACCCGGAACGGCAGTCCTCGGAGGAGTTGGCGGTGGCGCTGAATGCCAGCAGCGGCGGCATCAGTACCAACGGCCGGCTGCTGATCCAGTTCGGGTTCATCGAGCGGCTCGCGGTCGCCGGCGACCGCCGCACCTACTTCCGGTTGCGGCCGAACGCGTTCGCGGCCGGGGAACGCCAGCGCATCCGCACCATGGCCGACATGACCGCGATGGCCGACGCCGGTCTGCGAGCCATGCGCGGGTCGTCGCCCGAACGCACTCGCCGACTCAAGGAAATGCGGACGCTGTCCTCCTACATGGCGACGGTCCTCACTGAGGCGCTCGACGAATTCGGTGATCCGCGCCGGGAGGACACGACGTGATCGGTCTGCTGAAGCGGGCCTGGATCCCGCTGCTACTTCTCGCTGTCATGGTCGTCGCCGGGTTCACCGTGGATCGACTCCGCGGATTCTTCGGTGCGGAGGGCATCCTGGTGACACCGAGGGTCTTTTCCGAGGACGCCGAGTCGTTCGACCCGAAGGTGGTCCGATACGAGATCTTCGGCACGGGAACCTACGCCAACATCAACTATCTGGACCTCGACGCCAAGCCGCAGCGTTTCGACGGCGCGGCGCTGCCCTGGTCGCTCACCCTGGACACCAACGCGCCGTCTGCGGCACCCAACATCGTCGCCCAGGGCGACGGCGGTTCGATCACCTGCCGCATCATCGTCGACGACGTCGTAAAGGACGAGAGGACTGTTACCGGCGTGAACCCGTTGACCTACTGCTTCCTGAAGTCAGCATGAGCGCGCCGACAACGGACGCGCCGATCGACGCACCTGAGCCCCCGCCGCTGCCCACGGTCAAGAGGTCCGTCGCGGCACGGACGATCCGAACTCTCGCCGTTCCGATAATCCTGGCCTGGATCGCGTTGATCGCATTCCTCAACGTCAGTGTTCCGCAGCTCGAAGAGGTCGGGCAGATGCAGGCAGTATCGATGAGCCCCGACGCCGCTCCGTCGATGATCGCGATGAAACGCATCGGCGAGGTCTTCGAAGAAGGCAAATCCGACAGCTCGGGCATGATCGTGCTCGAGGGCGAGGAGCCGCTGGGCGACGCCGCGCACGCGTTCTACGACCAGATGCTCGCCACGCTGAAGTCCGATACCAAGCATGTGGAGTCGGTGCAGGACTTCTGGGGTGATCCGCTGACCGCGTCGGGCGCTCAGAGCAGTGACGGCAAGGCCGCCTACGTCCAGATCAAACTCGCCGGAAATCAGGGCGAGTCGCTGGCCAACGAGTCGGTGGCGGCAGTCAAGGCGGCTATCGATGGACTGCAGCCGCCACCGGGCATCAAGGTGTATCTGACCGGGGCAGCCGCCATGGTCGCCGATCAGCAGGCGACCGGTGACAGCAGCCTGCGGGTCACCGAGATGGTGACGTTCGTGGTGATCATCACCATGCTGCTGTGGTTCTACCGGTCGGTTCTCACGGTGGTGCTGGTGCTGGTCGCGGTCGTACTGTCGTTGGCTTCAGCCCGCGGCGTGGTGGCGTTCCTCGGCTACCACGGGATCATCGGGCTGTCGACGTTCGCAACCAGCCTGCTGGTAATGCTGGCGATCGCCGCCGCGACGGATTACGCGATCTTCCTCGTCGGCCGCTACCAGGAGGCGCGCGGGGCGGGCGAAGACCGAGAATCGGCCTACTACACGATGTTTGAGGGCACCGCCCATGTGGTGTTGGGCTCCGGTTTCACCATCGCCGGGGCGACGTTCTGTCTGAGCTTCACCCGGCTGCCCTACTTCCAGACCATGGGAGTCCCGTTGGCGATCGGGATGAGCGTGGTGGTGATCACCGCCCTCTCCGCCGGCAGCGCAATCGTGGTGGCCGCCAGCCGGTTCGGGCTATTGGAACCGAAGCGGACGATGCGGGTGCGCGGGTGGCGAAAAATCGGCGCCGCCATCGTGCGGTGGCCCGGTCCTATCCTGGTCGCCACGGTGGCGCTGGCGCTGGTCGGCCTGCTGACGCTGCCCGGTTACCGCACCAACTACAACGACCGGAACTATCTGCCGGCCGACACCCCGGCCAACGAGGGCTACGCCGCCGCCGATCGGCACTTCTCGCAGGCCCGGATGAACCCGGAAGTGCTCATGGTCGAAAGCGACCACGACCTTCGTAACTCGGCGGACTTCCTGGTCATCAACAAGATCGCGAAAGCGATCTTCGCGGTGGACGGTATCTCCCGGGTTCAGGCCATCACCAGGCCTGAGGGCACCCCGATCGAGCACACCTCAATTCCGTTCATGATCGGGATGCAGGGCACCACCCAGAAGCTGACGCAGAAGTACAGCGAAGATCTCACGGCCGGCATGCTCAAACAGGCCGATGACATGCAGACCACCATCGATCAGATGCAACGGATGCAGAACCTCACCCAGCAGATGTCCGACGTCACCCACGGCATGGTGGTGCAGATGCGGGTGATGGTGGGCGACATCAAGGATCTGCGGGACAACATCGCCAACTTCGATGACTTCTTCCGGCCCATCCGCAACTACTTCTACTGGGAACCGCACTGCTTCGACATTCCGGTGTGCTCGGCACTGCGATCGGTGTTCGACACCATCGACGGCGTCGACACCATGACCGACTCCATCCAGACACTGCTGCCGTTGATGGAACGACTCGACTCGCTCATGCCCCAGTTGGTGGCGATGATGCCCGAAATGATCGAGACCATGAAGGGCATGAAGGCCATGATGCTCGGCATGCATTCCACTCAGAAGGGAATGCAGGACCAGATGGCCGCGATGCAGCAGGACTCTGCCGCTATGGGCGAGGCCTTCGACGCATCGATGAACGACGACTCTTTTTACCTGCCGCCGGAGGTTTTCGAAAACCCTGACTTCCAACGCGGAATGGAGCAGTTTCTCTCGCCCAACGGGCACGCGGTCCGCTTCATCATCTCCCACGAAGGCGATCCGATGTCGACCGACGGGATCGCGCGCATCGATGCGATCAAGAACGCGGCGAAAGAAGCCATCAAGGGCACTCCATTGGAGGGGTCGACGATTTATCTCGGCGGTACCGCGTCGATGTTCAAAGACCTTTCCGTCGGCAACGCCTACGACCTGATGATTGCCGGCATCGCGGCGATCGCCCTGATCTTCGCCATCATGCTGATCATCACCCGCAGTGTGGTGGCGTCGGCGGTCATCGTGGGCACGGTGCTGCTCTCGCTCGGTGCGTCCTTCGGGCTCTCCGTACTCATCTGGCAACACATCCTCGGCATCGAGTTGCACTGGATGGTGCTGGCCATGGCGGTCATCATCTTGCTGGCGGTCGGTGCCGACTACAACCTGCTGTTGGTCGCGAGGCTTAAAGAGGAGATCCCTGCCGGGATCAACACCGGCATCATCCGTGCGATGGGCGGCAGTGGGTCGGTGGTGACCTCCGCCGGTCTGGTGTTCGCCTTCACCATGATGTCCTTTGCGATCAGCGAGTTGACCGTGCTCGCCCAGGTCGGCACCACCATCGGACTGGGTCTGCTGTTCGACACCCTGGTGGTTCGGGCCTTCATGACGCCGGCGATCGCAGCCCTGCTCGGACGGTGGTTCTGGTGGCCGCAGAGCGTCCGGCCCCGGCCGGTGCCGCAACCCTGGCCGGCGCCTGCCGTGCCGGCCGCGTCCGCCGGGCCTACTGGTCAGCAGCAGATCGCCCCAGTGGATGCGATGGTCTGAGCATGGTGGCGGCCGGACTGACCGGTTTTAGTTGATCGGCGCGTTCAGCCAGCGCAGATCCTCGATGATCCCGCGGGCCGCGAGCAGGCCCTGACCGCTCTGCCAGACCTCGTTGTTGACGACGAAAACACGGTTGTCGCGGTTGGCGGAGAGCTTTCGCCACGCCTCGCTATCCAGCACCGTTGGTGCGCGATCTTTGGCGGCAGCCGAGGCGAACGACATGTAGACGATGTCGCCGTCGGCGGCAGATAGATCCGGTGAGCGTGCGAGATCGGCGTCGGTGATGCCGATCTCCAGATAGGGTTTATCGGAGAAACGTTGTGCCACAGGGCGATCCACACCAACGGCAGCAAGTACGCTTGCCGGGAAGTTGTCGGCTCCCCACACCCGCAGCACCGACTCGGTGAGCTGGACGACCGAGGCCTGGAAGTGGGTAGCGTCGTTTGCGGCGCCGGCCTGCTTAGCCTGGGCGTCGAATCCGGCGATCAATTCCGCAGCGGCGGTGCCGCGCGCTGTTGCGGCGCCCACGATCCGCAGGTTGTCCTCCCACCGCGCACCCGATGCGGCCGTGAACACCGTCGGGGCGATCGCCGACAGGGCGCCGAAGGCCTCCGGCGTGAATGCCTGGGAAGCGAGGATCAGGTCGGGCCTGCTCGCGGCGATGGCGGCCAGATCCGGTGCGCCGCGACCGCCCACCGCGGGCAGGTCGTGCACGACCGTGCCCAGATACGACGGCTGGGCAGTCGCACCGTCCGGCAGTGCGGCGGCCACGATGCGCGATTGCAGGCCCAGCGCGCACAGCGAGTCGAGTTGGTCATCGCCGAGTGCGACGATGCGCTGCGGGTCGGCCACGACGGCGGTCTGCCCGGCGGCATGGCGCACCGGTTCCGGCGGCCCCGCGTCGAGGGGGGCGGGTGCGGGCGCGCACGATTCGTCGGGCCGACGTTGGTTGCCCAGGACCCCGGCCGAGGCGATCTTGGTGGTGCTGGTCACGACGGTGTCCCCGGACCCGGACCCGGACCCGGCCGCGGGTGCGTCGGCCGGAGTGGAACACCCGCCGGACGCCGCCACCGTCACCAGCGCGGCTAGTCCGGCAAGGCTGGTGCGGAAGGGCACGACGCGACGGTAACACCCGGTCGCCCATACTGCTGCTGACCTGCCCCGGAACCTGTTCCCGGCGGGTTGTGCGACGCGAATACGACAGAATGTAGGACCCGGGGCCCGCGGGGGCTGTTTCGGGGATAGGATTCGTTCTAACATTGTCCTAGCAATGTCGGGAAACGTCCCACTGGATGGTTGGAGAGCCTCGTGACAGCCGTTGTGCCAGCGCGCAAAGAACTGGAAGCCGGCCGACCCCTGGCGCCCAGTACGGGCCCCAAGGGCAATCTGATTTACAAAATGATCACCACCACCGATCACAAGTTGATCGGGATCATGTACTGCGTCGCATGCTTCGTCTTCTTCGCCCTCGGTGGGTTGATGGCGTTGTTCATGCGGGCCGAACTGACGGTGCCCGGCCTTCAGTTCCTGTCCAACGAGCAGTACAACCAACTGTTCACCATGCACGGCACCGCGATGCTGTTGTTCTACGCCACCCCGATCGTGTTCGGATTCGCCAACCTGGTGCTGCCGTTGCAAATCGGCGCCCCCGACGTCGCCTTCCCCCGACTCAACGCACTGTCGTTCTGGTTGTTCGTCTTCGGCGCGACGATCGCACTGGCCGGGTTCATCACCCCCGGCGGCGCAGCCGACTTCGGCTGGACGGCCTACACCCCGCTGTCCGACGCCGCTCACACCCCGGGCGCCGGCGGCGACCTGTGGATCCTGGGTCTCGCGGTCGGCGGCCTGGGCACCATCCTCGGCGCGGTCAACATGATCACCACGGTGGTCTGCATGCGCTGCCCCGGTATGACGATGTTCCGGATGCCCATCTTCACCTGGAACATTTTCGTCACCTCCATCCTCGTACTGCTGGTGTTCCCGCTGCTGACCGCGGCGCTGTTCGGCCTGGCCGCCGACCGGCGTCTCGGGGCGCACGTCTATGACGCAGCTAACGGCGGTTTAGCTCTCTACCAGCACCTGTTCTGGTACTTCGGCCACCCAGAGGTCTACATCATCGCGCTGCCGTTCTTCGGCATCGTCTCGGAGATCTTCCCGGTGTTCTCCCGCAAGCCGATCTTCGGCTACTCGACACTGATCTACGCCACCATCTCGATCGCCGCGCTGTCGGTGGCCGTGTGGGCGCACCACATGTACGTCACCGGTGCGGTGCTGCTGCCGTTCTTCTCGTTCATGACGTTCCTCATCGCGGTGCCCACCGGGATCAAGTTCTTCAACTGGGTTGGCACCATGTGGAAGGGACAGCTGACCTTCGAGTCGCCGATGTTGTTCGCCTACGGGTTCCTGGTCACCTTCCTCTGCGGTGGACTCTCGGGTGTGCTGCTGGCAAGCCCGCCACTGGACTTCCATGTCAGTGACTCCTACTTCGTCGTGGCGCACTTCCACTACGTGCTGTTCGGCACCATCGTGTTCGCGACCTACGCCGGCATCTACTTCTGGTTCCCCAAGATGACCGGCCGCCTGCTCGACGAACGACTGGCCAAGCTGCACTTCTGGCTGACCTTCATCGGGTTCCACACCACCTTCCTGGTGCAGCACTGGGTGGGCGACACCGGAATGCCGCGGCGCTACGCCGACTACCTGCCCAGCGACGGGTTCACGACGCTGAACATCTTCTCCTCGGTCGGGGCTCTGATACTCGGTCTGTCGATCCTGCCCTTCTTCTGGAACGTGTTTAAGAGTTGGCGCTACGGCGAAGTCGTTACCGTCGACGATCCGTGGGGCCACGGCAACTCGCTGGAATGGGCGACCTCCTGCCCGCCGCCGCGGCACAACTTCACTGAACTTCCCAATGTCCGCTCGGAGCGGCCGGCCTTCGAACTGCACTACCCGCACATGAGCGAGCGGATGCGCACGGAAGCCCACGTTGGCGTGGGCCATCACGAACCGCCGAGGCCGTTGGCGGACAAGTTGGGCTTCGGAACGCCCGCCGCCGGACGCCTGCACGAGCGCTCATCGCGGAGTCCCGACCAGGAGTGAGCGCATCCAAGGTGTCGGTGTTGATCACCGTCACCGGCGTCGACCAACCAGGTGTGACGTCAGCGCTCTTCGAAGTGCTCTCCCGGCACGCCGTGGACCTCCTGAACGTCGAGCAGGTGGTCATCCGGGGGCGGTTGACTCTGGGCGTATTGGTCTCCGGCCATCCGGACGTTGCCGCCGGCGAGACGTTGCACGCCGATGTGACTGAGGCCATCCGTCGGGTCGGTCTCGACGTCTCCATCGAACGCAGCGACGACGTTCCGGTGATCGGCGAGCCCTCGACCCACACCATTGTCGTGCTCGGCCGGCCGATCACGGCCGCCGCGTTCGGAGCCGTGGCCCGGGCGGCAGCCGCTCTGAGTGTCAATATCGACGTCATCCGCGGGGTGTCAGACTATCCGGTCACCGGCCTGGAGCTACGGGTGTCAGTACCGGCCGGCTCGGAAAGCCGACTGCGGATCGACCTGGCCGGTGTCGGTGCCGAGCAGTGCGTCGACATCGCTGTGGAGAATTACAGCCTCGAGCGACGGGCCAAGCGGCTCATCGTCTTCGATGTGGACTCCACCCTGATTCAGGGTGAAGTCATTGAGATGCTGGCCGAGCGGGCCGGTGCCGGCGAGGCGGTGGCCGCGATCACCGGAGCGGCGATGCGCGGCGAGATCGATTTCGCCGAGTCGCTGCACCAGCGGGTGGCAACCCTGGCCGGGTTGCCAGTCGAGGTGCTCGACGAGGTTGCCGATCAAGTGGAGCTGACTCCGGGAGCGCGCACGACGATCAGGACATTGCGGCGCTTGGGATTTCACTGCGGAGTGGTCTCCGGGGGATTCCGTCAGGTCATTGAGCCGCTGGCACACGAGTTGATGCTCGACTTCGTCGCCGCCAATGAATTGGAGATTGTCGACGGTTACCTCACCGGCCGGGTGGTGGGCCCGATTGTTGACCGCGCGGGTAAAGCCAAGGCGCTGCGGGACTTCGCCAACCAGGTCGGGGTGCCGATGGAGCAGACCGTGGCGGTGGGCGACGGTGCCAACGACATCGACATGCTCAACGCCGCCGGTCTGGGCGTGGCGTTCAACGCCAAACCCGCACTGCGCGAGGTTGCCGATGCCTCACTGAGTCATCCCTACCTCGACACCGTGCTGTTCATCCTTGGGGTCACCCGCGCCGAGATCGAGGCCGCGGACGCCGCGGACGGTGTGGTGCGCCGGGTCGAGATCCCGCTCGATTAGCGGGGATGCGGGTACGGCACGATGAGCGAGTGGCTGACGCGCAAGACGACCCGGTGACCGACGACGATCTGCTGATCGACTTCCGTCGCGTCACGCTGCGGCGCGGCGGCCGGGTACTGGTCGGGCCGGTCGACTGGCAGGTGGAGCTCGATGAACGCTGGGTGGTGATCGGTCCCAACGGCGCCGGAAAGACCTCGCTGCTGCGGATGGCCGCCGCGATGGAATACCCGTCTTCGGGTGTGGCAGTTGTTCTCGGGGAGCGGCTCGGCCGGGTGGATATGGCCGAATTGCGCCAGCGCGTTGGATTGAGCAGTTCGGCACTGGCGCAGCGGATTCCAGATGAGGAACTTGTTCGGGATCTGGTGGTCTCGGCCGGCTACGCGGTGCTGGGCCGTTGGCGCGAGCGGTACGACGATATGGATTATCTGCGGGCACTGGACACTCTCGAGAGCGTCGGCGCCGAGCATCTGGCGGGCCGCACATACGGCACGCTCTCGGAGGGCGAACGCAAGCGGGTGCTGATCGCGCGATCGTTGATGACCGATCCCGAACTTCTCCTGCTCGACGAACCCGCCGCCGGCCTGGACCTCGGTGGCCGCGAAGATCTGGTCGCCCGCCTTGCCGATCTGGCCGCCGACCCGGATTCCCCGGCTCTGGTGCTGGTCACCCATCACGTCGAGGAGATCCCCCCGGGGTTCAGTCACTGCCTGATCCTCGCCGAGGGGCAGGTGCTGGCGGCCGGATTGCTGGCTGACACCCTGACGGCGGAGAACCTCTCGGCCGCCTTCGGGCAGTCCATCGCCGTCGACAGCATCGACGGCCGCTACTTCGCGCGCCGTGTGCGAACCCGCCCGGCTCACCGGAGGCGCTCATGAGCGACAGCGACGAGCCCACGCCCGTCCGGCCGGCAGCCACCGTGATGCTGGTCCGGGAAGCCCTTGTCGATCGTTCGACTCGGCGGGCCGTCGATAGCCTCGAGGTGTTCCTCATGCGCCGCCACGCCGCAATGGCATTTGCGGCCGGTATGACGGTGTTCCCTGGCGGTGGCGTCGACGAACGCGACCGGGAGGCGGGCCTGGCGGGCAACCGGGCCTGGTACGGGCCCGAACCCGGTTGGTGGGCAGCGCGTTTCGGTATCGCGACTGACCTAGCAGAGGCTCTGGTGTGCGCGGCCGCGCGAGAGACCTTCGAGGAGTCCGGGGTGCTGTTTGCCGGCCCGGCCGACGATCCCGACGGCATCATCAGCGATGCATCGGTGTATCACCAGGCCCGCGCCGCGCTGGAAGACCGCAGCCTGTCGTTTGCCGACTTCCTGCGCGGTGAGGGTCTAGTGCTGCGCGCGGACCTGTTGCGACCGTGGTCGAACTGGGTCACACCGAAGGAGGAGCGCACCCGCCGCTACGACACCTACTTCTTCGTCGGCGCGCTGCCGAAGGGTCAACGCGCCGATGGCGATAACACCGAGTCCGACCGCGTCGGATGGTCCAGTCCGGAGGCGGCGATCGAGGATTTCGCCGAGGGCCGGTCACTGCTGCTGCCACCGACCTGGAGTCAACTCGACTCGTTGACCGGTCGGACCGTGGATGAGGTGCTCGCGCTGGACCGACAGATCGCCAGGGTGCAGCCCACACTGACTGTGGTGCAGGACAACTGGGAGATCGAATTCTTCGACAGCGAGCGCTATAACGCGGCCCGTCGGCGCACTAACAAGCTGGAGGGCTGACAGTGCGCGAGTTCGTCAGCGTCCACGTTGGAGAAAGCCATCCGGGAATCGGCACGCTGGTGCTGAACCGGGTGCCCACCAACTTGCTGAACCGGCAGGCCTACCGCGAGTTGGCCTCCGCCGCCACCGAGGTAAGTCGGCGCGGTGAGATCGCCTCGGTGATTCTGTTCGGAGGCCACGAAACCTTCTCCGCCGGTGACGACATCGGCGAGTTGTGCGCGCTGGATCGCGCCGAGGCCGAGACGGCCGACCGAGTTCGTCGGGAGGCGATCGACGCCGTTGCGGCCATCCCCAAACCGACCGTTGCCGCGGTCACCGGCTACGCCCTCGGGGCCGGTTTGACCCTTGCGCTGGCCGCGGACTGGCGGGTGTGCGGCGACAACGCCAAACTCGGCGCTACCGAAATCCTGTCGGCGCTGATACCCGGCGGCGGCGGATGCCTGCGATTGGCCCGCGCGGTGGGAGCCTCGCGGGCCAAGGAACTGGTCTTCAGTGGGCGCTTCGTCGGAGCGGAGGAGGCTCTGGAGCTCGGTCTGGTGGATGAATTGGTGGCTCCCGACGGCGTCTACGACGCTGCTCTGGCCTGGGCCGGCCGCTTTGCCGACACGTCCACGGCCGCGATTGCCCTCGCAAAGACGCTCGTCGACGCGTTCACCGACACCGAGCTCGATGCCGATACCCAGACTCGGCGTTACGGCGAGGTTTTCGACGCTGCAGGCGGACAGTTAGGCTGCGCTCTATGACCGACCCGGCCCCGAATCCGCACGCCACCGAAGAACAGGTTGCGGCGGCCCTCAAGGACTCCAAGCTGGCCCAGGTGCTCTACCACGACTGGGAGGCGGAGAGTTACGACGACAAATGGTCGATCTCCTACGACCAGCGCTGCATCGATTACGCTCGCGGCCGCTTCGACGCGATCGTCGGTACTGACGCCGGCCGCGACCTGCCCTACGGCCATGCCCTCGAACTCGGTTGCGGCACTGGGTTCTTCCTACTCAATCTGATCCAGGCCGGGGTTGCGCGGCGTGGATCGGTGACCGATCTGTCCCCGGGAATGGTCAAGGTCGCCACCCGCAATGGGAAGTCGCTGGGCCTCGACGTCGACGGCCGGGTGGCCGACGCCGAAGGCATCCCCTACGGCGACGACACCTTCGATCTGGTGGTGGGCCATGCGGTGTTGCACCACATTCCCGATGTCGAGAAGTCGCTGCGCGAGGTGGTGCGGGTGCTCAAGCCCGGCGGCAGATTCGTTTTCGCCGGCGAGCCGACCAGGGTGGGCAATGCCTACGCGCGCCGGTTGGCGAACCTGACCTGGAATGCGACCGTGCGTGCGATGAGGCTGCCCGGCCTGCAGAGTTGGCGACGTCCGCAGGCCGAACTCGACGAGAACTCACGGGCCGCTGCCCTGGAGTGGATCGTCGACCTGCACACCTTCGACCCCGCCGACCTTGAACGGATGGCCGTCAATGCCGGCGCGGAACAGGTGCGCACCGCCAGCGAGGAGTTCACCGCCGCGATGCTGGGCTGGCCGGTGCGCACATTTGAATCGACGGTGCCGCCCGGAAAGCTCGGTTGGGGGTGGGCTCAATTCGCGTTCAAGAGTTGGACGGCACTGTCGTGGGTCGATGCCAACGTCTGGCGCCACGTGGTGCCCAAGGGCTGGTTCTACAACGTGATGATCACCGGGGTTAAACCGTCCTGAGCTTCACTCGCGCCGATGTCGACTACCTGACCAGTACGGCGGGGACCGAGGCGCTGGCCGAAGTGTCCCGATTCGAGCTCACCGACTCGAGCCTGCTGGCGGACGTGGCCGCACTCCGCGAGCGGTTCGGGCAGCGATCCGCCGCGCTTGTCGAGACCATTCGGCTGCGCCGCAGAGCGGTGGTGAAGTTCGCCTCGCTGGCTGACGTGTCGGACTGGTTGTTCACCGATGAGGCGCTGCAGCAGGCCACCACAGCCGCTGTGGCGCGACACCGGGCACGCCGACTCGCTGGTGCGGACGTGCACGACGCGACCTGTTCGGTCGGCACCGAACTGGCGGCCTTGCGCGACACCGCGGAGCTCGTCGTGGGCAGTGACATCGATGAGGTGCGGCTGGCGATGGCACACCACAACGTCCCACAAGTTGCGCTGTTCCGAGCTGATGCGCTGCGGCCGATAACGGGCGGAGCTATCGGTCGCGACACGGTCGTGCTGCTGGATCCCGCCCGCCGTGGGGGCGGACGGCGCCGATTCGATCCGCGGGCATATACGCCCCCCTTGGACGAATTGTTCGAGGTCTATCGCGACCGGCCGACCGTGGTGAAGTGCGCTCCGGGCATTGACTTCGATGCGGTGCGCGGATTGGGCTTTGACGGAGAGGTTGAGGTGACCTCATCGGGTGGTTCGGTCCGCGAGACCTGCCTGTGGTCGCATGCCTTGGCCGAACCGGGTGTGCGCCGACGGGCCACCGTCCTGGACCGCGACGAGGTGCTCACCGATGCCGATCCCGACGATTGCCGTATCAGTGCGCCGGGCCGGTGGATCGTCGACCCCGATGGTGCTGTCGTGCGCGCCGGTCTGGTTCGTCAGTACGCCACCCGGCACGCTCTGTGGCAGCTTGATCCCGATATCGCCTATCTCAGCGGGGATCGGCTTCCCGACGGTGTGCGTGGTTTTGAGGTGCTCGAGCGGGTCCCGCTTCGGGAAAAGGTTCTGCGGCAGGCACTTTCGGCACGCGACTGCGGTGCGCTGGAAATCCTGGTCCGCGGCGTCGACGTCGACCCCGATGCCCTGCGCCGGCGGTTGCGTCCCGGTGGTGGCCAACCGCTGTCACTGGTGATCACCCGGATCGGCACCGGGACGGACGCCCGCGCGGTGGTGTTCGTGTGCCGGGCGAACTATGCGGGACTGAATCCGTAGACCTGCCCGGCGCTGGTGGCCGCCACCACCCGGTGGTCCGAGCCGACCGACACCCCGACCGGGTAGCCGGCAGCCTCGGGAAGCGGGTAGCTGTTCAGGGTGCGCCCGTCGGCGGGATTAAAGACCAGCAGCGACTGTCCCGCAGGATCCGCCGCCACGGTGTAGGCCACGTCCCCGGCCTGACTCGATGTAGTCAGCGGGGTGACGTCGTCACGTCGCCACTCGACCTCGGCACGGTCACCGGCATCCCGCAGGCCCACCAACCTGGTGGCGGGTCCGCCGCCGGCGATGATGAGCCCGTCGGGGCCCACGGTGGGCGGGGTCTGGGAAAGGAACCCAAGCGGGACCGACCATTTCGCTGTCCCGTCGGAGGTATTGAGAGCCCAGAGTCGGCGGTCACGGCCGTTGACGTACA
>Ga0315288_10003156_pt1 | contig 21022 bp, 42 predicted proteins | sample YL17G11_20_MG_FD_203454 | JGI IMG/M metagenome (GOLD analysis project Ga0315288, IMG submission 203454) | Sediment microbial communities from Yellowstone Lake, YNP, Wyoming, USA - YL17G11_20 | ecosystem: Environmental > Aquatic > Freshwater > Lake > Sediment | place: USA: Wyoming | collected...
TGCGGAGGGAAGTCCTTGTATGGCCGAGTCTGCTTCGCTTGAATTTCATCCACGCTCGGGAGGTGCAACTTCCCAGTCTCATCGTCCATGACGACGCCGATTTCGGCCAGTACGTCTTCGGTCTTCCTACGAAACCGGCGATTCTCGATCACGGTGTCATACCAATGCGCCTTGACGGACAGACCAAACAGTTGTGCCTGGAGAACATGGCGCCGCTGGACGACTTGCTCATGCGCGCGATCCCACTGATACGCCGCGAACCCAGTCCACCACTCGGCGACTTGCGGACTCTTCGCGTGAATCCGCAGGGTCGGAGGTCGCGCCGTGAGTTTCGCCGTCTTCCGCCGGACGACACTCCAGAAATCGGGCATACAGATGTTGGTGCGAGTCGTGTCTTCCTTCCCCGTCTTGGGGTCGGTGATGGGCACGGTGCGGCACTTCATGTACCGCCAGACTTCCTCGAACTCGCCCCAGAAGTTGTCCCGCGTCCAATCACGCGAGGCTTTCCGGCGTTCGATGGTGTCACTGACCCGAGAGTCCAAACCCGCTTGGGACATGAATTCTCCGCTACTGTGCTGGTGCCGGTTCAGTGCGCTTGACTTCCGGCTTCCCCGGCCCCGCTTGCGCCCTCTTGATCCAGTATTTGCACTCCTGAATCGCCCCATCTATCGCGTGGAGGTTCGCCAAGGCCTGTTCCCTTGCGTTCTCCAGTTCGCCTAGATGCTTCTGTAATTCCTCGACCTTGACGACCGGCGCTGGCGCTTCTGCCTTCTGCGCGAACACTCCAGGCGTAAGAACCAGACCTATCAGAACGATGGCTACCCAACGTCGGATCATTCCTCGCTCCCTACGGGCAAGTCGTATTGACTGAGACAGCCGTCGCCGCGTCTGTGTCGTAGATGAGGTAGCGAACCGTGCCAGCCGAATCCTTGAAGCTCATCAAACAAACAGCGTTGCCGGTTTGGGCCACCTGTTTCGCGGCTGAAGCGTCGACCAGAACGGTTGCGCCAACAGCGTTTGACTCAGAGTCCATGCGGATGAATGAACCCAGATTCTTCCCGCCGCCACCCGCCACGCCGTTGTTGGCAAGTCTGAGGACGGTGGCCACCCCACTGTAGGTTTGGTTCGAACCCGTTTGTACCGAAGCGTAGAGCGCAGAGAGTTCGGTGCCGAACACCTCAGTGTCGTCGGTGTCCACATTGACTTCGAGGCCGCGTGCAACGGCGGCATCCTTGCCCTTCGTCAGCGCCTCGATGTACGCGCCACGCAAGGTTCCGTTGGCCGAATCCTGATAGTTTGCAGCCTGGAAGTACCCACCTATGATCGCGCCGGTCATCGAGGCGACGTTGTTGTTTGACCGGCCCCGGACGGCGATTTGGTCGCCAGTCAGGGCGTTGGTGAGCGATTCGACTTTGCTGTAAAACGTGGTGGAGCCAGCCGCCGTAGTCTGGGCAGAGTTGAAGATGTCCAATTCCTTCGGTGTGGCGCTGGCAAGTGTCAAACCATTCGAGAGGACAATATCTGCCGTGCCGATGGTGGTGCCACTCAGGTTGACCCCGTAGGTGAACCCACCCCCGCCGTCACTCCCGTAAAGAAGGTTGGTCACAGCCTGTGATGCGGACTCGTTGTATCCCCAGAATGCGTGGAAGTTGGTCACTTTGCTCGCGTCGGCGAAATCTGGAGCCATGTAAGACCGAACCCCTACGAAGGCTGTCCCGTCGTGTGCGGCTAGACTGGCCGTTGTCCTTACCGCGCCATCTACACCCACCGACGTGATTGCGTCCGCGCCAGGGTAGGTATCCGCATCAATGTACGTCCTAAAGTGCCCCCCACGGATTGTCAGGCTTCGGCCAGCGCCTCTTGCACGCACGGCCGACTCGATGCCTGTCACGGTGGCTTGGTCTTCTATGGTGTCCGTGCGATTGTTCTCCACAAACAGGGCGACGCTCTCATTGCCCACGGTCGGACCGGAGGTTAGGGACTTCGTCAACTTCAGACCATCCCAGGCATTCACGTCGGCTTTCTTGAGGATCATGCCGTTCGAGAAGGTGATGTCGTTTGTGATTGTCGCCCCACTGAAGTTGAGGCCATTGGTAAACCCACCGCCCCCATCACTCAGGTACAACCCGTTCGTCACGGCGTTCGTCGCGTGTTCGTTAAAGCCCCAAAACGCATGATGGTTCGTGACATTCGCCAGTGACCCAGCCGTGAATCCCGGCGCCATATACGACCGGACGCCAACAAACGCGGTTCCATCGTGAGCGACGACCGCACCGCTGGCTCGGACCGAGCCGTCAACGCCGACGGACGTGATGGCGTCGGCATCTGTGTAGGTTTCGTCTATGTAGGTTCGGAAATGCCCACCCCGGGCGGTAAGTTCTCGACCCGCCCCCCGAACTCTGGACACACCCTCGACTGCCGTAATCACCGCTTGGTCTTCGATGACTGCCGTCCGGTTGTTCTGAACGTAGAGGGCCACACCCTCCTCTCCCACGGTCGGGCCAACAGTTGTGGATTTGACCAGCGTGAGTCCGTCCCAGGCACCCGTATCGCTGGCGGCGAAGGTCATGCCGTTGGGGAAGGTCACGCCAGTCGTCCCGAGGTTGATTATGTATTTCTGTCCATTCGCCCCAGTCAGCGTGATTTCGTTCGACGCCGTGGTTCTGACGAACACGCCATCGGTTCCCGCCGGCAACCCGAATATCAGGTTGTAGGCATCCGGAACCCAGGAATCTCCACCCGCCGCTCCACTCCACCGCTGGCCGTGCATCGGCAAGGCGGAGAGAACTCCTGCCACCACCGTCAGTAGTGCAATCTGTAATCTGCCTTTCATTTCCCCCTCCTGTTTGCCTGCATAAACTCCGCCCGCAGGGACTTCACTTGGTCCAGAATTTCCTCTAGGCGCTTGTCCGTGGCTCCGGTGAACTGTGAGAACTCGCGGACTGATACCGCACTTTCACTCAGAACCTCGTCAGCATGTTTCAGTTCACCGATCTGCGTCTTGATTGTGCTGATTTCGACAGCCGCAGACGTTGCGCCCCTTTCCATTGATAACCTGTCCGCTACGCCCTTACCGCCAATCCCGACTACGATTCCCAAAACCCCGACAATGACGGTCAGTCTCAGGCCGTTGACTCCGTTTGCCATCAGTAGCTCACCCCTTCAATTTCTGCGGGCGATCCGCCAACCGCGTCCGCTGGCTTGGTCTGGCTTCGGTGTCCGTCCTTGCTCCGGCAACCCTGACGCCTCACGGCGCAAGGGTGTTGGACTCTCACCAACGTATTCACCGCGACAAAGGTCGCCCGCATTCTTAGTAACTCACCCCTTCGGCCAGTCTCGGCAGCAACGTCGGCTCCACATGCTCGACGAAGGCCGGGTCGGTAATTTCGATGTAGCGCATGAGGTCGGTAAGGCACTTCCGCTTCGGGAGCGGTACATCCGCAGGATCGCGCCGTGCGGCTTGTTCCGGCGTCAGAACGGGAAAGCGATTATTCTCCAACTCGTAGATCAGTTCAGGCAGCGTGTCGAAGATGAGGATTTGGCTCTGAATGCGCTCGCCAGTCTCATCGATCACTTTCCTGGGTCGCAGCCGCCGGCCTACCGCATCCCGACCAGCCTGGAAATCGCGCTTCGCTGGTTCGCAGTGGATTCCGAGTTGCGCGTACCTGTCCCAAAAAGTCTCTGCGCCCTCTTTCCCCCACTTGCGTTCTGAGGCTATGGCCTTCCCGTAGGGGTCCATAATCCGCCGCGAAATCACCTCGTCCTTGCCGCCGTTGTCAGCAAAGCCTCCGGGACCGAAGACGTCGCACTGTTTCGACTCGACCATCTTGATGGTGGCCACGTAGTCGTCGATGTGGTACAGGTCGTCGTCTTCCGGCACGTCTCCCGGCTTGCCGTAAATCTTCGAGGGCCAATAAGACCGGTAATAAACATGGTCATCCCCAGGTGACACCGCCACCCACAGAAACGCGTGGGGCCTTCTGGGATGGGGGTCAATTGCCATGTACCGTGTCCAGGAAGGCGGGACAGGGAAGGGGGTTATGACCGTGAGTTCGCGCTGGAACTCAGGGAATAGGCGGGTTCCCAGGAAGGCCCCGAAGTCAATCTCTTGTTCTTGGTTCCAGTTGGCGACACTCGGCGCATGTGGCTTGGCGATAGCCGCCCATTCCGGCCCCTTGGCTGGGTCTGCGCTGTAATGGAGTCTGAGGACTTCGATTCCCAGCGGGGACGTTGCCTCCCGGCAACCTTTCGGCGGCGGGAACGACTGTGCGCTTGGTACGGTTTCTAGCATGGGTACAACCGCTAGTCAAGAAAAAACTTCTGGATACAACTAATTGTGGGTGCCGCTCCAGGCCTCCACACAAATATCGCCAAAGAACGACGGTGCAGCACTCGACACCGCGATAATTTGGCTGCACACTGGCTCCGCAGCTCCGTAGCTTTCCCGGAACTCGTCTAGGTGCGCCGCTTCGTCGAAGATCACAATCGTCGGGTGGTACTGCCGAATCTGATCGGCGCCCTTCGGTACTCCGCGGATACTCGACCCGTTCGCCCACGAAATCAGGTCTTCAGGCAGGTCCTTCATCGCCTTCGTCAGTGGATGCCGAGCCTTCAGCCACGCTGGCTGCTGCTCGTAAAGCGTCCGGGCGTAGCCTGGCGTTCCGCGCCCCTTGATAAGGTCAACCACCTTCTCGTCCTTCTGGGTCTGCACAATCACCTGAACCGTGGGAAAGAACTCCGCCTTCCAAACCCCGTACCCAATCAGTAGCCACGTCGCCATCATCTCGCGCGACTTCGGAATGAACTGTCGCCGGTCGTTCATCAGGTGGCTCACCAGCCACGGGAAGTAAGGCTTGCGGGGAAACGGCGCGTCGGGTTTCGCACCCTTCTCCAGCCAATGCTCGTCGTGGGTCTTCGTGTGGCTCTGCATCCAGTAAAGCGGGCCGGGTACGACTCCGTCACCGTGGACGCACTTCGCTTCCTCGCGGTCTTCCCAGACTGACTGCCGCGCCCAGGCCCGGAGATCAACCAACCCGGACTCCTCAGTGCCTCTTATCGAAACTCCCAAGTTGCTCTTCCTCCGGGTCCTCAGGTTCGGGTTCGTCAGGTCCAGGACGCGGATTGGGCCAGTACCCGTTCACGGCGAAGAACTCTTTTTCTTCTGTGGTCCGCCCGACAAGGAAGTCAAGGTGCTGCGCCATCTCCACCTGCTCCTTCAGCTTTCCAAATGCACGGTCAGCAAGAGCCGTGAATGCCTTGGAGTTGCCCTCACTTAGCGCTTTCAGCATCCCGTCGTAGATTTTCTTCGGATTCTCCGCAAAGACGGCTTCCGCTACTTCGGCCGCTAAGTCCCGCTTCGGTCGCCCTCCAGGGTTGCCACTTACGCCCTTGGGCCACGGGGGCCTGATGTTCGCCCAGCCCTTTTGGCGTCCGGTGTTCCGACCGGTGTTCTGACCGGTGGCCGTGGCCACACCTTTCCCTCGCTCTTCCTTCTTCGCCATCCTGGAATTGAGGGTAGGGGTTAGGCCGGGGAGGGTGTCAAATCGAGTTGCTCCGGCTTCGGCTTAAACAGGTTCGGCTGTGCCTCGACTAGGGCAATCCGCTCTTCGGCAATCTTACAGTAGTCAGGGTTAATCTCGAATCCCAAGAAATGCCGCCCCAGCTTCTTCGCTGCCACTGCCGTTGTCCCCGAGCCAAGGAAGGGGTCGAGGATAATGCCGTCTTCTTCGGTTGATGTGGCAATGGCGCGTCCCGCAAGTTTTACTGGCATCTGTGCCAAGTGTGCGAATGTCCCGTCGTCTTTCGTCACCAATTCTTCTTGCGCAAATATCCCGCCGACTAACTTCGGAACATCTGCCCATATATCGTGGCAAAACTCCGATGAGGCCAGTGCCTTGTTGAAGTAGAGCGTGGGCCGATTCAATGGAATGGCATTTTGGTTAAAAGCGGACGGTTCGCCCCTAGAATAGAAAAGAATCGGCCTCCATGTTTTCGGGAAGGCTTTCTTCGCGGGGGTTGGATTGGAGTAGGGCCAAACCACCATGTTCCTGAAATCCATTCCCGTCTTATCAAGAAGCACCTGACAATAACCAATCCATCGAGTGTCGTTCATTAGCCACAGCGCCGCGCCGGAACGGAGAACCCGTGGCACCACATTGATAAAATTTCCTAGCCATTCCAGATATTGGTCTCTCGGCTTGTCGTCATCAACTAGCGGCCCATAATTCTTCTTGGCGTTAAAGGGCGGGTCTGCTATCACTGCGTCCACGCAGCCATCCGGCAGTGACTTCATCAGTTCCAAGCAATCGCCGCACACCACCGTGCAGCAGTCATACGGCCCGATCTTTCGCCCGCAGCCGGTCATGGAATGTCAGGAATGTTCAAGATGGTGGCACACTTCTCATTTCGAGATAGGCCTCAACGAACGCTTGCGCGACCGGCGCGCAGAGCGCATTACCATAGCCGCGCAAGGAGCCGATCCGAAAACTCTTTGCCCGTTTGAGAGAGTAGTTAGAAAGCCCTGCCATTTCCGCCAATCTTCGAACTTCGGGTTGCATTCTTGCCATGCTAACCGGCAACCCATGAGCCAGCGGGAATGTCCCGGGTTCAACTGCCCGCCACTTCCCGTCACGGCACCAGAGCCATTCGGCGTCGGCCCAGAATCCGCTGGTGAAACCGGGACTCGGGACTTGGGATTCGGGACTCGGGTCGCCAGTTTCGCCTGGACTTGGAGTGATGTGATTGCCGTCCGATTCGCTCCCGTCCCGTCCCTCTCGCCCATTCGCTTCTTCATGGCGAGATGCGCCTCCACGCTCTTGTTGTCGTCGTTCGAGCAAGGCGTCGCCCAACTCGCCATCACCGCCGCGTTGCTCAGGTCGTGCGGGGAGTGGTGATGGTCCGCTTCCGTGTTCCCCCGCTCCCGCTCGTCGTGACTCTGCGGCGTCGGCCATGCGGCCAGTTGCGCAATCCCGCCCATCAACTTCTCGCCCTTGCGCTTCCCGCCTCGGCTCGTCTGCCCACCCTCCATCACGTTCGGCGTCGGCCATGCGGCCAACTGGGATATTCTGCTTAGGTCGGCTCCCGACTGCGAACCGTTCCCAAGGCGTCCGCCGCGCTCCCCGTGGCTTCTTGGCGTCAAGATCGCGTCCGGCGTCGGCCACGAAGTACAATCGCTGCCGGATGTGCGGCGCCCCGAAGCCCGCAGCATTGAGGCCCGCAGGCCAAAAACGGTATCCAAGGATTTCCAGCGAAGCACGAACAGCCGCGAGCCAAACTTCTCCGTCGCTTCCCGCAACCTGCTCACCAAACACGCATACTGGGCGTCCACGGCTGACAAGTCGCCACATCTCCGGCCATAAGTGGCGGGCATCGGCAAACCATGCGTGGCTGCATCGGCAGCATACGAAGTAGCCAGTTCGTCGAGGGCACGGCACAAGGTTGCTGCTTTTGCACTTCGGGCACTTCTTTTTCTTTCCAGCGACGCTGAACGGAGGGCAAGGACAACTTCCCGTCCAAACAGGTCGGTCATCGGGCCATCCGGCGAGGCGCAGGGCGTAACTCCACACTCCGATGCCGGCGAAGAAATGGCATTGACTGAACCCTCGGAGGTCGCCAGGTTGCACGTCTTCGATGCTTCGCTCATCCACTTCTCCAGGGGCAATCACTCCCGCCTTCATCAACTCTCGCAGCCAGGCGGCCGCAAACGGATCGATTTCGTTGTAGTAGGCGTGTGTTCTTGAATGTGACACCAGAGGCAGAGAGTCGCCAGATTGGAGGGAGAGTCGCTACGAAAACCGCCGCCTAGTCCCCGTTTCCGCAGGTGATGAACGTGCGCTTGGTCTAAGGTAACCCCTTTACCGCATCGAACGCAAGAGAAATCATCCCTTTCCCAAACTTCTGTTCGTCGTTGCTGGTAGGCCCTGCCCCGGAGAATTTCGCGTCCGTCCTTAGTGATGCGCCGTTCGGGTCTAGCCGCCAAACGCCTTGGCCTTCTGTCGATGGCCGATACCGGGGTAGCGGCGGTGGACGGCGGCTCTGACCCGCGCCTTCTCACTCGAACTGCCGAACTGTGACACTCTCGCCAAGGCATTGCGACCGTGGGAAATATCAGGCAGGGGATACTTCCTTGTGCCTGGGAACACAAAGGACTTAGGCCGCAACGCTTTTCGCTGGCCGTAGGTCAGTTTTGCCACATCAGCCTCCAAATGCTCGATTTCTCTCCCGCTGGCGCCGTTTGCCCGCCGCACGGTCCGCAGCGAACTCCCCAGGCGTGTGAGTCGCGCCCGTCTTCAGATTCTTCGCCTCAATGACACCATCGTTGAAGGCCAGCCGAACAGGCCCCTTGGGCGTCTGCTTAACTCGGTACCGCGTTCCCTTGGGTAGTGGCATTCCTCACCTCGCCATCAGAACCATCGCTGCCAGTGAGACCACAGCCAGCACAGCCAGGACCACGAAGAACAACCACCGTTCACGCGCCGCCTGCGCCTCTATCGCCGCCCGGTTGAGCAGGGTCCGCATCATCGCGCCCTACTGAATAGCCGCAAGGTTGCCCTTCACAAACTGGACCGCAACTTCGATGAGAAGATTTATGATGCTCATCGAGGCGCCCATTCCCGCACCTTCGAGTTGCTTCAGAATCCCAGCTTGGGCTCGGGCCAGCTTCTCCACACCACTGAGGCCCGAGACTCCCTCCAGCGCTTGAACCTCGGCGACCACTATCTGACCGAGGGCAGACTTGAGCAGACCCAACGCCGCATGCCCGAATGTCTGTGCGGCTTCCTCGCCGAAGACCGCCACGAAGCCATGCGCGACCTTGATGGCGACGACCTTGATACCGTGCCCTATTTTCTTGATGATTCCAACCAAATCCACAGTAATTCTCCTTTTCAATCGAAGGCTTTCCCTAGCGCCTGAATGAACTTTACGATGGCCTGAACGACGGGGTCCTGACTTGGCGGAAGACTAGTAATGGCGGCCCAGAACTGGGCGAAGGCCGCCTTGATTTTCTTGGTGTCCACGCCGAACATCTCAGGTCTTTACTCCGCCGTTCGAGATTGGCTTCACCGCCAAGTGATAAGCGCCCTTCGTCAGGACGTACTGCCCCAAGAAATTCCACGCGAATGTAACCACGTTCATCGCTGTCAACCCGGCAATGGTAATGGTCAGAGTGTGGCTGGTCGGCTCCCAGGTGTGCGCCACGAGAATCCCAACCGTGCCCAGAGCGGCGAATACCGCAGCCAGAACCTTGTTGACCCTTTCCGTCTGCTGGGTCACCACGGGAAACCACGACGCTCGCTTCAGACGTTCGATGACCCAGGCGGTCACCGCCGCGTAAATCACCTGACTCCCGAAAACCGAGTCCATGCGCCAACCCTCCGTCCCTGTCCCACCACAATGCCACCGTGGGAGGGGAGGGTGTCAAATCAGGGGTTCGTTGGGCTGATCACGGCACGGACTACCTCTGGCAACGGTTTCAGAAACTCCACCAGAACCCGCCGACAATCGCCACACAGATCCCTCGTGCTTGGCAGGAGATCGTCAAAGGCCAATCCCTCCGCGTCTCCGTCTCGAAATAGCACCTTCCGAATGCGGGGTTCCGGTGGTTGCTCCGTGCTCGTACCGCATCGGTCGCACCGTCTGTAGTTCGCCATGTCTCACCTCTTCCGCCCCTTCGGAGGTTTTCGCCCTTTGGTCGGGGGGGTAACCCGCCGCACGCAATTCTCACGCAATTCTGGGGCGCCGAACCCCATCCAGCTGTTGCCTTCGGGTGCCCCTTTGTAGCCAGGATATCCCTTGTGGCGAGGTTCTTCGTCGACCCACATCACACCCACCCCGCACCCGCCAAGGCCGCCCACAAGTACCCGACCACGCTTCCGGTCACGGGCCACAACCCACCTCAAGTACGAGGTTCGCAGGCCAGGGCCGTGCCGCATGAAGACGCGTAGGTTCTGCTTCTGCAACTTCTCGATCTCATTGCGTCTCCCCATGTCTCACCTCTTCCCCTTCGTCGGAGGTTTTCGCCGCTTTGCCTGTGCCAGCCGCACCAACTTCTCCACCGTCCGCCGAATGTCCGCACGGGTGTCGCAAGACAGCATCTGGCTGTCTGCTAGCCCCTCCAGAACGTTGCGGATGGACTCTGTCATTAGCCTCCCATGGGTCCTCGCTGCGTCATAGTCCACCTTGCTGCTGTTTGCCATCTCTCACCCCGGTCTCTTGACCGCAGGTAGTTGCAGTCCGCCAGTTGCCAAGAATTGCTCTATGCGTTTCCCGCTGAGTACGACCACGCCCCGTTCGTAGCCGAAAATCGAACCCTTCCGCGTTAGTCGGTGCCGACACCTTGGGCACAGGCAGGTAAAACGCTCATGTCGCCCGAGCGCGAACGGATACCACTTGCCCCACCGTCCGCAGCCGTGGCAGTTGTTGTAGAGACGCTTCGCCATGCTCTATCTCTCTCGCCTCACCGCAGGTAGTTGCTTCCCAAGGCGCCCCAGGACTTCCTTCGTCGGCGCGGTTCTCCAGTCCCTCCCACGCATCTCAACTCGGCAATACGCGGCAAGGCGGCTGCCAATTCGGTCGTCCATCTTTTCCGAGATTTCGGCCAACGTCCAGTTGGTGGTTACCACCGTGGGCCGGTGCCACTCCGTCCTCCAATCAAGAATCTCAAGAAGTGTGCGCCGCTCAAAGTCCGTTAAACCCCCGGCCCCGATGTCGTCTAGGGCAAGGAACGGAACCGCTTGGTAGGCCTCAAACATCTGCCCCTCGCTCCCATGTCCGCCAAAGGTTTGCCGTACCTCCCGGTATAGCGTCGCGGCCTTGCGAACGAGCACTGCCCTGTGCGACGCCACCAAGTCGAACACAAGGGCAGCGAGGAGATGGGTCTTCCCTACGCCCGCAGACCCCGTGATGAACATCCCCTCGGTCGGGCTTCGGAGCCATCCCAGGGCAACTCCTCGAAGGTCGGGCGGGAAATCGCTTAACCGTGCCCCCCAGAACCGCGCCGGAAGGAGTTTAGCCACCTCACGCTCCACCAGGCAATCGCACGGACGCACCCCCTTCAGCCCCGATACCCACCCTGTCCCGTCGCACTCACACTTCGACGACGATGTCGGGTTTTCGGTCGGTGTACTTCCCGATGTCGCCGTGAACAGCTCCACTCCGCTTGCGAAATCTTTGATCGCCTGCATTTCCGGTTCCTCCTGCAAACAAATCCTGACGAATTGGGAATAATCCCCTCCAGCCAGCCAAGGTTGACTGATCTAGGACGGCCCCTGGTTCATACCCCTCGCCTTTCAACTTTTCGAGTTTCTTCACCGCGAGTTCCTTCGCGTGCTCGGTAAGTGGTGCCCGGATCTTTCTCCGCATTTCCACAAACCCGTTCCAAGTTTCAACAGGAACCCAGGAGGGAACTTCAAACACCCCCTTGGAGGGGGTAGGGGGTGGTTCTTCTTCTCTTTTGTTCTTAGGTGCAGGTGCAGAAGAAGATGCAGGGTGGTGCATTTGCTCTGCATTTGCAGCATACCGGCACTCTGCTGCCTTTCTCCGCTTCTCACTGATTTGTTGGTAGTTAAGCCAGTTTTGGCGTAGTTTTTCGTTGACCAACTTCCCGTCGATCTCGACGAAACATCGCCGCGATCTCTCGGCGATCTCTCGGCGATCTCTCGGCGATCTCTCGGCGATCTCTCCGTGATCTTCAATCTGAACCGTGGCCCACCTTGCCAAAAAGCACCTAAGGGATCGGACATCAATTCCCGACGCTCGGGCCGTGGATTCCACTGGCAGGGGCAAGGTTCCCGGCTCTGGGGACTCCCAAGCAGCGGCGAGCAAACTGATGTAGATTCCTCGTTCGTGCATCGTCATCTGAGAGACAGAGTGGCTACTCATCCAATCCTTGGCATAGAACTGGAACGCTGGAGGCCTTAAAGCCATTCACTGTCCTTGGCACCCTTCGAGGCGTTGCAACTCTCGCAGAGTAGGCACCAGTTGCGCCTTTCTCTCAATTTTGCCCGCCTTGGCCCTCGTCCGCCGTTTCCGCCCCCAGGACAGCTCCCACTGCCTCTCGAACGCAGGAAGGGGCCTGGTCTCGTGATACCACGGCATTCCTGGGGACTGTACGGTGGCAAAGTGGGCACCTTTTCCCACCCCGGATTTTCGCCCGCCTTGCTGCCTACTTTTCCCGCATATCCTCCCGCCGGCAGTCACCCCCGATGCAGAAATGCCGACGGTAGTCTGGCAACTCCGCTGTGCAGTGGTTGCAGTGCCTCATTCCACCCCTGCAAGCAGCCTCGTGAAATTCGGCTTGAGTCTCACCTCTGTGATCTTTCCCAACCCCGAGATTAGCGCCGCCAACTTCTCCGCCGAAGGCTCTGGTAAGTGCGAGCCCTTGCTGTCCGCGCCAATGGATACGAAGGTCGGCCCTATTGCCTTCATCCAACGCAGTAGAATGTCCACGTCGAAGTCCATGATGGGTTCAATGCTGACCATCTTGTCAGTTTGAAGTGCAGCCATCGCCGCCATTCGTTCAGACCGCAACGGCGCTACTCCGACCTTTCCATGTATGTCCAGTTCCCGGTTGGTTTCGATGGTCGTCCCCAGAACGGACTTCACCGGGAAGAGACGAGCGAACGTTTGAAAGCGACTTGGATTCTTAGTCTGGAAGAGGTAAGTATTCTCATGCCCACGGCACTTGTCCAGAACTGCCAGAATCCAAGCGTCAGGAACCCAATGACCAAACAGGTCTCCCGTTGAACACACGAAGATGTAGTTGCCCTGCCCCAGGTTCTCCCGGAGAACCCTGTCGGAGACCCTTGGGGTCCTGTCATATCCGCGCAAGCTCTTGACGTAACAGTAGGGACAGTCATGCAGACAGCCTGGCACGGGATTCCAGGTGTGGGTCACGAAGGGGTACATGTTGCCGCGTTGTTTGTTCACGACCTCACCCCCGTTTTCGGTTCGGCTCAACCCCTGCCTGCCGTAGCCGCCGCACAATTGACGTGCAACGGATTCCGTATTTCGCCATCAGGGTGGAGTATTTCGATCCTCCGAGGTAGTCGCCCACAAGCCCGATGTCGTCCACTGGCGGGCGCAGTTCACTGCGCAGGGGTGTACCGCTCGCTCTCGCCAGCCTCATTATTGTCTGTCGACCGCACCGACGGGTTTGGCAGATTTCCTTCACCGGCACGCCAATCTTGTAGTCGTCCAAGATCGCCAGACCGCGCGGGTCCGTAAGCGACGGATCCACCTGCGTGTCAAGTCTTGGTCCCCCTCTTCGCGGCCGTTGGGGTCGCCCCATGAAACATGAGTCGCAGAACCCTTCCCCATTCACCGGATGGGTTGCCTTCACATTCGGTCGCCCGCGGCGACGGCAGGGTTCGCACTCTGCCTCCACCGGCAGTTCCAGGAGCGCCAGCGTCACTTCTTTACCTCCAGCAGCGCGGCGAGCTGGCGCTCAAGGTCGGCGATCTCGGCTTCGGCCTTGCTATCTACGGACAGGAAGCTCTCTCGGTTGACTAGAATCTTCACGAGTTTCCACACTTCCCGCCTTGCCTCCAACTCCCAGCGCTCTCTCGCGTGCGGGTCGGGTGAGAGGGCGTAAACTTTAGCTTTAGCGTCCGCACAGCCCATCAGATAACCTCTGCGTAGTGAGGCGTCGTCTATCAATCGTGCATCTAACTGACAGGCCATCGCGCACCGCTCGACCATCTCCGCCCGCGCTTCGGTGAGCTTCTGTTCTATCCAATTCCAGAGCAGGGCAAAGTCGCCGGGAACTCTTCCCACAGAGTGAAACACAGCAAGGCATTCATCTCGCAGGCTCACGGCTTCACCTCCTTGAGCATTCCAACCACATGGCACGCTTTACAGACGCCTCCGCAGATCGTACAGAGCCAACGCCGCTTACCGCAGATTCGACACTTAGCGAAAAAGGGTGCTAGGCGCTTCATCCCCTCTCCTTCGGCTCGCGGGCGGCTAGAGTCTCTGTGGACTCACGGCATCCATCACATATATCGGCGCGGTGTTCATGATTCCTATTGATTTCGTGGCGTAATGCCCGCTCCAGCTTCTCGTTGTCCTCTTTCAGCCTTTTCAGTTCGTCGAGAAGCGGTTGGCCGGGGTTGTCATGTTCCAACTCACGCAGCCCGCAATCACATGGTTGTTCGGTTCCAATCGGTTCCCAAATCTTAACGCCTTCACAAGTGCAACTTGACCTGTGTTGGAGGTATGGAACCATCTCCGCGCACTTCGCTTCAGCCTTCGCCAGCCGGTCGAGCAGCAGTTGGCCGGGGTTGTTGGGAAGCGTCTCCAATAGTTTCCGCAGACCATTCGACCCACTGATATTCGGAGCGGGCAAGTCAATCCGATATTTGACAGTCTCCAGAAGTTGCCATAACTCCGCGCACTTCGCCTCCAGCAAATCCGCCCGGCGTTTCTCGGCAAACCAGTCGAGTTCCTTGTGGGCCGCCGCTTCGATATGTCGCTCGCGCTCGTCGATGCAAGCACAAAGAATCTCCCCGCGAATCTCAAACTCACGGCGTAGTTGGTCGCGCTCGGCCCTGAGGTGGTCGCGTTCCTCCGCTAGAGTGTCAAACGCCAGCCGTGCTGCGCTCTTGTCGCGCTCGGCTTCGGTCTTGAGGGAGGCGATTTCCTCGCGTAAACGGACGATAACTCCAGCTTGCTCTTGTTCTGCACTAAGTTGTTTGGTCTCGTTCATTTCCTTCCTCCCTCCCGCAGGCGGTGAATTTCCTTTGCCGCGTTGGGTGCGCTATCGGCATGGAAAGCAATTTCCCACGCTTCATCCAGCGCCGCATCACGGCCCTGCTTGTCGGCTTCTTTGAGCGCATCCCGCGATACCAAGTCGAGCATCTTAATGACTTTTTTTTGCACGTCTGGAGGTGGGTTCTCCAAGTCGCGGCGGAGGGCAGCGATCACAACTTGGCCCTGCTTGACGGCTTCGCACATGAGGCATTGCCCCGTGTCCTTTAGTGGCTCCCCTTTGATGCCTTCGTATCGCCAGCCATTGTCATAATACGCCCTCGCATGTGGCGGCACCGCTTGGCAGGTCTCCGCCGTTTGCGGTTCGTGCAGGTGGGCTTCGGCTTGCACCGCCTGGTTCAAGCTAGCCGCTTGCCAGAAAGACCAAGCTACCGTCCTTTCATGGGCATTGCCAAACCACGGACTGGTTCTCCATGCCTTCTCAAACGCCGTGTCGCTCATTTCTTTCTCCCTTGGCGAAGTCGGAGAGCCTCTTCCAATTCCCTGAATTTAGGATCTTCTCCGATGCGCTCCAGTTCAGCACTTTCGAGTACCGCATCCTCAAGAATATGCTCCTCAAAGCACGCCGCGATGTCGCAGTCGTGTTCAGGACAACGGTCGTCGCTCATGGTTCCCTCCGTTTCGGGATCGGTTTGGCGGCGGCGAGTTCCAAGTCCTCCACATTCCAGAATCGGAATCCTGAGAGTTTACGATCAAGCTCAACGCCTCCTGGTGGGTCACTCAAGATACCCGTAACGACTGCCACGCGCTTTTTCCCAATCAGACGAACCCGTTGTTTGACTTTTGCCTTCTTCATGGTTTCCCTCCTGGGCGCTTGCCTTCGGGGAGGGCAATTAGCCCAGTGCAATTGCCATACAGACTCAAGAACTTGGCCGCACGATCTTCCGGGCTATGCCAAGGGTGGAGAACATAGAATGTCGCCAATTTCCTCCATGCTCGTTGTCCGACTTCCGGTGGTGCCCACACATGCCATCTTTTCGCCTTGCGCTTCATGGTTCCCTCCTGCCGTGCCTTACTCGCCTTCGCGCCCTCCCTGTCTACTAGTCCTTGCTCGTAATCTTAGAGTGCCAGAAAGCTGCCTGCGCTAATCCCAGTGCGCAGAACAGCAATCCGGGCAAGGCACAGGCGATGGCTTCACTCTCCAGGTGTAGTTCGGCTATTTGCGCGTCGAAAAGGGCTTGCTCCAGAAAATACCCGAAGGTTGTCAGCCCTATCAGAATAGTGACGAGGGATGCCGCAAGTCCAATTTTCCACTTCGTCATGCCCCTCCTCCTGTCCTCGCGCCAGTGGCGCCTTTCTCAACAATCGAGAATCCCCGCTCCGTGAGATAGTCCTGGATTCTGTGCCAACATTCGACGCAACAATCAAAAGTCGCTGTCGCCAGAACTGGATGCTCTTGACGGTCGAATAACTCTCCACAAAACGAACATCGGATGGTGTAGCTCATTGAGGAAATCTCCTCGCGCCAGTTGCGCCTTTCTTGAAGCGGGCGACCCGCCAGCCGCTTTGCAACTACCAGAATCGGTCTGGCCGGGCGCGGCAAACGAATCGCCCGCATTCTTGGAGCCGCCCATAGCCGAATTCAGCAGTTTGCCCTTAAAGCGGGCCAGACTTCCTGGGCGGCACATCTTGACGCTCGCCGTGGGCATCTCAGCCCAGCGGGATTACGCGTTAAGTCGTCCCTTGACCTCACACTACCGAAGGAAGGGCATCCTTCCACTCTGCGCGGCACGGCGAGCGTATCTTGAATGGGTGGCTGGCCGGATTCGCTTCTCACGGCGGGCTCTCAAATCCGGGGGTAGGCCGCCGCACGCGCCCGCATTTCCTACCAAAACTTGATGACGAAATGCGCCACGATGTACAGTACGAGGACAAACCCGGCCCCGGACTGCAAAGCAAATCGCCTCGACTATTTCCTCCTGCTGCACTTCGTCACCCCCTAGAGTTGGCGCACTCGAACTCAAACGCGGTTGCCGCATGACTCCGAAGATCCACGATTTCGAGGTGATTAACCTTCGTCGGCGTTCCTCCGCGGCTCTGAGTTCCCATGCCATTCAGTAAAAGCTCAAAATCTTACTGAGTTTTCTAGCCAAGTCGCCATAGATGACGCGGTCAATTACCCTTAGTTTTACCTCCGGGTAGTAGTGCTTCATCCTTGCCAGTTGAGTCCTACTCCTCTTTGTGAACCAGCCCTTGACCTCATGGTACTCCACGGTTCCATCTGGATTTTCTATCCTGAAATCCGGCCTATAACTTCTAGTACCGAATTGTATTTTGTGGAAAATGAAAACGTCGGGTTCATAGGCCCACGTTTTGATGTGCCCCTGCTCCTTCAGAAAGTCAAGATAGAGCGCATAGTTGGCTTCCCACTTACTGCGGAGAAACAACCGCTTGCCGCCGATGTCAAACCACCCACGCTTGATATTTCCGAACTTCCCTGGTCGTTGCATGTTAAGTGGTAACTTTCCCATCATTCTGATTGACAAGGTTTGGCCCGCTTTCCTTCGGTGTTCCGGCGTGAAAAGTTTATGCTTGCCGCATCTTGACGATTTGTACCAAATAGTTTTCTGACACACAGGACATTTGGGGTGGCCCCCCTTCCATCCGCTCGCTCGTGCGCCTCTATACTTTGAGAGTTTGATTTTGGCTGAGTCCGACATCCTTCTACCGGAAAACCGGCGGGCGGTGGCTGCTCGTTTGTCTGGATCACGGTTCGCGCACAACTTAGAACAGTAAGTTTTGCGGGGTAATTTGCTGTTCGTATAATAGCGAAGTCGTCCGCACATCCGGCAAGACCGCATGAAGCCGGTTCTTTGCCTTCCAGACGGATTACCAGAGACCCCTTTAGTCCACATTCTCTGTGTTCATCCAAAAGCAAGGATTCCAAGCGATTTCAGTAGCCTCACGACTTCGCGCATTACGTCAGCCTCGCTACGAGATGTCTTCATGCTCTCTGCCTCGCCCGATTCAGGATTTTATGCGCCTCGCCCTCACGATGGCAAACCGAGCAACGCCTCGCCATGGACTGCCGTCGCCCCACCAAGCCTCACCCCGCCTCGCCGCCGCCGAACGCCGCAAAACTCCGCCACACTGAGCGTTGCCGCCGCAATGCCTGACTTCGCCATGCCTCCGCCGCGCTCCACCCCACCCTGCTCAGCCTTGCCATCGCCGCACCGAGCAAGGCCACGCCACGCCTCGCCTGGCCGTCGCCTTGTGCTAGCGAACCACACGGCAGACCATCGGCGTTTCAACACCCACCTTCTCCAGCGTGTACGTAAACCTTCCGAAGCTCCCGTTCCTCCACTCCGAAATCCCGACGTACTGCCCGTAGTCGAACCACTTTCGCAAGGTCGCCTCGGTAATCTGCTTGCCTCCCAGCGGGAGAATGTCGATCTCGAAGCGAAGTCCTGCCCCCGCCTCGATATAGTCCGACCGCTTCAGGGCCACCCGGGGGCCTTGCATCGTCATCACTCGGCATGGACGCTCCAGAACACTGTCGGGTTCCCCAATCGGACTGCCATCCGTACGATGGAAGTAAATCCGCCGGGGCGCGACGAACACCCACCGGTCAATCTTTGACCTTATGGCGCCGATTCCTCCGTCCTTGGTTCCTCCCGTGATTGCCATGGCCGACTCCTTGAGGAATCCCCGAATGTGGTAGTCGTAGAGGAAAAGACCGACCTCGTCCTTGTGGAATACTGACCAGCCGGCCAGTTCCATCTTGTTCGCGTTTTCCAGGGTTGCGGTCTCATCCTCGACCTGCACGACTGGCTTCTTCGTCTCAATGAACGCCTTGTAGACCTCTGGATCTGCTGGCGAAGAAGCTAGGACTTTCTCAGTGAATTCCAACGCCACTCCGTAGGTCTGTACACCGTCCATTTCAAGTTCCCCCTATTCCCGTTGCCTCGCTCGTCGGAGGATTTTGTGCGCCTCGCACAACAACATCTGCCGCTCCGGTTCCGTCCACAGCGGGAATTCGCGGGTTGGTAGGACTGCCACATACCGTTCCAGCGCTTGCACCCTCTCCCGCTTCGTGATCGGTCGCCGGGGGCTCGTAAACTGCGCATCGCCAGGCGGGAGTTCTTCCGTCAGCCCCGCCAGGAAAGCCAACTCGTGTTTCGGTGCCCAGAGTCTCAGTTCGGTCATGGTGCCACCCGCTCCTTCACGCGCAGCAGGGCCTCTTCCACCATTCGGTCCTTGTCTTCTTCAGACCTCGTTGCGAACCATTCCCACCACTTCTCAGGCGACAACGGGAGTGGCGGACTCACTTTCTGGCCGTTTTGCATCAGCGGCGTTCCTTTTCTCCCAGTATTCGTCATCATTCTTCTGTTGCCACTGCCATAGGCCGAAAGCCTGCATGAACTTTCCAAAGAGATAGTCCTCATCATCAGGCACAGTCAAAGTCTGGAACTCGGGATCTGTTTCGACCTTCGGGAGTCTAACGACAACTCCTTGCACCGGGTCGGCGTGTTTCATTTCCCGAATTGCGTGCCGGTAGGCCGCGTTCTGAAGAAAGGCTTCGGGGTAGACGCGCTTGCCCGTCTTCCAGTCCACCACACTCACCTTGCCGTCCACTTCGGCCAGCAGGTCAAGAGTTCCGGCATAGCCCCATTCACTACTCCACACTGTTTGCTCGACAAAAATGGGCTTCAAGTCAACCTTCTTCCGCCAGTCTTCCCATGCCATGAGAGCCCATTGTGCTTTGTCACTGATAACAGGGGATGGCCCCGCCTTGTAGCAGAGTTGAGTCTTCAGGTTCCATTCAATCATCGCGTGAACCTGCGAACCAATCTCTTGAGCCTTGGCAAGTTCCTTCTGCGCGGCCTTCTGTTTGCCCAGGCGGGATTGCAACGTCGTTAGCCAACCGTTTCGCGTCATGGTAGGCGTCTCGGCGCAGTCCAGGTAGAGGTCAGCTGAAACTTCCGACACCATTTCGCGCTCGACCTTTGCGGCCCAGTTGACTAGAGCGGGTTTTGCCAAAACCGAGAGGATCGTCGTCACCGAGGGATACGATAGCCCGTCAATTTCGTAGAAACGACCGCGATTCGTGTCGTTACGCCTCATGGATAGAGCCTCATCTTGGTGCCGCTCCCACCAGCCGATTTATAGTCACGTCTTACTGCCGATTTGCTCGTTGGGCCAGTTGCCCGCGAGGTTCTGATCGGGCTGGCGCCTCGGCACTTATAGCGTGAAATACGGCAAGGAAGGAGCGGCATAACTTCACCTTAAAACGGGATGTCATCGTCCGTTGCAACCCCCGCACCTTGCTGGACTTGCTCTTTGCTCCGGTCACACATACGGATGTAGTCCGTGGGAATCGAGAGTTTCACCACGCCGCGTGCCGCGGGCACAATCGCTTGCACATTGGCGTAGGTCTCACCCTCGTCCTTGATGTTGTGAATGACCTGGAGTTGGCAGTTCACTCCCAAGAGCTTTTCCAGATCGAACCCCTCAAGTTCTTCGCTGGTGAACTTCCTGCCGCGCCACGTTTCCAGTTCCCGCCGCAGATTCGACTTCTCATGCAGCGAGAGCGTGTACCGCTTGAGGAGCATGAAAGCCTTCTGCGTCTTGGGGTCTTTCTCTTCCAGGAACCAGCGCAGTTCAACCTTATGGGCGTCACCCCACGGGGTCTTCTGAATGCCCAGGTCAACCACGTCCGCGCAGACCGCCGGCCACAAACCCTCCGGCGCCGGTGTGAATTCTTTCTTGTTGGTCCTTGCTATAATTGCCATAACTCACTCTCCTCAACTAGATTTAGAAGTCCCATATCCTCACTCCTCCTTTGCCTTCTGAAACTCGCGGGCCAGGGCGCTTACTCTCTCAACTTCGGCATGTAGTTTCCTGAGTGCGGCTTGGAGGTAGGATTCGGGCGCGGTTGCAGCGATAAACCAAAGTCCATCATCCTCCGCTTGCAGGTCAACAAGTTGCTGGACGGCCAGCACCGCCTTCGTCAACTCCGTCCCAATTTTCTCCAACCTCTTGTAATGAGTGAGTTCGGTTTCAACGTGCTTCATGCTGCCCCCTTCCCTATATTCCTAAAACCTTCTTCAACAAAGCAGTCTGCCAAACTCTCGCGGCGGCCCATGCGGCGTCCCATGCGGCGTCCCCTGCGGCGTCCCTTGCGGCGGCCCCTGCGGCGGCCCTTGCGGCCCATGCGGCGTCCCCTGCGGCGGCCCCTGCGGCGTCCCATGCGGCGGCCTCTGCGGCGGCCTCTGCGGCGGCCCTTGCGGCCCATGCGGCGTCCCTTGCGGCGACC
>Ga0315288_10003157_pt1 | contig 21022 bp, 30 predicted proteins | sample YL17G11_20_MG_FD_203454 | JGI IMG/M metagenome (GOLD analysis project Ga0315288, IMG submission 203454) | Sediment microbial communities from Yellowstone Lake, YNP, Wyoming, USA - YL17G11_20 | ecosystem: Environmental > Aquatic > Freshwater > Lake > Sediment | place: USA: Wyoming | collected...
TCATTGACGCATCCTTAACTACTGTGTGGTTATTCATTCCAACGGCCTTTCGCTAGCTTACTAGCTTTGAATTTGAAGTTTAATTGTAAATACATTATACATTATAATACAATGCAATACATTTGTCAAGTATAAAATGTGATAATATTACAAAAAGTTCTCTTTTTTTCTCTCTAAAAAGATAACTACAACAAAAACATAAATAAAACCGCATGAATAGTGCGTTTATAAAGTTGCATGATTATTGCAATGCAAGTTTTTGCCGTTGTTTTGTTGTATAATTTCAATAGCAACTATTGTAAATTAGTTGTTATTGAATGCCCCCCGCATATATACCAAGAAGACGAAACCCGCATGTTTATTGACCTCGACTATCCCTTGTCAAAATTCAACGACATTTTAAGAATTGGTATGGGATGTTCGGTGGCATTAGAAAAACATATACAATTGTCTTGACACGGGGTAGACTTTTATGCTATACTGGAATTATGCAAAAATATGGGAGCAGAAAACGGCTCTAAGAAATGAAGAAAGATGTAAATACAGCTCCCATATTTATTTTTTGGCATGGTTTTTGTATATGTATTTTATTATAATGAAATATATATGTCAACAAAAAAATGATATACATGCACCAGTTAGATACAAGGTTTTATTGGATTTTAGTTTTTTATCTTTAGGCGGACATGGAGGTAGGCAAATGACGACGGGGCGGATAATGATAGTAAAGGCTGGGTTGCAGCAAGATGGCACAATAATAACTATTGAGGCTATTAAGGATATTATGGAGAGTGCGGAGGCATCACGGAAACGTGTCTGGTTAGCAAATGACGGGACTGAACTATGGGTAAGATTCAGATTAACAAAGGATATTACATTATCGGAGTTGAAGAATTTGAATCATTGTTGCTCATTTTCGGTAGAGCTTCTTGATAGTGGTTCTAAGGAGATATATCAGCGAGGGCAGCAAGTATATTGTTACAACGAGGACATAAATGCTATATTCGAGGGCATTGTTGTAATTTATAACGGCTATAATGATACTTATTATATTGATTACCATAAACCTGGCGTGAGAGGTGATTTTCATGGGATGGTTAAGGCTGGTTATGTATTTTTAACATTTGAGGAGGCAACGGACTTCATAAAGGAATAGGCAAGTGAGAATCCTGTGAGAGCATCATATTAGAAATGAATAAGTTGACTCGATTTTGATAAAAAATGGGTAGTATTCACCGGTTGGGTACAAGGTTTTATTAGGTTTGTCAAAAGTGGTACTATAGGAAGTCCGCCGAGAGATAGTAATTTGGGTTTAATTAGTGTGCAAATGATGGGGATATACTTTACCAATCATTCTATAAATAACAAGGATATGAGATATGCCGTCATACTGGAAAGAAAAGCAGAAGCATTGGATAGAAAAGGAAACAAGAAAAGAGATTCGGTGCATATTGAAGAGTCAAAGCAATTCATCCGTATTTGAGGATAGGCGTTACATGACTGCCGGTGATCTTGAATTAGAGTTGAAGGTATTTACTGACGAGATTGAGTTTCAAAGATATGCTACAAAAAGACTGATGGCGTTGGGATATAGAATATCAACCAAAATTAATATGAGGGGGTTAATATTACAACCAATACCAGATATTATGGCATGGAAAGATGATAGGCTATATATAATTGAATGCAAACTACATTTAAGTTTAAGATCGTTACAATCTGCAATAGGGCAAGTATTAACTCAGAGATTTTGCAATATGAACAAGGATGATAAATGCAAGGCTATTATTATGTATCCCAAACGGCAAAAGTCTATATGTGATTCAGATATCAGATTATTGTTGATGAGTTTGGATATAGAGATTATGTTTATATAGAAATGTGGTGTATATAAAATATGCGTGAGTTTCGTCCAATAAGCAGGGAATTAGCGAAGGAATTTATAAAGAGCAATCATCGTCATAATAGACCGCCGGTAAGTGATAGGTTTAGGGTGGGGTTATATGAGGATGGCCAGCTCATAGGGGTTGGTATTGCGGGGCTTCCAGTAGCAAGAAAGCAGTGCAATGGCGATACAATAGAAATCACGCGTGTTTGTGTTCTTGACGGTAAACAAAACGCATGTAGTCAGATATACTCACGCATGAAACGGATAGCACAGTTACTTGGCTACAAGCGAATCATAACATATACGCTTGAAAGCGAGAGTGGTTCATCATTGAGGGCGGTTGGTGCAGTGATTGACCATAAGGTTGCGAAGGGGAATTGGTTGAATAGGCAGAATCGAACTTATAATGAGGTATCTGATAAGCCTAAACAAATGTGGTTATTATGAAAGGAGGGGTTATGCTTGTGAAAAGTGCAATGAGATTTTTACTGGTAATAATATAAATATACATCATATAATCCCTTTGAATGGTGAGGATAGAAACTGGAATATAAAGAACCGTCCGGAGAATCTTTTAGGGTTATGTAAAAGCTGTCATATAGAGACACATAGGTATTTGTTTAATGCTGAGGCTGAGATAAGGAAGCAGGATAAGCTAATGATTAAGCAGGAATTGGAGGAGATAGAAAGACGAATTCAGCCGGAATTATTTTTTACTTATGGAATGTATATTTATTCGTATTAGGCAATAAATATACTACCCATTAGTCCGCAGTTGGTTAGGAAAATGACAATGGCTCAGCGTGTGGAATCGAGTTTACTGACTGTTTGAGATTTTGTGACAATTAATACATTGACCAAAGATTAAAAGGAATAAAAACTATGGAGGATAATGAATATGAAGCGTGATACTATATGGATGTTTGGAATATTATTTGCTGTGGTTGTAGCAGTGATATTGGTATCAGTATCAGCGGTTCCTCGTTCTGGAGATGTAAAAGCTATGCTAGTTGAGCAGAGGGTTTTTAGGACATACATACCGATACAGTATAATGTATCGAAGCAAGTGGAGTCTTTTATAGACAGGATAGGGGTCGAGGGTTATAGGATAAGGAGTATATTGGAAACGCCCAGGTATACAGATGCGGTAGTTTATGACAGTGCAGGGGAAGTTGACCACACAATACAATACACGCTGGGGTTTGATATAGTAGCAATAGGCGAGAAATATTAAAGGAGGATGATTATTTGAATATAAAGGATATTTACTATACGTGCATTGGGTGGTTTATGTGGAGTATTTGCTATCAGAAACGCTGAAGGAAATGATAGCGGGAATTTCTTACCAACATTTGAGAGTGGAAAAATGAGACTATTAGGCTATATCATTTATATTTTAGCATTGCTTTGTATTTTCATATTACATTGCTTTGTTGCTGCAATCGCTGGCATAAGAAGTTACGTTATGGTAAAAATTATATCGAAGAAGATTGAAAGGAGATAATTCATGGACATATTTGAAAGCATAAAGCAAGACAAAGAGAATGATAGAGTATTCGAGGAACTTCAAAATCAAGATATGTTCGGTACAAAGGTATTTATCTGTCCGCCACTGATACCACAGGTCGCACCTATGAATATGATGATTGCCGTTGGTTTCGGCATGGCTAGTGTCCAGATGGACGGAGAGTTAGTCTACTCAGACATCAAGGTTGAGGAATTCAACGAAACGCATGAGGCAAACCTCCTTCCATACTGGCGTGTCCAAGACGCAGAGAACGAGGCAAGAAAAGACCCTGAGCATGAATGGACAATAGACATGCAGGGACCGTTACAAGGGGAGACGTATAAGCGTATGGGTGAGGATAATTGGGTGTTAATTGATAGCAACAAAGGTTTTGCTTAAAGGAGAATATACAATTTGGTTAGAAGGTCTAATACGGAAATGTTGTTCTTGAAAAACCAATGGAGGTGATAGATATGGGTGCAGATGGGCATATAAGATTCTATGATCAGGGGAAAGTAGACAAGATTTGTGGTGAAATAAACTCTAAGCATGGCTTGAAGGGTAATAAACAAGTTCATTTTCCTGGCTATAAGTGTAATTTTAGAGTAAACGGACAGCCCTGCTACCTTATCTATTGGGACTCTCAGAGTATGGATGACTGGCATAATTGGGATTTTCAGGAGACTAAAACATTTCTAAGAATTAAAAAAGAGTTTGAGGATAGGTGCAACGCTGAGGCTATTTTGGTAGAAGATCAAGAGGTCTGGACTTAATGAGGATTGAATGTTGATTGAAAATACATTATTTGGTATCTATGATAAGGTACAAGTTGCCATTGAGCGGTTAAGGCAATTTGAGCCTCCCGAAGGATACTATCTTGCCTTCTCTGGAGGTAAGGATTCCATTGTAATTGAGCATTTGGCAGATATGGCAGGTGTGAAATATGAAACTCATTTCTCTATGACGACAGTTGACCCGCCTGAAGTATTACATTTTATCGAAACTTATAATGGTGTTCATTGGCATAGACCAGAAAAGACAATGTTCCAGTTAATACTCAAGAAAGGTCCCCCAACACGATTAAATCGTTTTTGCTGTGCATATCTAAAAGAAACTGGCGGGATAGGCAGGTTGGTGGTTACAGGTGTGCGTTGGCAGGAATCAGTTAAACGTAAAGCAAGACGTATGGTTGAGTTGTGTTATAAAGAGAATAGTAAATCATTTCTACATCCGATTATAGATTGGACAGAAGATGATATATGGGAATTTATCAGATTTTATAATTTATCTTATTGTTCCCTTTATGACGAGAAAGATTCCTCTGGACGCTGTCTATTAAACCGAAATATTAAAAAAAGACTTGACTGTATTGGATGCGGAGAAAAAACATGCAGGATTTGGGCTTTCAAACGTATTGGTTGTGTCTTATGTCCTATGCAAACAAATGAAGGACGCAAAAAGGATATAGAACGATTCCCCAACTTTGCAAGGGCATATCTTAGAGCATTTGGGAAAATGCTTGAAGTAAAGAAGGATCGCAGGAACTGGAAAACACCTGAAGATGTAATGGCATGGTGGATTGGCGATCAACCATATCGAGAAGAGGAAACTTTGTTTAGCAAATACGAGTGAGGATTGAAATGGAACGTGAATTTAATAGAATTATAAAATGTAAAGGCTCATCTAGATTCCATACTAATCTTCACAAAATGCAGGCTTTTCGCCAAGTGGCTTTTGATGCCTGGGAAGCAAAAGACTATGATAAAGCGATTGAGTTCGTAAACTACGCCATAGCTTTTTGCGAGCATGACAACAACGGGGAAGTTTTAGAGGAATGGGATTTGGTAAGAATTTATGCCGACAAGGAGAAAGCGGAGTAGTTATGGCTAAAGAATTGATTGAGAAGATTAAGGCAGAGGAAAAATTTGTGTATTGTTTTGATTCTACCGTAACCGATAATGAAAAAAAACTGAGAAGTGAATTTAATAAAGGCTTGCATAAGGCTATTAAAATCATCGAGTCGTCTAAGCCTACATGGATTGACAGCCCTGACCAGGATGGGTTGTGGTGGTTTCTATCACCCGATGGAACGGTATCGTGTGCAACAATAATTGAAATACTCGGGAAATTCTATCGAGAGGAACGTGATACCCATATATATAATATATTTCACGTATCTAGTTATATTGGAAAATGGCAAAAGATAGAAGTGCCTGAAAAGGAGTAGAATATGACACATTAGAAGATATTTGTGTATCATTTGGAACGGCTAAACGATTGGTTGAGGTTGGGATTAAACCTGATAGAGTCAGGGAAGGGGTAGATTATGAACTGTGGAAATTGCGGCAAGGAGATATTTTGGTATCATTTGGGCAGTATATGGCTTCATTCAGGTCTTATAGCTTATTCGTATTGTAATTTGCCTACGGCGTGGGATCTAACAGCAAGTCCAAAGATAGAGTTTGAGTTAGTAAAGAAGGTTAGAGATGACAAACGTATTCTATTGAAAAAGAAAGCTGGAAAGCACATTAGAAGATATTTGTGAGAAAAAGCTGAGCATGTTTATAAGAAAGGAGTTGAAAAAATGTTAAAATGTGACACTTGCGAAATCAATGCAATATGTTTACAGGCTTTTACAAATAGGTTGTTTAGTAATACACCAGAAGCATGTAGAGAATATGGCTGTTTTAGAAGCCACCGTTTCGTGCAAGATTATTTAGAACCGGTAGTTAAAAATAAATCCATAAAAAATCTGTTCGATAAGTATGATATATACGAGACGGAAGATGGAATAAATATAACGGGACATTCGCTATCAGATGATAAAATGATAGATATTAGCGGGGATGTTATAAGGGTCAACGGACAAAACCTTGCTTTGATTTTGGGGGCTAACGCGCAACAGAAAGAAGTGTTGTATTGTATGGGCCAAATAAAGAATATATTGGCACGTACTCGTTTGCGCCAAAGTAATAGCCCTGAAAGATGTCCGAAGATGCAAACGATAACTCCTATAATCTGCGAAAATTGTGGAAGTGCAATTCGGTATCCGTCTAAAGAGCGTGGTTGGGTCCATGTTTTCCCTAAAATACCATGCATGCCGTGGCGATGTATAACATTTCGAGATGATATTGCTATACCAACAAAAACAACGTAATGCTGGAGGTGTATTATGGCTCCCGATGAAAATAATGACTTACTGGATTCGCTGCATATTGATCCAGAAAAGAAGGCGAAACTAAAGGATTTGCGTGACCGTTATTTAAACGAGACAGGGATAGATCCTACAAATACCATATATGGATTGATGCAGAAAGAATCAGTACGGCTTGAGGATTTACAGCAGTTAATCGAGAAGTTCTACAGGAATGATAATTCTTCTGACGAGTCCGTGCGATTGGTAGAGCGCAGCAAGTGGCACGACAGGTCGGTGAGGATTCCAAAAAGCACATTAAGATACCGCAGAAAAAGGCTTTCCATACTAGGAAATTTTAGACGGATAAGCTTGAATATTTTAATATCGGTTGGTGCAAAAAAAGGATTAAGATGGGGATTGTAAATAGACCGCATATATATTCATTCTATGGGTTCAGTCAAGATGAGTACAACACCTTTATAGGAACTTATGATGCTGATTGGGATACATTTACTCATCTTTGCGAAACGTATCACGTCCAATTTTCCATTGCCAGGCTCTGGGTGGCTGAGGAAGAGGTGGTGTATATGAACATAGAGGGTATAACGTACATTGAGAGAGGTAGTTTTGCATTACGCTTCTTTGGTGTAGTGACTAGATGCTGTGTGTGCAGTCGGGTAGTATGGCAGCACTGGTATCATCTGTGCTGTTGTTCGAGATGCAATAATATATATAATTATTATAAAGGGAAATCCAAACGGAAAAATGAAAGAAATATGTGGTTGATACATCCGCAGTCACTATTGACGTTTGGTGAAGTATTATATAAGCGGAGGATGCAGATCAAGAGGAAATTAGAGGATTTTGAGTCTATTGTGGGTGAGACGGTGCATTATCTACGGTTGGTAGAGGGGGGGCTGGTTGCGCCGCCTGTGGATGATGAGACGTTAAGGCTTTATGCAAAATGGCTAGATATAGACACGACTAGCGAGGCTTATGAGCGGTTTGCTGATCTGGCTCAACATGATGCAAAATCTATTATGCCCAAAGTGATCTCTGTGGACGTCGTGGTAAAAAAGGCAGGGACGGGGTTTGTGGCTGAATTGGCTACCAGATACGAGAAGCGGCTAAGGTGCTATGGAGCTACAAAGGGGTTGGCGGTTTATAATCTTGGTGAGTTATTGAAGGTGGATGTATCGGGCAGGCTGCGACAGGGTAAGGCTGTATTTTATAATCCTAAAGGGTTCAAGGAATTAAAGGTTAATATTAGTGAAGGATGGAAATTTTGATATAAAAGAATACTATACGCCGTTAGAAGTGATGACAAAATGGGGTATCAGCAAGGAACGGCTAAATGGCTTGAGAGAGAAGCATAAAATATCATCCTCAAAGAAAGTTGGGAACCGTGTGTTTCTGAAAAAGTCGGAGGTGGAGTACGTCCTGCAAAAGCTGAACCAGACAGGTTATATAACAATGCAGGAAGCAAGACTCAAACTGGGGTTCAGCAAGATGCAGATGTTGTCTTGGAGAAAGAATGGAAAGATAAAGTTTGAGCGCTCATATAAGCACTGGATATGCAGGATAGAGGAAGTAGACCGTATACTTGCTGAGCGAGGGCGGTGGGATGGGTATATTTATGAAAAGCGTAATATTGCAAAGGCATTTAAGCGGACGCCACTGACTATTGACAAGTGGCGTAAGTCAGGATATTTGACGCTTGAAAAGCATAACGGGTTGCTGCGGATACACAAGGATATCGTGAAGCAGATGACATCGCCAACCGACTACGGTGGGATCCTGTACGAAGAGGCGGTCAGGTTGCTGGGGATGAGCAGGCAGACGTTCCATAATTATATGAATAAAGGACTGATACATACCGAGAAGAAAGTTATTAGAAGAAGAGCGATAAGCGTTTATTCTGCGAAAGAAATTAAGGCATTGAAGAAAAGGGCGAGCGCACAGGAGAAGAAGCTGGCAATAAGTAAGATAACGCTGAATGAATTGTGCGATTTATTTGAGAAGGAAAGTATGGCTATACGGCAGTACCTTAGAACGCTTGGCATAGCGGGGGAGAAGATCAATGATGGGCGGTATTTTGATAGGGAATCTACAGTAATGATACTGGCAACGCATATTAGGAATATTGATGCACGGAAGGAGAAAAAGAATGCGGGCCCGGTGTATTAAGGATAAAGGATGAATTATACAAAATAGTCTATAAACTTTCGGCAAGAGGACACCCGCATTTATGCGGGTGGTGAATTGCCTTTTATATTAATCATTGACATTCTAAAATATTTATGATATACTTTTAGATATGAAAATAAATAAAGCATTCAAATTCAGAATATATCCCGATAATACACAAAAACAATTCCTAGCACAGTCTTTTGGTTGTGCTAGATTCGTATATAACCGCTTTCTACGTCAACGTATTGACTACTATGCCGAGAATGTTAAAGGATTGACGTATCACAATAATGCCCTTGCCCTGACAAAATTAAAGAAACTGCCTGAATTTGAATGGCTTAACGATATAAATGCACAATCATTACAAGCGTCACTTCGCAATCTTGATGTTGCTTATAACAACTTCTTTAATAAAAAGGCTAAGTTCCCCAACTTCAAAAAGAAATCTAACAAGCAATCCTTTGGTGTGCCACAAGCTTTTTCTATCCATGAAAATATGCTTGATATTCCTAAATGCAAGGGAATCAAGATTAAACTTCATAGAACCATCGAAGGTACTATGAAATCAATAACCATCTCAAAAACACCATCTGATAAATACTTTGCTTCTGTCTTATGCGAACTCGAAATACCAGAACCAATTTACTCAGGTGGTGAAATTGGCATTGACTATGGCATTAAAGCCTTCATAACAACGTCAGAAGGTGAGATAATTGAGTCGCCTAACTACCTAAGAAAATCTGAACTGAAATTAAAGAAACTCCAAAAGTCATTCTGTAAAAAACAGGATAACACTAAAAACCGATACAAAGCACAGAAACAACTCGCAAGACAACATGAAAAAGTATCTAACCAACGTCAAGACTTTCTGCATAAACTGAGTAAACAACTCACATGCGATAACCAAGCAATCTACATAGAAAGCCTTGCTATCCGAAACATGATAAAACTTCATACTCTAGCAAAGTCTATATCCGATAGCGGATGGAATACATTTGTCAATATGCTCAAGTATAAAGGCAGTTGGTACGGTTGCCGAATCATTGAGATTGACCGATTCTTCCCATCCTCTAAACGCTGTCATGTTTGCGGATATATAAATGATAACCTTACATTGTCTGATAGGTCTTGGTTGTGTCCTGAATGTAACACTAACCATGACCGAGACGTAAACGCCGCAATAAATATACTAACATTCGGTAGGGCTGGTATAGCCCGAACCGCAGTTCTTGAAACTGAAAACGCTTGTGGAGAGGGGAGTCCCTCAGTGTCGCTGAGTAGCCCTTCGTTGAAGCAAGAAGCCTCCGCATTTATGCGGGGGTAATTCACTCAGGAGGTTAGTTAAGAATGGCGATTATAACTGAACTAATGCAGACATACGATCAGTCGGATTCAGCAGATGTTTGGGTTGCTGAGGGAATACATAGTATTTCTCCTTCGGATACACCCTTGCAACTTCTGCTTCCAAAGTTACGGATATCTAAGATAAAAGTAGATAAGTATTCTAACTTCGTGCAGACATTTAGTCGAACCATCGAGGTGTCTGGTATACAAGAAGCCATTAAGAAACTCGGTGGAATTACTAGCGAAGTAGATTATCAGATCATGCAGGCTATGCGTCAATTGGCGTTGGAGCTTGAGAAGACTATGGTAATGGGTGTTAAGGCTCAAGTTGGCGATGGTAGTTCATCGTTTACGATGGGCGGTCTGTGGGCTATGATCAAAACGAATAGAACATCGGATAGTGGTAACATTGATACTGTGGCTATAGAAGATGATATACGCAGGATATGGGATTCAGGCGGCGTTCCAAGAGCAATTATCACATCAGAGAAGCTGGGTCAGGACATATCTAATCTCTATGCAAGCAGGATTCAGACTGACGTTTTTACAATGATAGGTGGTGTCAACGTTACGAGTATAATCAATCCTCTGGGCGTGGGGCCAATTGCTATTATTCCGCATAGACTGGTAGCTGATGGTGAATATTACATGCTCGATACAGCAAGGTTAGTTCTTGGCTATTTAAGACCTTTCCGCATGAAGATTTTAGCTAATGACCGTGATGCTGAGAAACGATGGATCGGTGGAGATTATACTATTGAGTTGAATGAGAAAGCCCATGCTTATAGATATGGATTTAGTTAAAATTATATAAGGGGTATTAAGGAGCTGAAAACTGCATAAAACTTATGGAATCTAATCCACAAAATATAATAGCTATTTCTAACGCAAATAAGTCTGATTGTTTATCTGAACAAAAAATTCCATCAGAGCTTTGTGATGCTTGCATATTAGCTCAAAAAGATAATGTGCCTGTACTTACTGAAGATTTTCTATATCTCAAAGCAAACGAACTTGATACTAATAAAAAGTCACCTGAATATTGCTCTTCTTTTGCGTTGATAAGGGTACTTTATGAACAAAAAGAAATTACCTTTGATCTATATTTGAATTTTTTCACTTATCTCTCATCTTATCGTTTTAGGTTTTTACCTATTGACGTAGATGACATTGAAAAGGCTGTGTTTGGTGATGGGCTTATTGCGATAGTGCAACCTGAAAGGATTCGGCAATTCAATTTTCTACTGATACTATCTACAGAATACGGTGTCCCTTTTGATAAAGCATTTCTAATGATAGCAAGATTTTTGTTTGAAATTTTAATTGACGATTCTATTCCGTCAAAGACAGCAGAGAGAATCTTTGCCGAAATTCTTTCTGCCTTCCCCTCACAAATGGATAAGAAAATTCTTGGGAAAATGTTCACGCAAGTTTGTTCACAAACAATAAATCGGTATAGCCAAGGAATAATTTTAGGAGGGATGGTACAAGAGAAAATAAGATTATTTTCGCAATTTACTGAGATTTATAATGGAAAAGCTTTTCTGCTATTCTAATTTATGCCACAATACCACAATTATCAAAGAACAATTTTTTTCTGGATTTGGTTTTTGTGTCCATTTAGAAATATAAAAAACTATTGAATATGCTCTTGCTCATAAGGAATGATTTGCTTGAAAAATTAAGATTTCCCTTCTTTTCATGGCGGAACTCATGATCGTTCCGATTCTGTAATTCTGAAATGTATATTTTCGGGGGATATGCAAATAATCTTATAATGTAACTTTTTGCTTGACGTTTATATATAAACGTGGTAGAAGATTGGGGGTATCTATGTATTGTTGGAATGTCATATTGATCTCTGTGGCGATACTTTCGCTTTTTTTGAAGAAAAAACAATGATAAATACATTGATTCTTTTCTTATATCTCGCTTAAAGACTATTTGGTTATATCACACTGTCCGTCTTTTATGCGTTTAGGGGAAGCCTAATAAATAATGACTACAAATGCAAATAATCCCTTTTCTGCAAGTGCTTCGGTACTTGGTTATATATATCAAATTCAGTATGCCTTACTGGAAAGTTTAAAACGACTACGAAAGATTGAGGAGTTCACCGTTTCTATTGAGACGTTAGACGATGTCGTTTTCGAGCCAGAAGGGGAACCAATCGAATTATTTCAAACGAAACATCATATTAATCAATCCGCTGACTTAACGGACGCATCCCCAGATCTGTGGAAGACAATTAGGATATGGTGTGAAGGTATAATTAATAATACTATTCCAAACGGTGCCTTGTTTTTTCTGATCACCACAGCGCAAGCGGTTGGAGGCAGTGCTGCTTTCTACCTCAAGACAGGTGAACCACAGGACGCAGATAAAGCCCTTGAGCGATTAGTATCCACTGCTGAATCATCGACAAGTTGCTCTTTACAGCCTGCCTTTACCGCGTTCAAAAGATTAAATTATGAGCAACGAAAACAACTGGTTCAAAATGTGATTTTGGTTGATTGTGCCCCAACAATCACGGATCTTGATGTTGCACTCAAAGAAGCGGTGTTTGGCTTTGCCGATAAACAATTCCTTGATTCATTTCTTCAGAGGCTTGAGGGTTGGTGGTATCGGCGGTCAATAAAGCATTTAGCTGATGAGCAAACTCAGCCAATACTCAGTGAAGAATTAGAAGCCGAGGGATCCCGGCTGAGAGAACAGTTCAAATTGGATTCCTTACCTATTGACGATGATATCATGTCTGCCAGCGTAGACGCTTCTGGATATGAAAATAAGGTATTTGTTCAACAGCTACGCCTTATTGAAATTGGCAACCCACGTATCCTACATGCAATTCGGAATTACTTCAGAGCCTTTGAGCAAAGATCACGATGGATACGAGAAGACCTTATTCTCGTTGGGGAACTTGATCGCTACGAAGACAAATTGGTGGAGGAATGGGAAATCTACTTTGAGCAAATGCGAGATGAAATTGGAGATGACGTAACAGAGCAGACCAAGAAAGAAGCAGCTCAAGCCCTATATAAATGGGTGGAGACCGGTTGCCATAATACAATCCGACAAGGCGTTACAGATGCGGTTATTTCACGCGGTTCTTACCAGATACTTTCTGATTGTCAGAAAGTCGGTTGGCATCTCAACTTTGCTGAACGCATACGACAGATTTTAGAGAGTAAGGAGACCTGATCTATGAAGCCTTGGTCCAAACGTCCCATTGAGGAAGCCAACCTTTTGAATCCAGCCTTCTGTTGTGCAGCTCTGGCAACGTCAATTGCGGGATATTCAAGTGTTAATGATGCTGGTATGCCATATCCATTGACCTTTATGGTTTTGCCAATCGTTCTTCATAAACAAACACGGGAAAGTCTTCCTCCATCTACGACGACATCGCTTGTGGCTTGGATGCAAAATAACGCCGATGCCAAGGTTCTTTATGCGGAAAGATTGTTGTCACTAAAACCTTATACTCGAGAAGCAATCCAATTCGGACTGCTTTATGATTGGATCTCGCTACGTCATGGTTGGTTAATGCAAACTACCTTTGAGGAGTCTAGATTAGCTCGAATACTTCAAAATCTCGATAATGAAGCAAAGGATTGTGTGTCTCGTGCAAAACTTGTCGGGAAATGGTTTGCTTTGGCAGGATCGGCACAAACTGTAATGAATTTGTGGGGAATCCGTATATGAGTTTTCAAATATTGGATATTGTTCTTTACGGCTTTAATGGACAGAAACGCGTAGTTACTCTCCGTACCGGACAGTTGAATATCATCACAGGTGCATCTAAAACTGGCAAAACGGCACTTATTGAGATCATTGACTACTGTCTTGGCAGCGGTGAATGTAGAATCCCCGCGGGAATTATTCGCAAAGCTGTTGAGTGGGTTGGTGTACGTCTTCAGGTAGAAGCAGGTCAGGCATTTGTTGCACGGCGTTTGCCAGGTCCTGGTCGGAATGCATCTTCCGATATTTTCTATGATGTTCGTAATTTCATTGAAATACCTGAGCGAGTCGACCTAAGGCAAACAATTAATGATGTAGCATTAAGAGCTATTCTCTCTCAACATGCAGGAATAGGAGAAAACATTCATGATCCACCGGAAGGTAATACTAGACGTCCGTTGACCGCCAATATCCGTCATGCACTTTACTTTGCATTCCAGCAACAAGCCGAAGTATTAAACAATCGCCTCTTGTTTCATAATCAGGGCGAACCATTTATCCCACAGGCTATCAAGGATGTACTCCCGTATTTTCTTGGGGCAGTTGACGACGACTACGTTGCTAAAGTGACTAAACTACGAGATCTTCGATCTAAACTCAGGGGATTGGAGCGCAAGCTTTCTGAGTATGAAGCAGTCCGGGGGGAAGGAGTATCTCTTGCGCAATCTCTGCTTGTCGAGGCAACGGACATCGGGTTGTCTGGAGCGGAAATGCCCGTTGAAGATTGGAATGAATGTATTGAAATATTGAAACGTATTCAAAGCCAACCTCCGGAACCAGAAGACGAACTCGCATCTGAAAACAATGCCTACAACCAGTTACAAAGGACAAAGTTGGAATTGGAAAGCGAGTTGCAACGAGCCAAATCTCAGATGCAGGCAGCAGAAGCATTGAACTCAGAAGGGCAAGGCTATTCTCGTGAAGCACAAGCCCAATTGCATAGGCTTCGGAGTATTGAGCTTTTTGAAGAATCTGAACAAGGCGTTCCAAGATGCCCATTATGTGAATCCGAACTTTCTAATGTTTCGTTACCAGACTTAGAGCAAATGCGCCAGTCTGCCCAATGTTTAGATTCACAGATCCGGACAATTGCAGATCGTTCTCCGCAAATGAATGAAGTAGTAAGAAAGTTACGTGAGCTATTCGATGATGTAAAAAGACGTCTACGCGAAAACCGTGAAGAAATGGATGCAATCCAAGCTTCGGATCGCCGCCTTCAGGGCATGCGTGACCACGCATCTCGACGTGCTCATATTCTTGGCCGAATCAGCCTTTACCTTGAAAGCCTTCCTCATATTGAGAATACAAGTAAACTAAAGCAAGAAATCGCGGCATTGCAGAGTGAAATCAGTCGGATTGAAGAAGAATTAAGCGATGCCCTTGTGCAAGAACGGTTAGATTCAATCTTGTCAATATTAAGCCGTGATATGAGTCGATGGGCATGTGATTTGCAGTTAGAACACTCAGAATTCCCATTACGACTTGATTTAAGGAAACTAACAGTGGTCGCTGACACAGCAGATGGTCCCATACCTATGAATCAAATGGGAAGCGGAGAAAATTGGGTTGGCTATCACTTGATCGCGCATTTTGCCTTACATAAATGGTTTGCGAAGAGAGGTCGACCACTGCCCCGCTTTATTTTTATCGACCAACCATCCGAAGTGTATTTTCCTGCGGATCAAGAAGTGAATGGCGGCAGAATAGACGGTGAGAATGAAGACAGGAACGCTGTTGCACGTATGTATAAATTAGCACTAGACGTTGTAAATGATCTGTCTCCAGAATTTCAAATCATAATGACAGACCATGCCGACCTCGTTGAAAAATGGTTTCAAGATTGTGTTATAGAGCGTTGGAGAGGGGGAACTAAATTGGTGCCTGAATCATGGTTAAATGATGACGAAATTTGACAACCATAACTACCCATGGTTCTGGTTTCAAAAAGTAGCAATGGAACAGAAAATCGTTATACACATTAAAGAAATATTCTTCTTTATAAAGGACTTTCACCTGATCCTTTCCACTAGCTCGAATCTAAATGTTGTATTATGCCCACGGGCATAGCTAGCTGTGGACACAAATATAAACTAAAATGCAAGATAGTTTATATCTATAAACATAATATAAAATAATTGATTAGAAGTTTACCTTAAAAAGTAATTTCCCCTGTCTTGTTTTGGGAGATTATATTTTCTAAAATTGAATTATAGCGGACTTTAGATAAAACTTTCTGAGTTTGCTAAAATTTCTCTGATTCATCAAAAGAGGGGATTAATGGGTAAATTCTTTCAAGAGAGCAACTCGATGTGCAACATAGATACAATGTTCTAATAGGGGTAACAGAACTGTAGCTGCGATATGATGCAATAAGATATAAAACATACCAAATCTCTCCATAAAATTTCCTTTTTTGTATCTTACCTTGGCACTTTCTGATATAATAGGCGGAAATATAACTAAAAAAGCTACAAAATAACCATAAAACTGACTGAAAATTTCCGCTTCTGCCAGTTTTCGGAAATTCTATTTGAAAAGAGGTGTCTAATGAAGGGTGATTACCCCCAATTTCAGAAAAGCTATAGTCATGAGGAACTTATAGAACATTTCATGCTTGACGAAACAGAACGAGAATTTATAACCATTGGTAGAGGCTAAGGAGAATGAAATATTGAGGAGGAATTATTAATGAAAATAGGATTTTTAGTAGCATTATTTGCATTGATGATGATTAGCGGGTGTGCATATCAACCTTATAGGCTTGATGACTGGCAATATAAAAGCATTCAGAGGGCTATGGAACCGAAGCCACTGCAGAAATGGGATGGGAATAGCTATATTTTTTATGAACAGGATTTAGTATACCGTGTTAATTTTGCAAAGGTCAGCAGGTTAGAGGATAATATTGTAACCAGTTGGACGCAGGAGGGCAATCCTGAGAATTTTTATATGTATGATAGGTTTACTTACTTCAAGGATAATGGTTTTACGTGGAATATCTATCTGGTATTATGTGCATTCGGGATGTCAGTTGAGTCTGGAATAGATAAGCCGGGGATCATTAGATGGAAGGGATGCAGTTTTGAGGATTTCAGCGGGAAGCGTGGAGGCGTTACGTTCGAGGAGCGGTTGTCAACTGATCTGTCTGATGAGGAATCGTTGATATTGCCGAATGATAGATTTCACGTAGTCATAATGCCTGTAAATAATATCTGGTGGAATCCTTATGACCAGAGATATGAGGTAATCAATCTGGTAAAAACGACAGGGGCGTTGGACTCTCTGGACGTGAAGGTTGCTATGCTGGATGGGATAAGGAAATCGCATCCTGATCTGCTTATGAGTAAGGAGGAGATTGAGAAAAATGCGAATCTTAATATAGGGCGGAAATGTCGGCTGACTGTACCTATAAGCATAGCGGGTAAGGATATGTATTATATATTTGACCTGAAGATTGTGGATTATACATATAAAGGCAAACAGCCTTGGTGGACGGAAGGAAGGATGAGGGATGAGAAAGAGAAAGATTAAAGTTTCATCCCTCATTTTTTTTAGTATTTTTTGATTGAGTAAACGATAGAGCCAATAATATTAATGTCTGCACGCTTAGATATAATAGGCGTTAATACACTCGTCAGGATTACATTGTCATCTTGGATAAATACATGCCTGATAGACAACTGATCATCCTTTGAGACGAGGACAATGTTTCCGTCTTGTAGTGCTTTTTTTTCATTAATAATAACCAGATCGCCTGGTGCTATGCCGAAATCAGTGGATACTGATACGTCAATATTGACTGCGAAAAGAGAATCAATATCGTCAACTACCTCTCTTGGCAATGCTACGTGAATTACCCCATGCCTAAAGGCAGGGGCTTCTTGCTTCGACGAAGGGCTACTCAGCGACACTGAGGAACTCCCCTCTCCACGAGCGTCAATTCGGGCTATCCCAGCCCTACTACGTTACGTTTTAGTTTCTTTAGGTCAGGTTTCCAACAGTAACGAATTTGTATATCGCTACAAAACGTCTACCAAAATACATCCTGACTATTTTAGGAACTGGTTTTTCATGACAGCCTTTGACCTGTCAAAACCGTCAACCAATTGTCAAAGAACAAAATGTAGTCTATAAGACTACATAACTAATTATAGCACAAGTTTTATATATTTGTCAAGGAATATCTGTGTTTAGAACAACACAGCAATCTTTCATCCCCATAGCTGAAGCTAGGGGTATTCAAATTAAAAGAGAGATAACCCATTATCCCCTCCCTTACTATTCCTTCCCTGGGCTTTTGAAGTTTCAGAATTATGGGAATCGGAACAAGATTCCGCATTATTGAATCATTTAGTGCCGGCTCGCTTTCTGAATCTTCTAATAGACGTGAAAATTGTTCGTGAAGTTTAACTGATTTAGCTCGGCGCATGGGAGTACCGCTTTTTTGTCGCTGTTCAACTCGGCTATATGCTTGTTGTCCCTGGTCGTAAAAGAGCGCTTTTTTCATTTGCTCTTTGTCAATACCTAGAAAGTCACATATCGGCTCGATTAATTCAAATGACGGATAAGCCTTGCCATTTTTCCAGTTATATAGAATTTGCGGGTACAGGCCTGTCTCCTTACCTAATTGTGCGAGGTTGATGCCTTTTTCCTTTAAGTGTGTCAGCAATAGATCGATGCTTGATGGAAATATGCTTTTCATGTTGTCCTCCAGTTTTTATTAATTATATTAATAAAAACACAATAGTATCAATATTTATTTCTCCTCAGCGAATTAATGTATAAGTATATCACAGGGAAGTGACAGACATATGTCACTCTTAAAAAAATAAATATACATTCTAGTTATTATTCGCTTGACAAATGTATATTTATTTGGTTATAATAAATGTAAGATACAGAATAAAAAAATTGAAAGATTGGGGAAGGAAAGGGATTGATTAAAATATGGCAACTACGATAGCTAAGAACATCACAGACATTCTTATCAAGGAATGGAAAAAAAAGAACATCAGCATTGTGAAAATGTCTGAGAGGACTGGAATGTCTAAAGACGCTCTATGGAAGATACGGCATGGGCAACGGAATGCTGGGTTGGATTCTGCTTGTGCTATGGCGAAAGCTTTAGATGTGAGGATAGGTGTTATGATTGACGGATTAATAAGTGACCTGCATATACAAAGGAGGGCAAATGAGCAAAAAATCATCAATTGAATGGGCGGACAAAACTTTCAATCCCATCAGCGGAAGGTGTCCTAATAACTGCACTGATTTAGAAGGAGAACCTTACTGTTATATGTGGCGAAAGGGCGGAATAGCAAATCGGTTTAAGAAAGTACACGATCATCCTCTGCGCCTAAACGATGGCACTAATAGAACAAAGGATATACTTAATCATATCCCCAAGTCTGGAAGGGTGTTTGTTGGAAGCTCTACGGATATGTTTGTAGATCAAGTGCCTGATGAATGGATATATCAGGTATTCAGAAGAATCTATCGGGTACAGCATTTGGGTACTAAGTATTTCTTCCTAACGAAAAAGACATATCGGTACATAGAATTAATCAAACATGAGATATATCCCCCAATATTTCAGTGGTTCGGAACAACCTATGACGGAACAGAGCAAACAAAAGAGAATCTTGCAATCCTGAAAACAATGCATGACGATAGAAGTAATATATATTTTGAATATCGGTTATTCGTGTCTTTTGAACCATTACTTACGGATCCGTCAGGACTGGACTTATCAGGCATAAGATGGATCATCATAGGTGCAGACTCCCGTAAAGGAAAGCCAAAACCACCAAAGGAATGGGCTGATTATCTTATTGAAGAGGCAAGGCGTGTCGGCGCACGCGTGTTTATTAAAGACAATTATGGTTATCCTGAGATAATAAAAGAGGTGGAAAAACAATGAGATGGATACCGTACTACGAGGCGCATGAGTGGAAAGAACAAGAGCAAGGCTATCCAAAAGCAAAGAAGCTGGATTGGGAGAAGCCTGAGTTAGTGGAGATATGTCCATTGGAAACAAAGGGCATAGCAAGATGTGAGGATATTTGCACTGGCGGGGATAATGCAAGGTATGTATGCCAAAAAGGATGTGAGCATAGGTGATGTATAAAGCAAAACAATGTAAATCACCAACAAAGGCATGTAGGGAGTTCTGTTTAGAGTGCATGAACGGTGACACCGAATTGATGAGAACCTGTATCTGTGATGGGTTATATCCAAAAGAAGATACTCAAAGGTTATTGCATGGTAAGGCATTAGTCGAAAGACACGCTAAGCGCAGGTGTCCGTTATTTGATTACAGGATGGGAAGGACTGAAAGAGGAAATTATCCTAATGTACCTGTTCTGTCTGCAATACGCAATCAGTGTATCGAATGTGTCGGCACTTATCAAGAGATAGAGAACTGCACCTGTGATGGTAAAAACCCATGCAATGGAATTGAGAATTACAAATGCCCACTTTATGAATTCAGATTCGGAACTAATCCATACATTAAAACGAAAATCCCAAGTGAAAAACAGGTTCAGGCTCGTTTGAGTTTTGCCCAAAGGTCACGAAGCGAAACGTAGTTTGAAGGGCATAAGTGGGGTTAGTTTGACCAATGTGATACTTTATAGGGAGGCATGGAAACATGGAAATAAACTTATGCGAAATAAGCACTACGCATAAAGATATAAATGTTCTGATTTTTAATCAGGGCAGTTCGACATTCGTATTGATAAATAATGCAGTAATCAGTCAAATAAGGAAGTTCCCCGATTCAAGGATAATCGTTGCCAACGAGGACGTAAGTGGTTATCTCAGGCATTGGGGATTACCTTATGAACACGGAGTTAAATCAGAATTGCCTGATATGGAATACCATCGGATGCGGAAAATCCAAATTAGCGATATTTCAAACACCATAAAGGAGTTGGAGTATCTTGGGGTTATATACAAGTGCCTGAACAAAGTATCCGTTATTCAAATTTAGGAGGCGTGAAAATATGGCAAAACAGATTTACAATACTCGTGGGTGGAGTTTAGAGCAACTCAAAGAGATTCTAATGTCTAAAAAAGGAAATGCAACTACACATTATAGGAATAGAATGTCTCGGCTTAAAAAGGACATGGAATATCTTGAGCGTCAGATCATACAGAATAATCAAGAGATTGAATATCTTGAAAAATATATCAAAAAGAAAGAAGGCGTCAAGAATGG
>Ga0315288_10003159_pt1 | contig 21021 bp, 13 predicted proteins | sample YL17G11_20_MG_FD_203454 | JGI IMG/M metagenome (GOLD analysis project Ga0315288, IMG submission 203454) | Sediment microbial communities from Yellowstone Lake, YNP, Wyoming, USA - YL17G11_20 | ecosystem: Environmental > Aquatic > Freshwater > Lake > Sediment | place: USA: Wyoming | collected...
CGTTCTTTTGAAGCTCGCCCTGAAATATGCAAGCCAAAGGAAAAGGATTCAACTCTGCTTGTTTGACGTTCTCCGTCACTTTTTTTTCAGGCAGATCTATCCAACCTCTTAATAGAGACAAAGCTATAATCAGTCCCAATAATGACGTGATCTTTGCTATCCTCTTTTTACTGAAGAATGGAATTTTCATTTCTCCTCCTTAAACACATCGGCTGAGAAAATGTATATTTCTGCATCTTTATCTTTCCAGCAATTCGGATCATAAATGCCCGCTTTACCGCACACCTCATTTAAAAAGGTGATCAGGTCCCAGCCTTGCTCAGTGGCTACCTGGGGAAGGAAAACCCCCTGATGATATCCTTTTTTCAACAAAATCCCGTGCTTGCCTATCTCGATCTCATTTATGTCTTTGATTTTTTTCAAAGGGGAAAGAACGGAGATCTCCAGATCCAATGAAGGAAGCTCTTGTGGAGAAACCTGTGGAAAACGGGGATCATTCAATGCGGCCGCCTCCGCCATCTCTCTAATAGTGAGATATAGAGGTTTGATGGCTTCGATATAACCGATGCATCCTCGCAGTTGACCATGCTCGTGAATGGTGACAAAAGCTCCTCGTTTCTCCTTTAGAATAGCTGACTCAACTGTAAACTCCGGGACTTTTTCCCCTTTAACTCTTTTCTCTATCGTAGTCCGAGCTATCTGCATAAGAATCTTTTTATCTTTAGCGGAAAGACCCCGCTCCACCCCAGCCTTTTCTGTTTCTTTTTTCCCTTCACTTTCTGAAGTTGGCTTCGAATTATACATGACTGCCGCCATATATCCGACTACACCGGATCGGTCCCCGGTAACGTCTCCGGAGTTAGCATATTTCAATACTTTAGCTTTATCCGCCCCCAGTCTTTTGGCAGCAAGCATAGCAGAGACAATCGGGCTGGCGCCACAAGCTTCACATAAACCGGAAGAGACGTCCTCATACAATCCTTCCGAGTCAAATGAATTCACATGGCTCATAACGATACTGTCCAATCGCACCGCTTCGTTATAGGGATGATAATGAGAAAGATCTGAGCTGGCAACGATTAGGGCAGTTTTTCCTTGGAGAGATTTGGTTAAAGCCTCGGCTAAAGCTTCACAAGTCGACCAGTCCTGATCACCGATCACGATGGGAACCAGCTTGAATTTTCCCAGCACCGTTTGAAGGAAAGGAAGCTGAACCTCCACCGCATGCTCCCCTCTCTGCCCCACAAAACCATGCCCTTTGGAAGAAAGAAAAACTCTGTCGTTTATATCTGCCATTTTTCCCGCCACCGAGGTGTCAATCAGAATCGTGCCTAGCGGAGTTTCGTATGCGTCGCCGTTATATATTGAAGCTCCCTGAAAGAACGCTACGTGGGAAGGTGAAATCACCACCACCGTCTGGAAAGAGAGACCCTCCAACAGCTTGTAAGCATAAGCCGCCACTTGACCGGAATACATATAACCAGCGTGCGGAGAAATCAAAGCTATGATCTTTCCCGGGATCGGCTCCTTCTTAGCATTTTTAAAGTAATCCGTTATCTCTTTAGACAAAGTCACCGAATCGCCGGGATAGAATTGTCCTGCCACTGCGGGCTTTCTTATTTGTCCCATTTTGAATCTCCCCTCCTTCGTGGCATCCGTTTGTGCTTTCGAGTCCGATTGCTTACCACAGTTTGAAAGATAAAGAAAGATAAACAAAAAGACAAAAAGAAATTTTAAGTTTTTTTTCATCCCCTCATCACCTCGATTCAGAAAGACTAACAACAGATTCCTAGTTTATTCCCAACAGAATTCCCAACAGATTGAACAGATGAAGCGGATTAAAACATGCCATCTGTTTAATCCCTTCATCTGTTGGGAGATCATTTCATCTGTTGGGAATCCTTTCCTCTGTTGGGAGTTCTTATTTCATCTCAACAGATTAAAAAGATTATAGGATTTTATCTGTTTAATCCTTTCATCTGTCGGGAAATTCTTTCATCTCTTGGGAAGCTTTCTCCTCTTTTCAATAGTCCTTCTATGTCTTGCCACTCTTCTCTTCTTATCCAGCGCCAACTGCAACACTTCATCCATGGTCTCCACAAAGATGAATTTTATCTTCTTTTTTATCTCGTCCGGAATCTCCACCATGTCCTTTTGATTCTCTTTGGGAAGTATCAAAGTCTCTACCCCGGCTCGATATGCGGCTAATGCCTTCTCCTTTAAGCCTCCGATGGGGAGAATCTGTCCTCTCAAGGTCAGCTCACCGGTCATGGCTAACTTAGCTTTGACCGGTCTTTCGGTCATAATGGAGGCGATAGCAGTAGCCATGGTGATTCCCGCTGAAGGTCCATCTTTAGGAATAGCTCCGGCGGGAACGTGGACGTGGATATCGTATTTATCGAAGATACTCTCTGGAATATGCAGTTTTTTGCTAGCGGAGCGGATGTAGGAGAATGCAGCTTGAACCGACTCCTTCATCACCTCACCCATATAGCCGGTCAAAGTCAAAAGCTTTTTCCCCTTCATCTTGGTGGCTTCCACAAACATCAGATCTCCACCCGACTGAGTCCAAGCCACTCCCGGCACCACTCCTATTTGAGAGGTCCGCTCCACTATCTCCTGGAAATATCTAGAAGGTCCTAAGAATTGTTCTAAGCTTTGCGAAGTGATCTCCACCTTTTTCTTCTCACCGGAGGCGATCATCTTAGCTATCTTCCTGCAGACGGTGGCAATCTCCCGTCCCAAATTTCTCAATCCTGCTTCTCTGGTATAATCGGCGATTATCTTTTTTAAGGCTTCATCCTGAAAGGATAGATTCTCAGGTTTTAGACCATGATTGGAAAGCTCCTTGGGAATAAGATGTCTTTTGGCAATCTGAAGTTTCTCCAGATCCGTGTATCCGGGAAGCTCGATGGTCTCCATCCGATCTCTGAGAACTCGAGGAATGGGATCAAGAATATTGGCAGTGGTGATAAACATCACTTTGGAAAGATCGAAGGGGACGTCCAGATAGTGATCGGAGAAAGTGTTGTTTTGTTCCGGATCCAAAACCTCCAAAAGAGCGGAGGCGGGATCACCTCTAAAATCCTGTCCGATCTTATCTACCTCATCCAGCATGAATATCGGATTGTTTGAGCCGGTTCGTCTGATCCCCTGAATTATCCGACCAGGAAGCGCACCAATATATGTTCTTCGATGTCCCCGGATCTCCGCCTCATCATGCATTCCTCCCAAGGAGATGCGATTGAATTTCCTGCCCATAGCTCGGGCGATGGAAATGCCTAAGGAGGTTTTGCCCACCCCAGGTGGACCTACGAAACAGAGGATGGGTCCTTTCATGTCCTGTTTCAGTTTCCTGACCGCTAAGTATTCTAAAATCCTCTCTTTGACCTTTTCTAAATCATAATGATCTTCGTCCAAAATCTTTTTCGCCTTCTTGATGTCCAAAACGTCCTCCGTGCTTTTACTCCAGGGAAGATTCACCAGCCAGTCCAGATAAGTACGGGAGACGGTATATTCCGCCGCGGCCGGGTGCATCTTGGAGAGACGATCCAGCTCCTTTTGAGCGGCATCCAGAGCTTCCGCAGGCATCTTCGCTTCCTTGATTTTCTTTTTGAACTCATCTATCTCCGCAGTCCTCTCATCCGCTTCGCCCAGCTCTCTCTGGATGGCTTTAAGCTGCTCCCTCAAGATATATTCCCTTTGAGTTTTCCCCAGCTCACTGGCAGCTTGTGATTGAATGTGCCGGGAAAGCTCCAGCACCTCCACCTCCCGATTGATGTGAGAAAGAACTTTCCTTAACCTCTCCTTGGTATCGAAGGTTTCCAAAAGCTCCTGTTTTTGAGCTACGTTTATGTTGAGGCTGGAGGCGATTAGATCCGCCAGACGACTGGGATCGTCGGTATTGATGGCGGTTACCTGCAGTTCCTCCGACAGATAGGGAGCTAAATCCACCACCTTCTTCAGAAGATCCAGCACGTTCCGAATCAAAGCTTCCACCTCCACACTTTTCTCGGTTTTCTCTTCGATGGCCTCTATCCGGGCAGTCATGTGCGGCTCATCTTGAATGAAATTCTTTATCTTCACCCGCGACAAACCCTGCACTAAGAATCTAACGCTGCCATCGGGGAACCGGAGCATCTTTAATATGGATGCCGCGGTGCCCACCTGATAAATGTCTTCTGCGGTGGGATGTTCTACGGTGGCGACTTTCTGAGCAAAAAGCCCTATTATCTTCCCGCCCATCAAAGTCTCGTCGATCAATCGGGCATGCTTCTGATCGGTCACGATCAAAGGGACGATCAGATAGGGAAAAACCACCGTCCCCTTGATGGGGATGATGGAAAGCTCCTCACCGATCTTTTTAACCTCTTCTACTGTTTTTTCATTTTCTTTAGACAAGTTAGTTCTCCTTTTCTTAAGATATTATTGAAGTCCGCAGAAGTAATGGCAAAGACCAATTTTAGTCGGGGGTTCCCTTAACCAACGAGCTATTATTTATGCGTAACTAAACAAATCAGGCCTCCATAGAGAAAACTTTAGCTTACCTCGATTATTGTCTCTTTAGCTTGAGTGATTTTCCCTTGTCTTTGGGGAATCTTGATCTCCAGAAAGCCGTCCTTATATGTGGCTTTGATATTGTCTGGATCCATGGGTTCGCTCAGACGAATGTTTCTCTCAAAAGGACCGCAGTTGATCTCCATGTTTTGATAGACGGTTTTACCGGTGGATGCTTTTCCTCGTCTTTCACCCCGGATGATCAACAGGTCACAAGAGAGAGTAACATGCAAATCCTGCTGCTTCATTCCAGCAATCTCCATCCGGACGACGATTTCCTCTTCGGTTTCAAACACGTCCGTGGGAGGTCTCCATATTCTTCTGTCGGTCAAAACCGGAGAATGCCTGAGCTTATAAAAATGATCGAATAAGAGGTCCATCTCCTCCTGGATTCTATGCACGTCCTTGAGAATGTCTTTTTTGAAGTCATCCATAAGCTACCTCAATGTATACCGTTTGCTTTGTTCAGGAATCTTTCAGTTTTATGGTATTGGTTTCATATCGATATCAATGCTATCTAAGATTCCTTCTATCTGGGAAGCATCGACTGGCTTCGACTTTAGATATTTCTCCAAATTTCTTTTAGCTTCTTCTTTTTTCCCGATTTGGGCATAGGTAATGCCTAATATTTTATATGCGTAGACATTACTGGGATCCAATTTTAATGAAATCTCAAAATATGGCACTGCCTCTTCATATTTCTCCGCTCTTCTCATAATCCTGCCCAAGTTATAATATAAAACTGCCTCATCCGGTTTCAAGCTTATGGCTTTCTTCAGTTGAGAAATAGCTTCATCGTATCGTCCCACTTCAACTAAGCAAATACCCAAATTCATATACATGGCATAGATGGACTTTTGATTGGGTTCCATCTGTATTGATCGCTCGTAAGCCTCGATGGCTTGATGGTATCTTGTCAATTTCTGATACGCATTCCCCAGTGCACCAAAATAACGTGGATGTGGACTAATGGCAATAGCCTTTTTCAGAAACTCGACAGTTTTTTCCTGATCATCTTTGTCCCTAAAATAACTAGCTAAAGTCTCATATCCGTAAGGAGCTCTTTTCTCATCCAGAGTGAGTAGATCCTCAAACCGTGCAATCGCCTTCTTTTCAGATGCGTTGGTCCATATCCAGGGCAAAGTAAATATGGAAGCGGTGACGAAAATAATCAATGTCAAACGACTCAACTCGACCATCTTCATTTTTCTGCAAATATTGATCGTTAGATAAATTCCCCAAAAGGTGATACCTAAACCGGTAAAGGCAAACAGATCCCAGTCACGTGCATATCCCAGCTTGGGATCTATGAATAATGCAAATGCGAATGATCCGATGATGGTCAGTAAAAGGAACTTGACTATGTTTTCTTTAAAGTCGCTTTCCTTGCGAAAGAAAACTAATGGCACCAACCACAGCACCCAAATCAAAGGAGAGATTAAAAGCTGGTGATTCAAAAAATCCAAAAGATGTGCCAAAGAGAAAAATGAGTAAAAGCTCTCTCCATCTCCAAAAGGATAAATCAAGAAAGAGTCGGTTGATGCTTCCGGGATGTAGGTTTTCAGCAGATAAAAACCTATCGCTAAAAGAGAGAGCACCACCGTCAGTCCCATGATGTTGGAAAACTTAAACCTTCGAGCTTCTCCCCTTATGGATGCGGAAGGTTTAATCCAAGCCAAGTAAAACAGCGAAGGCAGAACAACAAGGGCAGATAGATGAAAACAGCAGGCAATAAGAAAGAATAGACAAGGCAAAACGAATCTACCCTGTTGTTTTAAATATCTGATGGAAAAAAGAAGGTAAGCACACAGAATCGTATACATGAAAGTATAGCTCTCGATATAGCCAAAGAACAATTGATTCGCCCCCATGGTGAACCAGATAAGAAAGATGAACAATTTCTCCTTCCCATCTTTACCCAAAACGTCACAGATCAAGAGGGTTAAGAATATGTAACTTGCACCTGCTATACAGCTGAGAACCATATATGTTGTGGCACCATCCCAACCAAAAACTCTGGAAATCAGAAGGTGTAGATAGAAATCCAGAGGCTCGGTAATCTCGATTAACCGTCCTATTCCGATGTCATGCGCCCTAATGTATCCATCCCCTAAAAGGGGAGTTTTGGATCTCATCAGCCAAAATGGAATTAGACTAAGTAAACTAAGGGCGGTGCAGGTTAGATATTTATTTACCCGTTTGAATCTCTCACTAATGCTTACAAAGACTCTGTCAAGAGCCTTAGCTAGAATTCTGTTTACCTGTGGCACTAAAATCAGTAACCCGAAAAATGATAAAAGCAGACGTGCCTCCAGTGAAAAATAGTGAAGCTGGTCTATTCCCCAGAGTCTTAAATCCGGAAAGAATGAAGCCATCAGATGAATGAGGATTAGGAGAGTGCAGGTAAGAACGACTACCATCGAGAATCTTGTTGCGGAGAGCCTTTGGACGCTGGTATCTTTTGGATGTGTGCTTTTAGTACTCAACGTTTCTCTTTTTCTTCTCTTTTCCAAGCATAGTTTTAATCTAACCACAATGAGGGATCAGGAATCGCGATGCCATCTGATTAGAGAAGTATAATAGTCTACATCCCTACTAAATAAATGGGATGAAAGGGGGATGTGTATGCATTGATATGAATTTGATATCTAGAAAATCCCCCTTTTGATAATATGTGATCATTCACTTGATAACTCTCAACCTTGTTCCCATCCCTAAAGTCTCTTGTCACTTTGGTGGTGTCTCTACATCCAGGCTGTCCAGGATACCTTCTATCTGGTTAGCTTCGGATGGTCTTAACCTCAAGTAAGACGATAGGTATCTTTTCGCCTCCGCCTTATTTCCCAGTTGGGCAAAGCTAATCCCTAATAACTTGTATATCTCGACGTTGTTTGGGTCCAAATTCAAATCCATTTCAAAACATTGCACCGCCTCCTCGTATCTCCTCACCTTTCCCAAAATATTGCCCAAAGTGTAATAATAGCCCGGCTCCTTTGGTTTTAAACTGATAGCTATCTTCAAATTGGAGATAGCTTCATCATATCGTTCCACGCCTGCCAAACAGACACCCAGACATCTATACACAAAATCAATGTTAATATCGTTGGGTGACAGTTGTATAAATCGCTCATAATACGTGATAGCGTCATCATACCTTTTCAATCTCAGATACGCATTTCCCAATAAAACATAATAACGGGTAAGTGGATTAATGGCAATAGCCTTTTTCCATAATTCAACGGTTTTTTCGTGCTCACCTTTATCTCGAAAATAGCAAGCCAAAGTTTCATATCCCCCCGGAGCTCTTTTTTCGTCTAATCTTAGCAGATCCTCAAACCGGGCCTCTGACTTTTCTTCGGAAGCATTTATCCCTATCCAGGGTAAGGTGAACATAAAAGAGGTGGCAACCAGGATTAATGTCACACCCGTCAGCTCCAGCGTTTTCTCTTTGGTGAAAATACTTACCACAAGATACGCTCCCAGCAGGGTGACGCCCAGCCCGGCAAAGGCAAAAAGATCCCAATCCCGGGCGTATCCCAGCTTGGGATCCACCAATAACGCAAATGCGAATGACCCTATGACAGTCAGAATAAGGAACTTGACCACGTTTTCTTTAAAGTTGCTCACCTTCCGGAAGAAAACTATGGGCACTAACCACAACACCAAGATCACCGGAGAGACTAAAAGCTGGTGGTTCAAAAAATCCAGAAGATGATTTAGGGAGAAAAATGAGTAAAAGCTTTCCCCATCTCCAAACGGATAAATCAAGAAAGGTTTAGAGGAATTTTCCGAGCCTAAGGTTTTCAGAAGATAAAGCCCCACACCCATCAGAATGATCACGTAAACCAGACTCATAAAATTAACGAACTTGAATCTTTTCGCTTTCAGTCCCTTCTCTTCCGGAATTCTGGCAAATCCTAAATAGAACAAAGAAGGCAGGAGGAAAAGGGTCGAAAGATGAAAGCTGACCGCCAAAAGGAAAAAAAGGCAGGGCCAGACAAATCCACTCTTTTGCTTTAAATATCTGATAGCAAAAAACAGGTAAGCGGTCAGGGCTACATACTGGAAAGTGTAGCTTTCGATATATCCAAAAAACAATTGACCAGCGCCCATGCTGGTTAAGATTAAAAAAACGAACGCTTTCTCTTTTCCCCCTTTTCCTATGAGATCACAGATCAAAAGCACCAAAAATAAAAATACTGCACCGGCTATACAACTTAAAACTCTATAGGTGGTATAACCGGTCAGACCGAAAATTTTGAAGACGAGAAGGTGCAGATAAAAATCCAAAGGCTCGGTAATGGAAATAAGTTTCCCGATATCCATCTCACCGGCCCGCAGATATCCGTCACCGAGTAAGGGAGTTTTAGCTCTCAAAAGCCAGAAAGGAATCAGGCTCAGTAAGCTGACAACCGCATATTTATAATATCTATTGATCTTTTTGAATCTATCTGCTGCTTGAGCCAGGACCCGGGCAAGCCTTTCGGCTATCATTCTGTTTATCTGGGGAACAGAAATCAAAAGACCTATCGCAGACAAAACGATGCGGAACTCCAGGGGAAAATAGTGAAGCTGATTTATTCCCCAGAGTCTGGAGTGGGGAAAAAAGGAAGCCGCCAGATGAATGACCATTAAGAAAGCACAGGTAAAAAGGATCACTCTTTCCGTTTTTAAAGCTGTTAGTTTTTGGATGGTGATTTCCTTTGTATTCGAGCTTCTCGAGACCAATTTCCTTTATCCATTTTTTAGATTTTCATTTTTGACCTTAAGCTGACTGAATTCTCCCTTAGTTCGGGCGGGGGTTGAACCCCCGCCCGATCAAGAGTTCTTCACTTCATCCCACGACACAAAGGGCGTGTTGAAAAACCCGTTATTGAGAGATTGGACTTCGTAGGGACAGGGCTTGTCCCTGTCCTGACTCAAAGGCGGACAGCCACAAGGGCTGTCCCTACGAAAATCATTTCTTTTCAACCAAACGCCATGAGACACTTTTTCAACAGTCCCTAAAGGTCGTAGCAATATATCACAGATTCTCTATATTCACCAATTGCTACGAGTTTAGCTCGTGGATTCTGTATGCGGGATTCCTTTTTAATTATATATTTTCCTAACTGACTTTGGTGATGCTTTATGCTTTATGCTTTATGCTTTATGCTTTATGCTTTATGCTCTATGCTTTTTACTCTTTGCTCTCTGCTCTTTGCTCTTTGCTCTTTGCTCTCTACTCTCTACTCTTTACTTTTGTTAGAACTTGTTGCACCTCTGATGCATCTTCAGCTTTAGGTGCATGTTGTAAATAAAGCTGGAGATATTTCTCTGCTTGTGAGAAATCATTCAAATTGTAATACGTGTATCCTAAGTTCCGATAAATGGAAGGATATCCTGGATTAGCTTTAAGTCCCTGCTCGAAAACTAAAACCGCTTCCTGATAACGCTTTAGATTAGCCAGAAGCGCTCCCAGATTGTCGTAATACTGGGTGATGGTGGAGCGGAATTTTATCGCCTTTCGGTATTCTGCTATCGCCTCATCGTATCTGCCTTCCTTGGTAAAAATCTCCGCCAGACAGAAGTGGGTAAAATCAAAGGTGGAGTCAACCTTAACGGATCTTTCCAGCTCCTTTAATGCCAGATCATAATTCTGCTGGTTATAGTAGACCAATGCCAGATTAGTGATATAGCGGGCACTGCCTGTCAGCTTAATGGCTTTCTCCCATTGCTTTATCTCCTTCTGCGAATCTCCCCGTTGGTTGTAGTACATCGCCAGATTTTCACGTCCGTATGCGCTTCTTATCTCATCCAGATCCAGAAGATATTCAAATCTCTCCACCGATTTTTTTTCACTGGCATTAACATATATCCAGGGAACGGCGGAGATCAGGGAGGTAAAGAGCAAACTTATGGTAACATATCTTAAGCTGCCCATCTTGGCTTCTCTCCACGACTTTAAAAAGATATGAACACCTAAAAAAGTGTAACCCAAAGCGCTGAAGGCAAACATGTCCCAATCACGCGGGTATCCCAATTTAGGATCAATAAAAAAGGCGAATGTCAAGCCAAATACGCTTAGCCATAGAAGAAATCTGATCACCCGATCTTTATGGTCAATCTTTTTCGGAAAAACCAAGACCGAGGTTAGAAGGATTAACATGCCTACCGGTGAAACCAAAAGCTGATGATTTATTAAATCCAGAATATGGGAAAAAGAGAAAACAGAATAAGAGCTTTCCCCCTTGCCCAAAGGATGGATCAGATAATAGCCTAATCCTTTCTTTTCGGGATTAAAGTTTTGCAAAAGAGAAAGTCCGATACCCACTAAAACAATAATTCCCAGCGATATTAAATATTTAACTAACCTATCTTTTCTCTTCTCAGTCTCAGTCTCAGTCTCAGTCTTTTTTGGTCCTTCGGAGAATATCAAATATAAAAGAGAGGGGAGAAGCGTTATGGCGAAGAGATGCAAGCTTACCGAAAGAAAGAAAGATAGAATCGGCAATATCAGCCCGTTATTTTTCTTTATATAACCCAATGAAAAAAGTATATAGGCAATCATTGCCACATACACTAAAGTATAGCTCTCCACATATCCGAAGAAAAGCTGGTTAGCTCCCATGGTGATAAAAATGGAAAAAACAAAAAATCTCTCCTGGTTGTCCTTGCCCACCAGATCTCTAACCAGCAAGATAAAAAATACAAAGACCCCACCCGCAACTATACTCGTGGCTGCATAGGTCTGGAACGCATCCCAGCCAAAGAGCTTTGCCACATTCACGTGCAGAAGAAAATCCAAAGGCTCGGTAAAAGAAAGTTTTGCACCCAAATTTATCTCTCTGGCTCTTAAGAAGCTATCACCCAAAAGAAAGGTTTTCACCCTGAAAGCCCAGAAAAATATCCCGCCAATTAAGCTAAGAAAAACATATTTATAGTATCTATTTATCTTTTTGAATCTGTCAGTTAGTCGTCGGGAAAAATCAGTGAGGAAATTACCTATCGCTCTATTAATATGCGGGAACAGAATTAAAATACTTAAAATTACAAGAATCCATCGGAAGACAAAAGGCAGATAGTAGAGCAGATTCACCCCCCACAATCTTGGCTGCGGAAAAAAGGAGGCAATGGCATGCAGAGCAATCAAAAAGCCACACCCAATAAGAGTGACCTTGTTTATTCTATTCAAGATTTCTTTCCTTTTTTCCTTCTTCCTTTTTCCTTTTTATTCAATTCTATGGCTTGGGTACTTGAAATCTCTTTTGTGATAAATCTCTTAGAACTTGTCTCACTTCTAATACATCTTTAGCTTGGGGTGAGTATTCCAAATAAAGATTAAGATATTTCTCGGCTGAAACCAGATCGCCTAAGTTGACATAAGTGTATCCTAAGTTCCGGTAAATGGAAGGATATTTAGGAGTAGCTTTCAGTCCCTCTTTAAAAACCTGGATGGCTTCCTGGTAACGCTCCAGGTGTGCCAGTAAAGCTCCCAGGTTATCGTAGTATTCGGTGACTTCCGGACTGAATTTTATCGCCTTCCGGTATTCGGTTATAGCCTTTTCATATTTTACGGTCTGAGCATAAATCTTCCCCAGATAGAAATGGGTGGAAGCGAAAGTCGAATCGGCCTTAAGCGATCTTTCCAGCTCCTTTGATGCCAGATCATACTTCTGCTGATTATAGTAGATCACCCCCAGATTGGTGATATAGCGGACGTTGCCAGTAACCGCTATGCCTTTTTCCCACTGCTGAATTTCTTTATCCCATTCCCTGCGACTGTCGTAATACATAGCCAAGTTTTCCCGTCCGGAACCTATCCTCTCCTTATCCAGATCCAGAAGATGCTCAAATCTCTCCACCGATTTTTCTTCGCTGGCATTAACATATATCCAGGGAGCGGTGGAAATCAGGGAGGTAAAAAGCAAACTTATGGCAACATATCTTAAGCTGCCCATATTGGCTTCTCTCCATGACTTTAAAAAAACATAAACGCCTAAAAAGGTGTAGCCCAAAGCACTGAAGGTAAACATGTCCCAATCCCGTGGGTATCCCAATTTAGGATCTACGAAAAAGGCGAATGCCAAGCTGAATATGCTTAGTAATAGAAGAAATCTGATCACACTATCTCTATAGTTAATCTTTTTCGCAAAAACCAAAACTGAGGTCAAAAGAATTAACAAACCCACGGGTGAAATTAAAAGTTGATGATTTATTAAATCCAGAATATGAGAAAAAGAAAAGATGGAATAAGTGCTTTCCCCCTTGCCTAAAGGATAGATCAGATAATAACTCAATCCCTTCTTCTCTGGATTGTATTTCAGTAGTAGGAAAAGTCCTATCCCCATTAAAATAACAATTCCCAGCGACTTTAAATATTTAATCAACCTATCCTTTTTCACCTCAGTCTTAATCTCAGTCTCAGTCCCAGTCTTTTTAGCTCTTTCAGCGAATATCAAATACAAAAGAGAAGGGAGAAATGTCAAAGCAAAAAGATGTAAGCTCAATGCCAAAAGGAAAAAGAGAATCGGTAAGAAAAGTCTATTTTTATTTTTGAGATAACCCAGGGAAAAAAGAAGATATAGTGCCATTGCCATAAAAACTATGGTATAGCTCTCTGCATACCCAAAGAAAAGCTGGATTGATCCCAGGGTGAGGATTATGGAGAAGATAAACGATTTCTCTTTGCTCGCATTTCCCAGAAGATCTCCCCTAAGCAAGAGAAAAAACAAAAAAACGACACCTGAAATAACACTGATGAATGCATAGGTCTGAAGAGCATCCCAGCTGAAAAGTTTGGCTACTTGGACGTGCAGATAGAAATCCAAGGGCTCGGTTATGCAAAGTTTCTTCCCTAAATTCAGCTCTTTAGCGCGTAAGTAACTATCACCCAAAAAGAAGGTTTTGACCCTGAATACCCAGAAGCATACCCCTCCTATCAGACTGAGGAAAGTGTACTGGTAACGTTTATTTATCTTTTTGAATTTGTTTCCTATAAGATGGATAAGTCTGGAGAGAAACTCACCTATCACTTTATTTAGGTAAGGAGTCAGAATCAACAGACATGAAATCACCAGAATCCACCGCCAGATTCCGGGAAAAAAGTGAAGCAGATTTACTCCCCAAAGTCTATCTTGGGGAAAATAAGAAGCTATCAGGTGAATAGAAATGAGAAGAAAACAGCCTGCACCTATTATTTTCTCAGCCTTGTTCATACGTTGAATCTGAAAAAGATGACGTCCCCGTCTTGCACCAGATAATCTTTTCCCTCCAGCTTCAATTCACCTTTTTCTTTTGCTTTATGAATGGATCCTAATTCCCAGAGCTTGTCGAAAGTTATCACCTCCGCTTTGATGAAACCTCTCTCCATATCGGTATGAACCGTTCCGGCTGCCTTTATGGCTTTGGTTCCTGAAGGGATAGACCAAGACTTCACCTCGTTTTCATTAGCGGTGAAAAATGAAATCAAATTGAGGAGTTTGTGTGAGATATCTATCACCCGCTCCACTGCCAGTTTTTCCAATCCCAAGTCTTCCATGAAAGATTTCTTGTCTTTATCTTCCAGCTGGGAAAGCTCCATCTCCAGTTTCCCGCACATGGAGCACAAAGTCGTCTTTTTGGACTGAGCCATCACCGCATACTCCGACTCCAGCTTCTCTCTTTGACTGTTCTGTTCTTCATCTATGTTAAGTATGATGAGCAAGGGCTTCAACGAAAGAAAAGCATACCCCCGAATCAATTTCTCCTCATCCGGTGAGAGTTGAAGCTCCCTTAAGGGAATTCCCTCTTCCAGCGACCCCTTAAATCGCTGGAGAAGCTGCAGCTCTCTTTTCTCCTCCTCCGCTTTGGAGCTGGTCACCGATTTCTCCAGACGTTTCAACCTTTTTTCCACAATATCCAGATCAATCAAGATCAAATCTAAGTCTAAGCTTTTTACGTCTCTTTTAGGATCCACCGAGCCGGAGACATGCAACACATTTTCATCTCTAAAGGCTCTGACCACGTGAGCCAGCTCGTCTACCTCTCTTAAGGAATGGTAGAATTCTCCCTCCGACCCTTTTTCTTTGGTCTCTTTGACCAGTCCAGCTACGTCAATGTATTCAACCTCGGCGGGGGTTACCTTCTTAGGATTATACAAAGAAGCCAGCTGGTATACTCTCTGGTCTGGGACTTTGACAATTCCTCGATTAGCTTCTTTGACTCCCAGGGAAAATTCTCCTACCTTGGCCTGTGCGCTGGTCAGAGCATTGAAAACTGTGGTCTTGCCCACAAATGGAAGTCCGACTATTCCGATTTTCATGGTTTAGCTTTCTAATAACTCACCCCCTATCCCCCTCTCTTAGAAAGAGAGGGGGTATAAGGAGAGAGAATTATTTTTTCCTCTCCCCTCTGGGGAGAAGGAATTATGTTTTTCTCTCCTAAAGAAATTATAGTGTCAATTTCGAATATCTTTGATGTTATTTTGACTGCTGACTAATGACTGGTGTCTTTTGTCTGCCTACTGCCTACTGTATTCTTATCTCCTTCACACTTTGATGAATCCAATCCGGTTGAAATCTTTTATTCAACTTCTTGAGTATCATCTTGTCTTTATATTTGCCTGAGGTGACGAATACCGTTTTCATTCCCATTTTTTTGGCACCCAAAAGATCAGAAAGAGGATCATCACTAATCATTATGCAATTCCCGGGTATTGCATTAAATCTTCGCAAGGCTTCTCGAAAAATTTCCGGATTAGGTTTACCGAACACTTTCGCCCTTTTTTGAGAGCTATATTCCAATGCTTTCACCACTGCCCCAACTGAGGGAGAAAGCTCGCCTTTCTCATCTTTATACAATCGGTTGGTGTGAAGAGCTAAAAGAGAGGCATTATTTGTAACCAATGCGTTGATGGCAATTTTAAGCTTTTCATAATCTAATGAGGAATCCAATCCCACCAGCACAGCTTCTACCTTATCGTTTAAGGGAGTCTTTATTCCATTTTCATTCAAATATTCACTCAATTGAGGACTACCTAATACGAAACAATTTTTGATATTTTTCTTCTTTAACCAGCTCAATGCTGTGCTCATACAAGTTATCAGATTATTAGATTGAATTTTAAATCCTAGGTTTCCCAATAACTTTAGAAGCTTTTCTGGTTTGTGCGTTGTATTATTCGAGATAAGAGCAAACTGGTGAGTTGAAAATCCCGCCGAAGGCGGGGATGAAGGAGTAAAAGAATTTATCCAGTCTATTGCCCCTTCAATTGGAGCATAAGATTTATCCTTAACGATTGTTCCTTCAATATCTACCAGATATAGCTTTCTCATCATGGTCTCATTTTAAGTATTTTCTCACAACTTGTCAACAACTTTAAGATGGTCGGCATAGCCAAGCCTTCTCAATTGTATTGAGAGAAGTCGAAGGATGGCTTATGGGCAAGCCATAAAGGCTTGCCTACGCGCTTCGCGCAAACCATGGTTCAGCTAAAGCTGAACACTCCATGATTTCTTCAGCAATTCAGCCACTTGTTCCACTCCAGATATCTTGCACTTCTCTGCAGCAACCTGATTAGCAAAACTAAGTGAGCGAATCAAATCGCTTGTATGAAAATAACATAACATAAATCCAGCAGAGAAGACATCTCCGCATCCGGTGGTATCTTTAAATTGTTGGATTTTTATGCCTTTGCATCTTTTGAATTTATTAATGCCATCTTCCCTATAAATCATAACCGCACCGTCCTCACCCAAGGTGACCAACAATAAAGAAGGTCCTAAACTCAAAACGTTATTTCCGAACTCTCGAATCTGCTTTAACGATCTCAAGCTTTTGCAGGAAAGCACATTTAATTCTTTTAAGTTAGTTTGAACAAAGTCCGCTTGTTTTATGTATTCCTGCCATTTTTCGGGAGTTTTATAAAATCTTTTTCCATCTTTATCAATTCCCAGGGTGAGACTGTGAACGTCCATGAATATAACTGCACCAGTCTTTTTTCTCATTCTTTTCAAGTCGTCAAGACTGATGTCAAATCCGTAGATGAAATTAACCAGTATCATATTGCTATCTAAAAATGGCTTAACTTGATTGAAACTTAAAATGGGGACTCTGTTTTGCAGAATCTCCTCTCGTTGATTATTTTCATCAATCAAAAGAAGAGCGTGGTTGTTTTTCTTCTTCACCTTTTTGATTCCATCCAATTTCACATTATCATACTTCTTCAGAATCTTTTCGACCTCATCATAGACGTCATATCCCAGATTGCAAACCGGATAGATCTCAACTCCGTTTCCTCCCAGCCCGGACAGTGCAGAGACATTATACAGGATTCCCCCGAAACTTTCCGTTCTTCGTCCATCAGGAAAAATTATAGTATCTTTGTTTATGGTTCCTATTACCGTGATTTTATATTTAAGCATATTGAAAATCTCTTCTCTTTAGTCTCCATTACTACGAAGTGGAGAGGGCACATTTTCTCCTCTCCCCTTTGGGGAGAGGACTAAGGTGAGGGGGCAGTTTTATTCCATCTTGTTTTTCTGTTTCCCCCTCATCCTGAACTTCTCCCCTTAGGGGAGAAGGAATTTTCCCTCTCCCCTCTGGGGAGAGGACCAAGGTGAGGGGGCTATTATTTTACTTCCTAGGCTTGCATTTTTCCCCTCACCCTACCCTCTCCCCCTTCGACAAGCTCAGGGCGGTGAGCAAAGTCGAACCGCCAAAAGGGAGAGGGAAACGACCGCTTGAAAAACCTCTTCTGTTGTGATCTCCTTCATACATCTAAAATGTTTTTTCGGGCATTTTTTTCTTCCATGTATACCGCACGGACGACAGCTCATTTTTTTCTCGATGATCATATGTCCTTCACCATAGGGAGCAAAACCGAATTCAGGAATGGTAGAGCCAAAGATCGCCACCACCGGTTTCCTCATGGCAGAAGCTATATGAACCGGTGCACTATCATTGGAAAGAACTACTTTACAAAATGAAATTATGGCAGCAGATTGCAGGACGTTAGTCTTTCCAGCCAAGATTACAGGTTTCTCCACCATTTGATTAGCGATTTCCAGACAAAGCTTTTGATCTTCCTCAGAGCCTAAGAAAACCACTTTCGCACCGGCTTTCTTTATAAGAAGATCAGCAACTTCTGCGAATCTTTCGGGCAAACACCTTTTAGTTGCCCACACCGAGCCGGGAGCAATGCCTACTATTTTATCCTCTTCTCGAATGTCCGAATTTGGATCCATAGGACCGGAATCATGTAAGAGCTTGCGGGCATAAGAAAAATCTTCAGGAGAAGGAAAAAGCTCAGGGGCTGTATCCGATTGATGAAAATCAAAACCTGAAAGCAAAGAAAGATTACGATCTACCTCATGAACATTAAGAGGATAAACCATCTTTTGCGTGAAAAGAAAAGAACCGGTGCTTTTATTAAAGCCAATTCTCTGAGGTATCCCGGAAAGATAAGCCAAAAGAGCACTCCGCAAGGATCGGTGGGGTATTATCACCAGATCGAATTTTCTCTCTTTGATTTTTGCCAGGATTTGAAGAAAACTCCCTAATCCCTTCTTTTTTCTTTTATCGTAGACTAAAATCTCATTCAAGTGAGGATTGTTTTCTAAAACGTTTTTCGTTTCAGGAATAAGTAGAAAAGAAATAAATGAGTTGGGAAAAAGCTCTCTGAGAGCTTTGATCAGGGGAGTGGAGAGTATAACGTCTCCCAGAAAGGCAGTCTGGATTATGAGAATTCGCTTCATTTATCAGTGACCAGTTTCCAGTTTTCAGTTACCAGTCCCAAGCCCCCAGCCCCAGTTACAAGTCACGTTTATCATAAAAATGTTAGGTCATTCGTTTAATCCGCTTAATCCGTTGACCGCTTATACTCTTTGGTCGTGCTTTTCCACCGACGATGAGGCCAGAACCAGTGATCCGGATATTTGCGAATATATTCTTCCAACATTCGGGTATAAGCTTGGGTTAATTTTCTAATGTCATCTTCTTTATCCGATGTAATCTCACCATAAATTGGTTTTTCTATAATTATTCTCTGCTTGTTGTGATTAGTTCTGATGATAAACGCCATGATGATGGGAGCATCCATCTTTAAGGCAAATGCTGCTGGACCTTTGGGTGTGGATGCCGGACGATGGAAAAACTCCACCACCGTTCCATCATTTCCCGCATCCTGATCGGAGAGCATAGCCACAAACCGATTATTCTTCAAAGCTCTGATCACACCCTTAGCTGCCGCTCCCATTTTTATTATTCCGATCCCCACCGATCTTCTGTAATCATTCATTAAATCATCTACCAAAAGATTATGCTGTTCTCCTACCAGAAAATCAACCGGATAATCATGTTGCGCAGTCGCCGCTCCCATCAACTCCCAGCTTCCAAAATGCCCCGCTACAACTATCGCTCCTTTTCCTCTTTTCAAAGCTTCATCAAAATGCTCAGTCCCTTCAAATTCCACTACCTTGAAGATTTTCTCTTTGTCTAAGGAAGGGAACAACGCATACTCCACCATGGATTTCCCTATATTTTGATAAGCCCGCCGCCCAATTCGAGCCAGATTCCTTTTGTCGTTGCCCAATGAATTTCTTAAGTTGATCAAGGTAACCTTTCGTCTCACTCTCAAGACATCAAATGCCAGCCATCCCAAAAAAGAACCCAGGGCAAGTGCCACACGATAAGGTAGCATCCTGGTTAGCACACCGATCAGATAAGTGATCCCATATTCAATTCTGTGTTTGATCGTCTGTAAGCTCATCTACTCTCTTTATCCCTTCTGGGTGTTCCTTCAAGGCAAGACTTTGTTCCTCCAACTCCCATTCTTTCAACCTCTTTTTAGTATAATGCCTTTTGAGAAAATAAAGAAATACTATCAAAAAAGCAAGTCCCAGCCACAAGAGGAAAGTGTCACCCAAAAAACTTACCCAATTATACTTGGTCTTGAGATATTTCTCAAACTCCATTTGAAAAGAAAGGTAATTTGATCCAATAGTCCGCAAGAATGCTAAATCTATGCTGGAGCCGTTTGCCAATTGAGTTAAAAGCTCCTTTTCGGTTCCCACTCCATATTCACGATAAAGATAGGACATCGCCAGGAAGCTCTCGGTATATGCGAGATCCGCTTTGCTTTGTCCAAAAGCATTCACCGTTTCTATTTGCGACAAGGGAAGAATAGAGCCGGTTACAACTGCTCGTGCTACTGATACATCTTGTCCGATAGTCCACTCGTGCGATTGATACATGGCGAATCCTTCGTCCAACCATCGGGGGATGCTTTTTCCCCGAGAAAATTTCCCTAAGAATATGTGCGCCAGCTCATGAGTGACCACCTGAGAGAAAGGTTGATAATACTTGAAATGAAGAGGAGATTTTAAAATGATAACACCACGATCAGGAATTGCACATCCCACTCCCCAATCCGGAAAATTGTTTCCCACCAACGAATGAAACTCCACGTCACTATCGACAACATAAACGCTTACCACATTCGTTAATGAATCTTCCAAAAAACTGGAAATTTTCTGATATGATGATTCCAATATGCTTTTTGTGTCCTCAGCCACTTTTTTATCGTGAGCGTAAATGTCAAAATGGGACGTGCTTTCCGCAGGGTTAGCAAGAAAGGTGGGCTGAGAAAAAGAAAAATTCGGAAAGAAAAAAATAGAAAGAATTAGAGTGCTAATCCACAGGATCCAAATTCGGACTATGCGATCATAATATTTCATTCATCCTTTTGAAACCTTTTCTACCTCCCCTTTACCTCCACTCAGAAGTCTGGCATTGTTTTGCAGCGGTCGACCGACTGCGGACGATGGACGTTATCATGGAGAGGGGAACTAAGGGGGTGAGGTTTGCTTTTATCCGTCATTCGTCGTTAATCATTTCTTTGGATTTTTCATCTGTTGGGAAATTCTCTCAATATTTCTTTTCGCTAATCTAATCTGCTCCGGCATCCCTATTTCTTCAAATATCTTGAGAGCCTCATTATAATACTTCAAAGCCTGATCTAGATAACCTTTATCTTCATAGACTACCCCGATATTCAACAGAGCAGTTGCTTCACCCCATTTCCGCGCCAACTCTCTTTCCATCGCCAATACTTCTTTAAAACACCTCAAAGCCTGATCAAGATCACCTTTAGCTCGATAGATCAAACCAATATTGCCCAAATCACTCACCTCATCCCCCGTGAAACCTATCTCCTTATCTATTTTAAAAGCCGCCTGGTGATACTTCAAAGCTGTGTCCAGATCACCTTTGTCCTGATAGACATTACCAATGTTGCCTAAATCCTTTGCTTCACCCGCCCTGAAACCTATCTCCTTATGAATTTTCAAAGCCTCCTCTAAATATTTCAAAGCCTGATCCAGATCACCTTTAAGATAATAGACATTTCCAATGTTGCCCAGAGCATTTGCCTCACCCTCCCTGAAACCTATCTCCTGATCAATCTTCAAAGCATCCTGATGATACTTCAAAGCCTGATCCAGATCA
>Ga0315288_10003160_pt1 | contig 21021 bp, 11 predicted proteins | sample YL17G11_20_MG_FD_203454 | JGI IMG/M metagenome (GOLD analysis project Ga0315288, IMG submission 203454) | Sediment microbial communities from Yellowstone Lake, YNP, Wyoming, USA - YL17G11_20 | ecosystem: Environmental > Aquatic > Freshwater > Lake > Sediment | place: USA: Wyoming | collected...
GAACTTCAACTACAGTTATGCGACCGTTCACCGGACGTTGATTGAAATGCAGAACGAGGGGATCATCACGAAGCGTCACGGCAAAGGCTTGTATGTGAACCGCGTTCCCTCGGCGACAATGAATAACAAGAGTGTTGCGCTTATCATTCCCAAGGATTTCAGCGCACATAGAATTATGCTTGACATCCTCTCGGGAGTCCGGCTGGCCCTCGAGAAAGCGAAGATCAGTATGCTTGTCTCCATCTCGAATATGAGCCATGAGAAGGAACAAGAGACAGTCGACAAGCTCCTCGCCAAGCATGTGGACGGGATGATCATCTTTATGGAGGACCACTACAAGGACGACTACTCGCATATCCAGCGGCTGAAAGAGAAGAACTATCCCTTCGTTCTTATCGACCGGTATATTCCGGAGCTCGAGACCGACTACGTAATCATCAATAATGTCGATGCCATGGGGCGCGTCTGTTCCTATCTCCGGTACAACCGCTCCTGTGACGAGATCGTCTTCGTCCCATCTAATGATTCCTCGATCGCAGCATCGTCGTCCGACGAGAAATTGCTCGGGTACAGACGCGCCATTCAAATGCTCTACGGCAAGTCTGACTCGACGGTGATCACTGACGAGGAACTCGTGGACAAGATCGACGCGCTTTGCAGCAAATATAAGAACCTCGGTGTGTGTCTCAACCATGATACCATGATACCGGATCTGCACAAGAAGCTGGCGATCGCGGGGAAACGAGTCCCTGCCAACTGTCACATTTTCGGATACAACAACAGTTACGAGACACCTTTCTATCCGACCGTAGAACAATTCAACGACCAGGTGGGCAGAAAGGCGGCGGAAATTCTCATTGCGAAACTGAAAGATCCAAACCGGCCGATTGAGCAAATTCGATTGGAGGCAAAGCTCATTCTGCCAAACGGCAACGGGGATTACTCCATGGAGGATTGATCGGCCCCCTGGAAGAGGGACAGAGCGCTTCCATCATCGACCCTCATATTGCACCACCAACACTGGAAGTCATTGAAAGACTCACTATGACAAAACGACATATCTCCCAAATCGTAATATTCATATTCTGGATGATCTCTTGCGCGAACGGGCAGGGTTCAACGATCCAGGAGCCTGTCGGGTATGTTGACCCAAATATCGGCGGGGCGGGACATATTCTGCAGCCGACAGTACCCACGGTCCAATTGCCAAACAGCATGATTCGCCTTGCTCCTCTGCGCACACCGGAGGTCCTTGACAAGTATCTCGCGCCGAAGATCTATGCATTCCCGATGAATATTACCTCTCATCGGATCTCGGACGCGTTTGCAATCATGCCGACATCCGGGAAATTGACGGTGAAGAAAAAAGAAGCTGCATCTGAATACGACCATAGCCAGGAGACGTCTACGCCGTATCACTACTCTGTGCTGCTCGAGAGTTTTGATATTCGCGCTGAGTACACAGTCACAGAGCACGCGGAGTTCTATCGATTCAACTTCACAAGACCCGGGGAATCTCATATCCTCCTGCGAGCCAATAAGAGGGGAATGCTGGAAACGGTTGGCGACAATGCTGTGCGCGGCTATGAGGACGACGAGAACGTTCGCTATTTCTTCTACGCGATCTTCGACACGCCGTTCAAATCAAAGGGAACGGCAGTGCGCGATTCGATCGTCCGAGGAAGCTCCAATGTTCAGGGAGAAAAAATCACACTCTTTGTGAATTACGACTTCTCGGATCCTCGGACTGTTGGCGTGAAGGTGGGGATATCGTACGTCAGCCTGGAGCAGGCGGAGCAAAACGTCAACAAAGAGATTCCGAATTGGGGGTTTGATGCAATCAAGGATCGGGCACGCACAATCTGGAACGAGACCCTGGGAAAGATCAAGGTCGAGGGCGGAACGGAGAGGCAACGAAGGATTTTCTACACCGCGCTCTACCGGTCCCACGAGCGGATGGTTAACATCTCCGAGTACGGGAAATACTACAGCGGGTTCGACAAGAAAGTGCACGACGACGGGGGTACGGATTTCTACGTTGATGACTGGCTGTGGGATACGTATCGGAGCCTTCACTCCCTCCAGATGCTGCTGGATCCCGCGAAGAAACTTAACATGATCCGATCGTATGTCAGAATGTACGAACAAGGGGGGTGGGTCCCTTCATTCCCGCTGCTTAAAGGCGACCATCCCTGTATGATAGGCCATCACTCGGCGTCGTTGATAGCTGACGCCTACCTCAAGGGCTTGCGTGAATTCGATGTGGAAAAAGCGTATGAAGGACTCAAAAAGAATGCGATGCAAGCGACAATGCTGCCGTGGGCGAATGGGCCGATGACGGAGCTGGACAGCGTCTACCTCAAAAAGGGATTTTTCCCGGCCCTTCCTGCAGACACGAAGGAGTGGGTCAAAGAAGTACATTCCTTCGAACGGCGACAATCGGCCGCAGTGACGCTCGAACATAGTTATGATGACTGGTGTTTAGCCCAACTGGCCAAGGCCCTAAAGAAGCAGGACGATTATGAGTACTTCATGAAACGTGCGCTCAACTATGCGACTCTCTACAATAAACAAACAGGCTTCATCACCCCGAAAACGGCAGATGGGAACTGGGTCGAGCCGTTCGATCCAAAACTCTCGGGGGGACAAGGAGGAAGAGCCTATTTTGCGGAGTGCAATTCATGGACGTACACCTGGAGCGTTCAGCACGACATTCAAGGGCTGATGAACCTTATGGGAGGTCGGGAACGCTTCATTGAGCGCCTCAACCAGCTCTTCAACGAAGGGCTCAGCACGGAGAAATTCTTCTTCATCGGACAATTCCCCGACGCGACGGGCCTTAATGGACAGTTTGCGATGGGGGACGAGCCGAGCTTCCACATTCCGTATCTCTACAATTATGCCGGCGCACCGTGGCGAACGCAGAAGACTCTTCGGCAGCTCATGGATGTCTGGTTTGACGACGATCCTCTTGGTTTGTGCGGCGATGAGGACGGCGGCGCGCTGTCGTCATGGTACGTCTTCAACGCGATGGGTTTCTATCCGGTCACGCCGGGGGTGCCGGCGTACAACATCGGCAGCCCCATTTTCGAGAAGGTGGCGATTGCGCTCGGGAATGGAAAGGAATTCGTTATCAATGCGAGGAATGTATCGGCTCAAAACAAGTACATCCAATCCGCAATGATAAACGGGAAGCCGCTCCAGAAACCGTGGTTTGAACACTCAGAGATTGCCAATGGCGGAAATCTTGTCCTGGAAATGGGGCCTCGGCCAAACAAGGAGTGGGGAAGCAGACCTGAAGATGCTCCGCCTTCCATGAGTGCCGCACAATAGCCACAAGGAAGAAAAAAGAACTACCAAGGGTTTTGGGAGGTGACGATGAGCAATCGAATACGATCGATGGGGATAGTACTGATTCTTGCCCTTCTCTCGAGCTGGCAACTCTCGTACGGTCAGAACGATACGCTACGCTTCGCGTTCATCACCGATATGCATTTCGGTCAGACGACACAGTCGGGGGAGCAGCTCTTTCCGGACGTGTGGCTCCGCAAGGCGCTTACAGGAGTTGAACGACACAAGGCAGAGTTCATATTCCTTGGCGGCGATTTGATAACGACGAGCAATTCGGCTGAGCAGTACGCGATGTTCGACTCCGTTATGGTCACCGGCTTACCCTGGTACCCGATGGTCGGCAACCACGATATCAGCGAAGGATCCTCGGCAACGCTTGACAAGATCGCGACATGGATCAGCCGCGGGTACGGGCGAGGCGCAAACAACAGAGAGTACTACGGCTTCGTGAAGAAGAATATCGGAGCATTCTTCGTCCTCAATACTCAAGCGTACGCTTCGACCGTCCCCTCTGTCCTGGCCCATGCGGATTCACAGTTGGTTGAGATGGACAGCTTCTTCACCGCCAATGCTGCGGTCCCCAACAAGTTCGTCTGCTCGCATGTGCCTCTATTCATTGACGCGCAGAATGAGGACAGCACCGGTTACTTCGCCATCGGCCCAACATACCGGAAGCGCATCATCGCTTTGATGAACAAACACAATGCGCGGTATTATCTGGCAGGCCATAGGCATGTGAACGCTGTGAAAACCGACGGCAATATCACCGTGTACGCCAACACTGCGTTGAGCTTTCAATTGGGGAGCGGCAACCAACGAGGATACTACATCTACACTGTCACAGCCAGCTCGGTGCGGAGGGACTTCTACCCTTTATCACTCGAACCGGACGTGGTCCGATGGAAATGGATCGCGTACGGTGATACACGGACAAACGATGTGGCACATCGCTCGGTCCTTCAATCGATCAGGAGCAATACGCCCGACTATAAGTTCCTTTTCAATGTTGGTGACATTGTCGAAGACGGTTCTTCCAACGTTGGACTGTGGGAGATCTGGAAAGCAGCCTGCGACACGTATCTTGGTGGCACCGGTCAAACAAGCGTGCCGCCGAAATACATGTCAGCCGTTGGCAACCACGAAAAATTCGAATCCGGAGGAATAATTAATTGGAGGAAATATTTGTCCGGTCAGGTATCGCAGTTTGGTAATGATGGTATCTACTTTATGTTTGACTATGAGGATGCGCGGTTTATTTTGCTTGATTCGGAAATAGACACCGATCCAGTTCAGCAGCAATTTCTTTTGAATGCCCTTCAGAACAATCCCAGGAAGTGGCTCTTTGCCATCTGGCACAAACCAATCTTTGATTTCGGACCTAAAGTGTACGAAGGGGGAATACACCAGCATTGGGGCGTTCCGCTGTATCAGAATGGCTGTGATATATTTTTCACCGGGCACGCGCATTACTATGCTCGGAGCAAGAAACTGAACTTGAACGGCCAGATGAATCCGCCACTAGATCCTGTGAATGGAACGGTGCAGGTGGTTACGGGCGACGGCGGGGCACCTCCTTATGACCTTGACCAGAATCACGACGGTAACGGATACATGGTCGCGTATCCGTTGACTAAGAATCCATCGCCTTTCTACGGCTACACTGAACTAACAATTGATGGCGACACGTTGCGCCTTCGTCATTTTAACGCCAGTGGTACTGTCATGGATCAGGAAGTGTATCATCCTAACCACAAGTATAACGTGGGGGTGCATTACAAGCTTAACACTCAGGCTGCAGGATCCGGCGTGGTTCTCAAGTCCCCCTCGGATACATCGTACCTTATTGGCACCAAGGTTATCCTTACAGCCGAGCCGGAGTTAGGCTGGAAGTTCGACGGATGGAGCGGGGATCTGACAGGGACGTCGAATCCTGACACGGTGGTGATGGATGCGCATAAGAACATCAGTGCGACCTTCAGCCAAATTCCCGCTGGGCAATATGAAGTCAGGAGAAAGATTGTCGGCTCGGGCATCGTTGTCGCAGAACCGGTAGGTCTATTCTATAGCAGCGGCACCATTGTAACGCTGCGAGCCCGACCGGCATGGGACAGCAAGCTTGACGGATGGAGCGGGGACGCAAGCGGAACAGACACCGTCGTGACAATCACGATGAACGGTCACAAGAGTGTGACGGCGACGTTCAGGAAGCTGAAGACATGTGGACTTAGTGTTCGCCCGGTTCTGCACGGGAGCGTTACGCTGGCTCCCTCGGGAGGGACGTACGTGGAAGGATCGCAAGTGTCGCTGCGTGCGCAAGCCGAACCGGGGTGGGAGTTTCATGAATGGACGGGTGATGTGAATGGAACAACAAATCCACAGTTGGCCACCCTGAATGAGAATAAGGAAGTAAGGGCGGTTTTTCGGAAGATCGGAGGGGGCGTACGGTCCTCCGGTGCCATACATGACAGTTACGTGCAGGGGTCGTTCAGCGCATCGAGGAACTTCAATGCAGACAGCATGCTGCGCGTGCGGGAGGGGAGTTCGGATCTAAACCGATTCCGGGCATATGTGCAGTTCGATGTGGGTAGTGTTACGGGAAACGTGCTTGGTGCCGTCATGAAGATGCACGTGCGGCCTGTCGGTCTTCCGGATGGAAGGGGAATCAAGGCTGGAGTATATGCTGTGAGCACAGACACTTGGACGGAGACGGGATTGAATTGGACCACTGCACCGGTGGCAGGGGCTTTGCTTGATTCAGTCACGGTGAGTTCTGTGGGGATGGAATATTCGTGGGATGTGGGGACATATGTTGCGGCAGAGGTCGCGGGGAACAAGAAAGTGAGTGTGATGGTGAAGGACTACACGGCGATGGACAAGCGGATGGACTTTGAGCGACGAGAAGATGGAAAAGGTCCGGTGTTGACCATCCTGACGGATACTCCAGTGGGGATCGAGGAAGAAGACCTGGTACCGACTCGGTACGCGCTGCACCAGAACTATCCCAATCCCTTCAATCCCGAAACGACGATCAGATTTGACCTCCCTCACAACGGTTGGGTATCGCTCAAAATATATGATGCCCTGGGAAGAGAGGTCGCGACTGTGGTCGATCAACACATGCGCCAAGGGACCCACCAGATTCAATGGAATGCTGGCGCTTTGTCGAGTGGTGTCTACACATGTCGAATGACGGCAGGGGGATTTGCCGAAACCATCAAACTGCTGTTGATGAAGTAGAACCCCTCATGCGTCATATCGGAGCACGGTCATGATGAGTAAGTCAAGATTACGGAAATCGGTCGTGGCGGTCGGTGTGTTTGTCATCCTGGCCGGATTTGGACTACGCTCTCATTCACAGGACAAGAGCTTCATTCTTGTTGGTGATACGCATTTTGACAAACTGACGCTTCACGATATGCCGTGGCTTCAGGCAAATTATCCAAACGATGTATCACAAGTGAACAACTACTCGCAGATAACGCAGAGTAATTTCAGCGCATTCATATCGGAGCTCCTGCATCAATCGCAGATTGCCACACCGGCGGTGGCGGGAATCATACAATTGGGCGATTTGCAGGAAGGATTGGCGGGAAACTTCACGCTTGCCGCTCAAATGGCACGAGAAGCGAGGGATTCGCTGCATGCGTCATCATTTGTTCCACCCTGGATCCTGACAAAAGGCAATCACGAGGTCACCGGCCCTGGAGGGGCTGAGGCATTCAATAGTGTTATCCTCCCCTTCGTCTCCTCAGAACTGAATCAATCTGTTACGGCAACCTCCTATTCCTATCGGATCGGCGATGTCCAGATAACGGTCATCGATTCTTACGACAGAGGCAACCTGATTCCATTTCTAAAGAGCCAGTTGACGAATTCGACTGCAAAATTCAAGCTCATTGCGACTCACATGCCGGTTATTCCGGTCACCGCTAGGTTGTGGCACATCTTTCAGGACGATCCGGCAAACAGAGACTCGCTGCTCAATCTCATCGCAATGCACAAAGCCATTGTCCTTTGCGGACACCTTCACAAGTATTCGGTCGTGAAACGGTCTACGGCATACGGACCAATCCTGCAGATCATGGTTGGGAGCGTAATCAGCAATCGAAACAAACATACTCCGGACTACTATGTTACATCGTACGGTCCTTCCCTTGTTGATCTTGAACCCACCTACGGCAACAGAACATATCTGGCTATCGAAGCTCAGTATGTTACAGATTTCCGAATGGCGGAAATGCCGGGTTACGTTGTATTGAGTCTGAATAGCACCACCGGCGGACGGTTGCTGAAATTCTACGCCGGTCTGGGTGAGTTTCTCTATGAGACCGTCGATTTGAGTACCTACACATTGCGTGTGGATACGAGTGGCATGGGAAAGGCTCTCATCACACCGAACGATTCGACTTTCCTTGCCGGAACAAGAGTCGTTGTGAATGCAGAGCCGGCATTGGGTTGGAAGTTTGACGGTTGGAGCGGGGACTTGACGGGGACAACGAATCTGGATACGGTGCTGATGGATGCAAACAAAACTGTCAAGGCAACGTTCAGCCAGATCCCAGCAGGGCAGTATGAGATCAGGCGAACCATCGCGGGCTCCGGCGTTGTCGTGGCAGAACCGCCGGGTCCATACTACAGCAGTGGCGCTGTCGTGACACTGCGTGCGCGGGCAACTTCTGGGAGCAGGTTTTCCGGGTGGAGCGGAGACATGAGCGGAATGGACACCATGGTTACCATCACGGTGAACGGTCACAAGAGCGTGATAGCAACGTTTGCGAAGCTGAAGATTCTCAAATTGAATATTCGCTTGTCTCAGCATGGGGGCGTGGTTCTGGAGCCGCCGGGAGGGACGTATGTGGAAGGGTCGCAGGTGTTGCTTCGTGCGCAGGCCGAGACGGGTTGGGAGTTTTATGAATGGACGGGAGATGTGAATGGCGCGACAAATCCGCAGATTGTTACCCTGAATGAGAATAAGGAGATCAAAGCGGTTTTTCGAAAGGTTGGTGGGGGCGTACAGCAGTTTGGGGCGACACACGATAGCTATGTGCAGGGGTCTTTCAGCGCATCGAGGAATTTCAATGCAGACAGTGTCTTGCGGGTACGGGAAGGGAGTTCAGACCTCAACCGGTTCCGGGTGTATGTGCAGTTCGATGTAGGCGGTGTGACGGGAAACGTTCTTGGCGCCGTCATGAAAATGCGCGTGCGGCCTGCCGGCCTTCCGGATGGGAAGGGAATCAAGGCTGGAGTGTATGCCGTGAGCACAGACACTTGGACAGAAACGGCGTTGAATTGGAGCAGTGCTCCAGTGGCGGGGACTTTGCTCGATTCAGCCACGGTGAGTTCGGTCGGGATGGAATATTCGTGGGATGTGGGCGCATATGTAGCGGGAGCGGTTGCTGGGAACAAGAAAGTGAGTGTGATGGCGAAGGATTACACGGCGATGGATAAAGCGATCGATTTTGAGAGACGAGAGGATGGAAAAGGCCCGGTGTTAACCGTCCTGACGGATATGGCGACAGGTGCTGAGACGGAGGGAACGGTGCCTGGCGAATACGCGCTGCGCCAGAACTATCCCAACCCCTTCAATCCTCGAACTACCATCAGCTATGATCTGGCAGGCCGGGATGATGTCGCGATTCAAATCTACGATGTACTGGGAAGAAGAGTCAGGAGCCTCATCGATGAGAAACAGGGGCCGGGTTCACTCTCGGTGGCCTGGGACGGGCGGGATGATTCCGAGAAACCAGTCGAGAGCGGAGTATATTTTCTTTTTTTTCGGGCTGGCTCTCATGTCGAAAACGGCAAGATGATATTGATGAAATGAGGAACGAGATCGGATCGTTCCCGATGTCGTGAGGATATCGACGATCAGAAATGAATCCGAAACCACACCCCGCATGCATCTCTCCAGAACCTTACATTATTTGCTCATGCTTCTCTCGTCTTTGCTGCTTCTCGCGTTTTCAGAGGCGGTCGACGAAGACACCATCGTCCAGGTCAATGGCAAAAAGGTTGGCTTCGGAGAATTCCAAAGCCGGCTGAACGGTCTGCCCAACACCCTGAAGCTCTCTGCGGACGGCATCAAAGAGACCCTCCTCTGCACGCTCATCGCGGAAACAATCCTGTCCTTCGAGGCATTGCACGAGAAACTCGACACCGTGGAACGTGTACGCCTGTACCTCGATCAGTATTCCAATGAATCCGTCTACGAGCAATGGATGGATGCTGAGGTGCGGAGCCGGGTCACGGTCACAGAGGGCGAGTTGCGATCGGCCTATGCAAGATTCAAAGAACGGAGATTTGTTGCCTATTGGATCTTGCCCGATGTCGGGCAGGCCGCGGCGCTCCGAGACGAGATTGCCCGAGGCAGGCCACCGGCGGCAAAGCCACAGGTCAAGGAAATCGATTTTGCGGAGTCATTGGAGAGTGTGGAGAATGCCGTCTATAGGCTGAACGAGGGAGGGGTTTCAACGTCCGTTCTTGTTGATGGCTCCTATTACATTTTCCAATTGCTGAAACGATCGCCGCATCCGGAATATTCGAAGTACAATTTCGCGTTCTGGAGACGATCCATTGAGAAGAAGCTGAGGGCGCGCAAGGAGATGTCGCTTGTCGGTGAGAAACTTGATGCGTTGATGAAAGGGAAGAAATATAGTGTGAGAAGGGATGCGTATGGCTTTCTTGCGAGCCAGCTTTCCTCCTTGATCTTCGAGAGAGAGAAACCGAAATTCGACAGCCCTGAACTGATTCAACAGGAACTTGGAACGAGAGAAAGCGGGTCAAGCGGATTCTTCAACCAGGCATTGATTACATTCAAGGATGGTGGAACGTGGAGCGTGGGAGAATTCTGGAAAAAACTCTCTGTCTGTCCGTATCCCTTGAACTACAAAACCCCCGAAGAGCTGAAGAAAGGGTTGTTGGATGTAGTAAGAGACATCATTCTCTTCGAATCGATAGTTCTGGATGCAAAGAAGAAAAGGTACGACGATTCTCCCTCCGTGCAATCGGAGTCCGAAATGTGGGCCGGGAATGTGCTCGCACAAGCCCTCTTGAGTGGGTTCCGGAAATCTGTGTCGGTCGGCGAAGAAGAGCTGATCCAATACTACGATTCAACGCGAGACAGGCATCTCTCACCCGAGCAGCGCAGGATTATCCCGATCATTGTCAAAGACAAGATTACCGCCGACCGGCTCCGCGGGCAGATCGTCGGCGGCGCGGATATCCTCTCTCTTGCCGCAGAGTACAGCCTCAACAATATTAATCCCGACAGGCAGAAGCCGGGGATTTTCATCGCCCGTGATTCCTGGGGAGAGATAGGCCGGGTCGCTTTCACCATGGAGACGGGTCAACTATCGGAAATCATCAAAGAGGGCGACAGCACTTATGCGATTGTGAAGCTGCTGGAAATAAAGCCGGCTGCACCCTATCCGTTTGAAAAGATCCGGGGGAACCTCCGTGCGCTCATGGAGGCCCGGCACCTTCAGGAAAGGGTGGAAGCGTTCCTCGAGCATGCTGTCAAGAAGTATAAAATCGTAATCAATCGAGCGGCGCTGAAGAAAGTTGATTACCTTGGTGGGACGCTGGCCGTGAAGAAAGCACACTTCCCGTTGCGGAGTGCCGTTCCGGGCTTTCCCCTCTTCAATCCGCAGGCGAAATGGTATCTGGAGGAAGTGAGCAAGAACTGATCGGTCAATGATGACTCACCGGAACAATCACTTCCATTAACACTCACTCTTGTGACAAGCAGACCAGGTGGCCCAATGAACAGGAATCTCTTGTTTGCAACCGTTGTCTCTGCGCTTGGCAGCCTTCTTTTCGGCTTCGACACGGCGGTCATTTCAGGCACGACAAAATTCATCACGGAGTATTTCGCACTCTCCGATGCATCGCTGGGCTTCACGGTGTCCATCGCTCTCTGGGGGACCGTCCTTGGATCCATCGCCATCGGAAAACCGGGAGACATATTTGGACGGCGGGCGATGCTCTCCGTGTGCAGCGTGCTGTTCTTCTTTTCAGCGCTCGGGTGTGCATTCGCTGACAGCTGGTACGTGCTCTTGTTCTCCAGGTTTCTGGGAGGGGTGGCTATCGGTGCGGCTTCCGTGATGGCCCCCATGTATATCGCAGAAATCTCACCGGGTCGATTGAGAGGGAGATTGGTTGCAGTTGCGCAGTTCAATATCGTCATTGGTATTCTCGTCGCATTCTTCTCCAATTATTTGCTGGTCGACATAGGTGCGAACAACTGGCGCTGGATGTTTGGTGTGATGGCTTTCCCGGCTGCTCTCTTCTTCCTGCTGTTGTTCTTAGTGCCCGAAAGCCCGCGCTGGCTGGTTAAGCAAAAACTTGTCGACAAAGCCCGATCTGTCCTGCAAACTGTAGGTGCGGAGAACCTGGAATCCGAGCTCTCTGATATCGTCGATTCCTTGAAGGAAGAAATTGGCCAGGGTGTCACAAAGCTCTTCCAGAAGAAATACAGGTTCCCCATCATGTGTGCAGTGCTGCTGGCGGTGTTCAATCAGTTGTCAGGTATCAACGTGATTATGTACTATGCTCCAATGATTTTCGAGAAAGCGGGTGCAAGCACAAATGCAGCTATGCTGCAGGCCGTAGCCGTCGGAGTGACCAACATGGTATTCACCATCGTAGCCATGTTCTTCATTGACAAACTCGGCCGGAAAACTCTGCTTCTCATAGGAGCGGTCGGAATGTTCTTTTCTCTCGCCGGTGCCGCTTTTCATTATTACTTCGAAAACCTTTTCAGCGGTGTCGGTGTGGTGATTTTCATTGTCGGTTTCATAGCGTTCTTCGCCTTCTCGCAAGGTGCCGTTATCTGGGTGTTTCTCGCCGAGATATTCCCGAACAAGGTCAGAGCCAAAGGGCAAGCACTCGGATCTTTCACGCACTGGATCATGAATGCCCTGATTGGCTTAATCTTCCCGATCATGCTGTCGATGCTCGGAGGCGGAACCGTGTTTATGTTTTTCGCCGTCATGATGATTCCCTTTTTCTTCTTTGTCTGGAAAATGATGCCGGAGACAAAGGGGAAATCGCTCGAAGAGCTGGAAAAGGTCATTCTGTCCAGGTGATCCAGATGGGCCATGCGAGAAAGTGGACAAGCTGATCCGTGTGTCCTCGCCGGTGCGGTATCATCCGTGATTTCAATCAAGATGGAACCATAACAAAAGGAGCTCAACTTGAAAACCAAGACGCTGCCGATTTTCTTCGCGTTCCTCTGTATGGGGTTTGGTGATGTTGTCGGCCCCCTCGTCGGTCTCGCCAAGGACACGTTTCAACTGTCATACACCATGGCCCAACTTGTTCCCTTCGTCGGATTCATCATGTTCGCCGTTCTCTCGGTCCCCATGGGAATCTATCAGGACAAGAAGGGCAAGAAGCTCATTCTTATCCTCGGCCTGGTCGTTGCCTTCGTCGGACTTCTTCTCCCGATGATCAACGGCATGTATGGTGCTCCTGTCCATTTCAACCCGGGAGAGTATTCTAGCTACTACGTGGTCTTGCTCTCCATTCTTCTCCTTTGTGCAGGTGAGACGATTCTTCAGGTCGTCGGCAATCCGGTGATGAGAGATGTGTCTCCAGAAGGTGCTTATGCCAAGAATCTTTCCCTGGCCCAGTCAATCAAAGCCGTCGGCTCGTCCTTCGGATTTCTGCTCCCTCCGCTCGTTGGTATGACGCTTGGTCTCGATTGGACAATTCTGTTCCCCGCGTTTTCCCTGTTGATTGTGATAACACTCATCCTTGCCGCTCCACTGAAGATCTCAGAACAGAGGGATGCGAGCACCAAGCGTGCCTCCCTGCGTTCTTGCCTCGCACTCCTGAAGAATGGATATGTCCTCATGATGGTTGCGTCGATCTTTGCATACGTCGGAGCGGAGGTGTCGATGAGCTCGGGGGTACCGATTCTCCTGAAAGATACGTTTGGCATTCAAGGATTGAGTTTGTGGATCAGCTGGGCCATATTCTTCCTGCCGATTGTCCTCGGAAGATTCGGCGGCTCTATCATCCTGTCGTGGCTCTCTGCGAAGAAGTTTCTCATCATCACGACAATCCTCGCCGCCTTTGGTATTCTTGCGATGTTTTCTACGAATGAAATCTTGACGTACATAGGCATCGTGCTGGTGGGCCTGGGATTCGCTAATATCTTTCCGCTCGTTTTTTCCATCACGATTGAGCATATGCCGGAGCGTTCGAATGAGCTATCCGGTCTGATGGTAATGGCAATTTCCGGTGGAGCAATCGTTCCGCTGATCATGGGAAAGGTTGCAGATGCTGGCGGTGTTCTTGCAGGTTTTGCAGTACCGCTGGCCTGCCTTTTCTATATACTCCTTGCTTCACTGGCCGCGAGACGGAAGCCCGCGGCAATTGCTTGAAAGGAATTCAGGATACTACCATGGACTATCGACTTGACAAACGCGTCGTGATGACGCTCGATGCTGGCGGCACGAATTCCGTGTTCTCGGCTTATCGAGGGAACGAACAGATTCTCGCGGATATTGTTTTACCCACGTACGCAGAGGACCTGGATAAATGTTTGTCTACTCTCATGGAGGGGTTCAGGCAGGTCAAGAACAAGTTGCAGGTTCCGCCGGTGGCTATCAGCTTTGCTTTTCCAGGACCGGCAGACTATCCAAATGGAATCATCGGGGACTTGCCAAATTTACCCGCTTTTCGTGGCGGCGTTGCTCTGGGTCCGATGCTGGCAGATAAGTTCGAATTACCGGTGTTCATCAATAACGATGGTGATCTGTATGCCTACGGTGAGGCAATCGCCGGATTCTTGCCGTATGTCAACGGGCTTCTTGAGAAAGCAGGAAGTCCGAAGAGGTACAAGAACCTGCTTGGATTGACGCTGGGTACGGGTTTTGGTGCAGGGATTGCGCGCGACGGAAATGTGTTTCTGGGCGACAATTCTGTTGCCGGGGAGATCTGGCTTCTCCGAAACAAGTTGAATCCAGAGACAAACATTGAAGAACATGTGAGCATTCGAGCTTTGCGACGATTCTATGCCCATGGCGCGGGGATTCGTGAGGAAGAAGCGCCGTCGCCGAAAGAGATGTTCGAAATTGCGACTGGCCGGGGGGGCGGGAACAAGCAGGCGGCGATCAAGGCATTTCGCGAAATGGCTGAGGCTGCCGGAGACGCGATTTCGAATGCGATCACGCTCATCGATGGCCTTGTTGTCATCGGTGGAGGCCTTTCCGGTGCTTCCGAACTGTTCCTTCCTTTCATCGTTGAGGAAATGAGCAGCTACTACGACAAGCCCGACGGATCGAAACTCCGCAGACTGATCGCAAACGTCTATAACCTAGAGGATGCCGCACAGCTGCAGAAGTTTTTGCAGGGTTCGACAAAAGAAATCGCCGTTCCCGGATCTAGCAAGAAAGTGAAGTACGATCCGGAGATGCGCATCGGCGTTGGCATCTCGAAGATTGGAACCAGCAAAGCGATTTCCACTGGTGCGTATGCGTTCGCGTTAAATTCAGTTGACAAAAGGGCTTAGTAGCTAGCATTGGCCTTCGTCTTTGGGATGCCGTGTGGACGCGTCCTTGGATGTCTCGGATTGATTCGCTGGCAAGCTGGTGTATCCAGGTCAGAATGCGAATTCAAACGATTCTTCAAAGGTTGCAACTGCCGTAACCGGCTGGCTTGCCCGCCGTAGTCCCGACCTGTCCGCCGAAGTGACGACGAAGGCGGGCCCCGGACTTGAACCCGCAACCGTGGGATGCTTCGACGCCTCATTGATTTGAGAAATGTTTGGGGAGACGAGGAGAGAAAACCGAGAAGAACTGTAAGATTCTCGTAATGTTCGGTGGAGCAGAAATGCGGAACCCCCGTGAAGACAGGGGTTCTTTGTTATCTACACCAAGATCCGAAGCCTGATGCTTCAAGTGCAGCAAAGTCCTATCGCTGAGATTGTCATTCAGGGCTCCGAAAGATTTTGTGGGGACCTGTTACATTTTGGTGACATCTGGATCGCTGGTAATACGAGACCTCCGTATCTGCAGGGCTTTCTTGTTTTCCGCGACTAGATCCCGAAGCACTCATCCGCGCTCTTAAGGAGATTGAAAGAGCAGCCGGATCGTCGACGATACTTAAGAGCAATACAGCCCACCTCTGCATTATCGACCCCTTGAATCGAACGGCGAACTCCAAAGAGGGGTGGTTTGCGAACATCCTCGCGACTCACCCTCCCACATCAAAGCGGATTCTTGCTCTCCAATCGATGACGTTTTGGAGCAAACCGGCGCCTGCTGGTGCCTGAGTTTGATGTTCTTCTGCTTTAGACAATCGTTGTTCGGGAAGCGAGGAATGCAGTATTCATGCAACGCTCATTCTGCCCCCAGGTTTCGGCGCCAGCGGGGTTCTCTCCTTGATTGCGAATTGGTAAGTTCGTCGTTTCCCTCTTACATCTCGTTGAATCCCATTCCCCTTTTATTTACTTTCTCTGCACCATTTCTCCGACCGCTCCAGGGATTTCTCTCATGACGATGACCACACTCACCTTTCCCGCTAGAAGAGGATTTTCATCATGAAACGATCTCAGAAACGAACCAAACCGCTTACAATTTCCACGCGCGCCATCCACGGCTCGAAGCTCTATGCCTACAAGGGGCCTGTCGCTACGCCGATCTACCAGACGTCGACATACCGTTTTGAAACGTCGGAAGACGCTATCCGGTTTGCGAAAGGGGATCCTTCCGTCTACGTCTATACGCGCTATCATAATCCAACCGTACACGACGTAGAAGACAAGCTTGCTTTGATGGAGAGAGGGGAGTCGGCAGCACTCTTTTCATCCGGCATGGCTGCGATTACCACTGCGATTCTTGCGGTTACTAAGCCCGGCGATGAGATTATCAGCACTCCAGCGTTGTATGGGGGAACCTACCGCTGGTTTCGCGATGAATTGCCGAACAACAAGATTACGGTAAAGTATGTTCATCCGGATCACCTGAACGAGATTGAGAAGCTCGCCTCTCCAAGAACGACGGTCGTATATTTCGAAACCCCAACGAACCCAACGCTTGACCTTGTCGATATCGCCGAGCTCGTCAAGAGGGTCCGCAGCGCCGAGCGCACTCTGGGGAAGAAGATCCTCGTGATGGCGGATAACACATTTGCATCGATTCTGAATCAGGATCCGTTCTCGTACGGCGTCGATGTGATTGTCGAGAGCGCCACAAAGTACCTCGGCGGCCACAGCGATATCATCGCCGGCGCAGTGATTGGTTCCGAAGCGTTTGTAAAGCGCGTCAAGGGGCTGGCAAAACACCACGGCGGGTGTGCCGATCCGTTTGCCGCGTATCTTCTCTCACGCAGTCTCAAGACCTTCGAGCTCCGGGTTGAAAGGCAGAATGCAAACGCCCTCGCACTCGCGAAGGTACTGGAACAGCACAGGAAGGTGAAACGGGTGCTTTATCCGGGACTTCCCTCGTTCCCGAAACATCAGCTTGCCAGGAAACAAATGCGCGGTTTTGGGGGAATGGTGACAATCGAGGTGAAGCCTTCAAGGGGGCGATCTCCGGTTGAAGCGGCGGCACGCGTGTGCGACAATCTCAAAATCGCTGTCAACGCCATGTCACTCGGAGGGGTAGAGACTCTTGTGAGTATTCCGGTATACTCATCGCACATCTTCTTATCTGATACAGAACTCAAGCAGCACGGCGTAACGCCGGGAATGATCCGGATTTCCGTCGGCGTGGAGGGAATCGACGATCTTATTGCGGACTTCGAGCAGGCTCTTTCACTCGCCTGATGAGAAGGTTTCTTCTTTCACTTGCGTACAACAAAAAGGGAGAGCTCTGCTCTCCCTTTTTTCATTTATCATACCATTTTCTCTTCGCCTCTTCCTTCTGTGTTCTGTTTCCTGACTTCTGGTTTCCGTTTCTTCTCTCTATCGCGCCCCCCGCAGAAAAACACGGCCGGACGGTTGGGTGCTTCCCCCGTTCGGTTCGAGGGTGATCGTGAATCCCTCAACTTCTCGTTTCTCGCCGACAGACAGTGTCAGCGTTTTAAGAAAATTCGGTTGGACGCTGTCGATATCGAATTGCACGATGGGGAAGTATTTTTGTTCCTTAACCATCCAGAGCTGATAGCGTTCTCCAGCCGGGGCGGCAGCGAGCCCCGCAACCTGCAGCAGAGCATTGCTGCTTGAGGAGTCCCAGAGAATCTTCCCGTAGAAACCCGAGCCAGGTTCTACGCCGGCGAGAGAAACCATCTCAAGCTGCTGGGCTCCGAAAATAGCCAGTGCTTCATCTTTTTGCTGTATTCTGGTTTGAAGATCGGTGATCTTCTTTTCCTGGCTTACCGTGGTTCCCACGAGTTGATACACAAAGAATGCAAGTGCGAGAATCAGCAGAATTCCAATTATTGCCGCTGCGTAGCGATACCAATGACTTTCAGGGTGGGTTGATGGCGTAACGGGGGCTTCGCGCTGCGTGGAAGGCCGCTCGGCCCGGGGCTGTTCCTGCTTCTTCGACGACGCCCGGGAGAGGATCCGTTGCCGCAACCCGGTCGGCGGCATTTCCTGACGCAGAAGGAGTGGAAGCAACGTTGTGGCTTCATAGAGGCCTGAGAGCTCGCGGGTGCACAACTCACAACCCGTCACGAGGTGGGCCTCAAACTGTTTGCGGTTGCCTGGATTCAGTCGGCCGAACACATAGGGAATACACAGCTCCAGCTGCGCGTGTCGCTCTTCAGTCTTCACGGTCTTTTCGCCTCCTCTGTCGAGGCCTGACGCAGCTTCTGAATTCCGCGGCGCATCTTCGCTTTGATGGTACCAAGCGGTATTCTTAGCATACGCGCGAGATCCGACTGGCTTTGACCTTCATAGTAGCTTAACTCCAGCAGCCGAAGTTCGAGTTTGGAAAGCGATTTCAAGGAGTTCCGGACTTCCTCGGTGTACCCTTTCAAAGCAATAATCGTTTCCGGCGCGGGCTGTTTCAAATCAGCGTTGGAATTAACGCGCTGTCCGCTTCCCTCACCTTCTTGCTTTCTTTTCTGATTCGTTGATCGCATCTTCTCGAGCGCTTTGCTGCGGCTCAAAGAGACCAGCCAGGCATAGACTGATCCGTTCTGCGGTGCGTAGCCGGCGGATTTCTCCCAGACATGGACCAACACATCATGGAGCACTTCCTCCGCAGCCTCATGCGAGCCCGTGACTCGCAGGTTGAGCGGATAGAGCACTCCCGCATAGCGATCGTACAACGTCGCCAGTGCCCGTTGGTCGGACCGTTGTACCCGTTTCAACAGTTCCGCATCTTCACGATCAACTTGCTGTCGCTGCACTATTGCATTTCGTTGCACAAGACCCTCATAGATGACTGTTCAGAAGGCCGTGGTACCACGGCCAGACTTGCTGAATCTAAGGAGAACGGCAAGGAAAAGCAACCTTGGGATCACGAAGCCTTGTCACGCTCCTCGTTCTCGGCGAATGCGGTCTGCTGGGCTCGCCGACCCCTCAGAAACACAGAGGATGCATCTCTCTAGTGAATCCGATTGATCTTCAGCAGATACTCATTTGCAACTGCTGTCGCTAATGAATCCTTCATCAATTGTCGCGTTTTCTTGAAGTCATCTGTGGCGCGTCGCAGGTCGCCACGATCAAAATACGCGATCCCCCTGTTGAGGTAGGCTAGACCGTCTTCTGGATTCAGCCTTATGGCAGTACCCAAATCTGCTAGCCCCCCTTGCGTATGCCCAAGCATTAGATGAGCTACTCCTCGTTGGCGGTATGCATGGGCATCCGTTGAATCAAACGAGAGCACTTTGGTATAGTCGTCGATAGCTGGTCGAATCTTGCCTATACTCAGGAGGAGCTCCGCCCGATTACTGTACGCGCTTTGATAACTTGGATTCCGATCGATGGCGGCGTTGAAATCAAGCAATGCGCTGTCTAGAACTCGAACCCGAAAATATGCAACCCCTCGATTGTGGAACACTAACGGGTGACTGCCTCCTCTGCGCATATAGTTTGTAAAGTCTTGAATTGCGTTTCGCTCTCGTCCAGATTTCTGATACGCCACCCCTCTGTTTTCGTACGCTTCCACAAGTGTGCTATCAAGCTCAAGGGCTTTATTGAAGTCCACTATGGCGCGGGCGTTATCGCCAAGCGCACTGTATGCTTTACCCCGATTGAGCAACAACTCGGCGTTTGGAGATCCTCGCCTGAGGGCTTCATTGAAAGTAACAAGCGCCGAGTCGGGATATCCTTGATTCAAGTAGCATGCTCCCATATTGACGAGCAATGTCTGATTGTTCGGGAGGAGGCGATGAGCTTCGAAGATGTCTGCGCGCGCCTCAGCAAACCTCTTGAGACTCGAGTATGCGGCTGCACGATTGCTTAAAGCTAAGGGATCGTGCGGTTTCAATTCCAGATACATGCTGACGTCACGCAGCGCCCGGGTGTTATCCCCTAGCTTCATCAACACACAGGCGCGATTGTTGTAGGGCAGGGGATACTTCGGCTCGATAGCGATAGCTCGATCTAGATCTTTGATTGCCCTATCAAAAGAGCCAATTTCAAAATAGCATGACGCGCGGTTGTTATACATAGCTGCTCGCGCGCTGTCCACTTTGACGAATTTATCATATTCGTGTATTGCTTCTTTCGTCCTCCTCATGAACATGAGGCAGTTTGCACGTAGATAAATCAAGCTGGCGCTTGGGCTGAGACCCAGCGCTTGCTCTGCGAGAACATTTTCCTGCACACCGTCTAGCAGACCAAGAGCCTTTGCATAGTCGTGCTGATCGTAGCGAACATTTCCCACTATAAAAAGGACACTGGCACTGGTGATGTTTGATAGTCGTTGTTGTAATCGAAAGGAATTAAACTCTGTCGAGGCATCGTAGAAAGTGAAAACACCTTGCCGTGGCTGAATTGGAGAATCTGGCGAAGACAATCTTTCCAAGTGCACATCGATAACAACGTCGGATTGTGTCGGGCCATACCATCCCCAAATCACGAAATCGGCATTCTCTGATCGACCGACCTCCCTTGCGACCTCAGATCCCTCCTGAGGTGTTATTGTGCGTGATAATCCTCTCACTCTAATACTTGCGTCGCCCTTCGCAGAGGCCTCTAGCGCTCTCATCAAGTGTTCGGTGACTCTATAAGATTCGCCAAGAGGGCCATGAAATTGGGCGACAACGATCGATATTTCTCCCGGTCTCTTCGACGGCGGCCAAATCAGCAATAGAATCGCGAGCAGAACAAACGTCACGATGCAAACCCAGAAGAGGATGCGCGCCGGTTTGTAGAGCCGCGGATAGAGCGCAACCCTTCTTGTGGGCACTGTTTGGGACTCACTCCGCGAAAAAGCAACATAGGCTAAAGCCAAAAGAAGAATCAAAGCACAAACAATGGCAGTCGCAATTGTAGCAGCGGAGCTGTCTCCACGAAGCAACTGAATTGCGTTTGCGATCCCAATGACCAAATCGACAAGCAATCCTAAGATTTGTGCGGCTTCTTTAATTCTCTTTCTCATCGCGTACTCCGTAACGCGAATGCTTGATCGCCAATAAACATGAGTTCAGTTGGCAGGATATTGTTGAAGCCTCTGGGAGTGCCTAATCCTCAGGACAAATTTCGATCATTGTGATCATTCTTGTTGCGGCATGGCTGGCATCTCATAACTCTTGGTTGCTTGTAGT
>Ga0315288_10003161_pt1 | contig 21019 bp, 22 predicted proteins | sample YL17G11_20_MG_FD_203454 | JGI IMG/M metagenome (GOLD analysis project Ga0315288, IMG submission 203454) | Sediment microbial communities from Yellowstone Lake, YNP, Wyoming, USA - YL17G11_20 | ecosystem: Environmental > Aquatic > Freshwater > Lake > Sediment | place: USA: Wyoming | collected...
CAGCTCGAGGGACTTTATACCATCGTTGAAGCCCTGGACCACCGAGCCCGTGTCTATGGTGGCGGTCAGCGGGCTGTAGGTGCTGCCGTGGCCCGTCCATTCGGTGGACTTGCGGATGTTGGTGTTCTGGCCCACATCGGCAACGGAGGTGTCGAAGATCTCGCCGTTATCGAGGAAGCCTATGTAATCGACATTGACGCTGTCGTTGGGCCTAACGGTCCCGGAGGAGGGGATGTTGACGTGGACCTTGATGCTGGCGGTCTGGGATTCCGATTTCTTCTCAAGGAAGACGCCCTTGACCGTGACCGTGTAGTCGCCGATGTTGGTCTCGTCGCCAACGAACAGCCGGACTAGGCATCCGACCTGCCGGGCCCTCTTGATCTCGTTGGTGCTGTTCATGACCTGGCCCGTGAAGCCCTTGGGGAGCTTGTTGAGTGTGAGGGTGGCGTTGTAGGTGTTGTCGCTCATGTTCCTGACCAGGGCCACGATGGTGAAGTTGAAACCCCTCTGAACGCTGAATTCCTTGCCGATGACCTTGACCTCGATCTTCTTTTCGGCCTTCTTCCCCCATGGGTTCATACTGTTCATGTCTGGGGTCGTGCAGCCGGAGCTGGAGACCACTAGGAGCATGATGAGGCCTAGGACCACGAGAGCCTTCGTCTGCGACATGTCGGGTTGGATATATGCTTTTTATATAATACCTTTTCGGGGTAAACGCTCTTCATATCATGTTTGGTGGCCGATCACCTTATTTGACCTCCGGGCCTTTAACATAAAAGTTATGTATTCTCCGATCTTATCTAATCCCAATGCCGAAACGCGTCCATGGAATAGGCCCGAAGTCTTCAGAGATATTCACGAATACCATCGGAATGAAGATGATGCTCATCTCCCCAGGTGAGTTCCTGATGGGGGATGTGGGGGATGAGGAATGGGGGCTATCGACGTTCTTCCATAAGAAGGTCAGGATAACCGAACCATTTTATCTAGGTATATACCAGGTGACCCAAAGGGAATGGACGAAGGTTGTTGGATCCAATCCAAGTCATTTTCAAGGTGAGGACCTGCCAGTGGAGAATGTTTCCTGGGAGGACTGTGCTGATTTCATCAAAAGGTTGAACTTGATCGAATCATCAGAGAACTATCGCTTGCCGACGGAAGCGGAATGGGAGTATGCATGTCGGGCCGGGTCAACGAGAATGTATTGCTTTAAGGATAAAACGGGTAGGCTAGGTCATTATGCATGGTATGCGCACAATTCAGGAAAGCAAACCCATCCCGTAGGTGAAAAGAGGCCAAATGCATGGGGCCTTTTCGACATGCATGGCAATGTCTGGGAATGGTGCAGGGATTGGTATGACCAGAAAGAGGTCCGTGAGATGGCCGAACGTGCAAGCGGCAATAAGGAACTACTCGCAAAAGAAGGTCCGGTGGAGAATCCAAAAGGCCCTAAAAAAGGTGAGAGCCGGGTGAGCCGGGGCGGGTCATGGATCGACGGTCCCGGGCTCTGTACCGCGGGCATCCGGAGCCTAGGCGCCCCAGACAGCCATGGCAATAACCTCGGTTTCCGCCTTACGAGGTCCGTATGAGCATGGTCGACAGCCAAGTCGAGAATAGTGTCAGAATGGCTTCCGGTTGGAGCCTTTCCACCGGTCCACATGTGACAGGCACTACTTTATATGGGAGAAGATAATATTCTAAACCGACAAGGGATTTGGTGGAATATGAGACGAAGCGGAAAAGGTCCAACGACGCAGCAAAGGCACAACCGCGGGGGCGGGGGCAGCTACGCGAACATGTTCGACCGACGGAGATTGCCCTATTTCCTGTATGACATGAAGGAGCTCCTCCGTGGCCTGAAGATCGAGGAGACCATCTGGGCCCCGTTACTCTCATCCATCGTCGCCAAGGCCAGTCGCATCAGCATCAAGGAAGCAGAGGAGTTTATCCTCCAAAAGGTAGCCGACGGGACGCTTCCCAAAGAGGCCGAAAAGCCCTTGCTGGACCTCCTGAACAGATATGGCCGTATGCGCTAGGGAAGGGACCGCGACCTGGTTTTATTTCGTGTTGACAGGCGCATGCCTAATGTGATATGATGCCATGGCCATCCGCTCCAGCGGCGTGCCTGAGAACTCCATTGGCCCATAGGCATCGATGTACCGCCAAAAACCTTCATATGGAGAGACCGGCCCCTGGTATCGGCATTCAGGACATGTTATGTTGTTCGGGAGCCTGACAGCTTCGTGTCCTACGACCCCGAGCCAATCCGATTGATATGGTATCTGACGCAGAAAAAAAGGCATGAGGTTGGTCCCGCAGGCCGGGCAGAACGGACCGTATTTCTTCTCAGCGACGCGCTCCACGATTCTGCGCCAAATGAGGATGACGGCCAGGGCGAGCAAGAGAATGAACCAGAGGTATATGATGTAGATTCCCCAGGTCGGGTAGGACATCATAAGGAATATCCCTAGGAACAACAACAACATTATCGGCAGGGCCAGTAGGAAGAGATTCGTAGACCCTTCCTCAAGCTTCCGCCTCGCGTCCTGACAGCCCCTGCAACAGGTCACCTCGGCCCGGACCGTTTTAGAGGATGATACATGAATGTGGAAGGTGAGGACAGGAATCATGATGCCGTGGAACCTCTCTTCGTTCTGGACGAGCCGGTTCATCGCATGTACCTCGCATAATGGCACGCCGCATCTTGCGCAGAAACCGACCGGCCCCAATCCAGTCAAAGGTTTCTCGCAATCCTGGCAATGCATCTGGTGCTGGGCCTGATGGATGTGCCCGGCCATCGATCGAGGGTCGTTCATGCCACCGGGGCATGGAGTTGCCTAGTAAATATATAATATCGCGAAGAACACTAGCCCGGCCGATGAAGCAGCGCATCACGGTCATCGTTCTCGGCCATGTCGACCACGGCAAGTCGACCCTCGTGGGGCGCCTCCTGTTCGAGAAAGGGATCGTCCATGCCGAGGAAATCGAGCGCTACGCTGCCCTCGGGGCCGAGATGGGAAAGGCGAGCTTCAAGTATGCCTGGGTCATGGACCGCAGCGACGAATCGCGCCGGCGCGGCCTGACGCTGGACCTCAACTACGCGGACCTAGAGACCCGAAGGCGCGAGATACACATCATCGACGCCCCCGGCCACCGAGACTTCCTCAGGAGCATGATAACGGGCACGACGGGTGCGGACGCGGGCCTCCTCGTGATGGACTGCCAGGAGGGGGTCATGCCCCAGACCAGAGAGCACGCCCAGCTGGCCAAGCTCATGGGGCTGGAGCGCATGGTCGTGGCCCTGAACAAGGTCGACAAGGTAGGCTATGATCCAGTGGCCATAAGCAAGGCCGCCTCCGAGGTGCGGAACATGCTGGAAGGCCTCGGTTTCCACAAGCCCGATGTCATTCCTGTTTCGGCCTGGGACGGGCAGAACCTCACGGTGCGCGGCGAGCAGATGTCGTGGTACAAGGGCCGCACGCTCGAGGAGGTGCTTGACGTGCTGGAGCCCAGGGGCGGGCCCAAGGCCGGGTCCTTCAGGATGCCGGTCATGCAGGTCCTGCAGGTCGGCGGCGTCGGGACCGTGGCCCTGGGGCGCATCGAGCGCGGCACCGTGTCCGAGGGCGACGAGGTCGTCGTGATGCCGGTCGATAAGATCGGCATCGTCCGGTCCATCGAGGCCTACGGCAAGAAGATCAAGAAGGCCGAGGCCGGCGAGACCGTCGGGGTGGCCCTGCGCAACATCGGCAAGCTCGACATCGAGAGGGGCGACGTCATCGGCCCCGTGGACGACCCGCCGAGACCTGTCGAGGAGTTCACGGCCAAGATCGTCATCATCGGCGAGGCAGGCATCATAAGGCCGGGCTGGTCGCCGTACATCCATTGTCACACGACCGCCGTTCCCGTGCGCCTCGAAGCCATCGAGATGAAGATAAGACCTGACAGCGGAGAGGCTGCTGGTCAGGCGGACACGAGCGTCCTGACTAGCGGGGACGCGGCCATGGTCCGCATGAGGCCGCTCAAGCCGCTCATCCTGGAGAGCGCTGAAATCCTTCCCGGGATGTCGCGCTTCGCGCTGAGGTTGGGCAAGGAGACGCTCGGCGCCGGGACCTGCGTATCGCTACGCGCAGCGGAGAGGTTGACCGCGGCCTCGGAGGCGGAAGCGAAGGGCTTCTCGTACAAGCACAAGAAGGTCGGCTCGGGCGCCAAGGAGCTGAAGAAGCGCAAGGACGAGGAGCGCCGGGACATCTGGGGCAAGCCCATCGAGAAGGAGAAGGGGAAAAAGTAGCATCGTTTTCTGCCGGCGCATTCACTCCTTCAGCTGCGCCCTGAGGAACGCCCGTCTCTGTTTCTTGTCCATCCGTTCGAGCTTGGCCTTGTGCTCCGCATGGATGGTCTTGAGCTTGCAATGGACGTAGAGCGCGTCGAAGACCGTCCCAGCCTTCCTGACTGCCTCCTGGTCGGTATTCGATGAAAAGGCTATGCCGGCCAGTACAGCCTCGAGGCCGACGGCCTCGGGCGCCAGGTCCATGCGGTCGGTGTCGGCCGCCCTGACGATGCGGGCCATCTCGAGGACTACCGGGTCCTGGACATCGTACTTCTTTACAATGGCGTCGAAGCTGCATTCCTCGCCGTGATGGCCGAGCTCCACGTCCGGGCAATCGTAGGGGATGGCCTTTTTCTTTTTCACGATGGCGGGTATCTTCTCCAGCGGGGCGAAGATGAACTGGGCCTTGGGGTCAATGAATCTCTTGATCAGCCACGGGCAGGCGGTCCGGTCGACATGGACATGCACCCTGGTCACCCATCTCATGTATAGGTCCTCCCTGACCTAGGGAAATCGGATTGTCAATATTTAAGATTTGATTTGCCATATCTAGGATGCCGATGGCGAGGCCGGGGTCCACCGCATGGTAGACAGAATTCTGGGCAAGGTGATGGTGACCAAGTTCCTCAGGGTCTTCGTCAGCTCGCTCATCAGCATCATCCTGCCGATCTACCTGCTAATGGACAACTGGGACATAGGCTTCGTCGGGCTGATCACGTCCCTGACCATCCTGTCCGCCATCCCGTTCAACATCCTTGTCACATATTACATCAGGCGCATCGGTGAGCGCAGGCTCCTCGTCGTCCTCTCTGCGCTCATGGCCCTATCGGGCGTCCTGTTCGCCTGGAAGCATAATTACATGGTCCTGATATTCGCGGCCGTCATCGGCCTCGTGAGCGCCAACGGCACCGAGACCGGCCCCTTCCAGAGCATCGAGCAAGCCATCCTGTCCGGCATGGCCGACGAGAAGGGCCGGACGAAAATGTTCAGCTACTACAACCTCATCGGCTACACGGCCATGTCCCTTGGCTCGCTGTTCAGCGGTCTTCCGGATTACCTGTCCGGCCTGGGCGTGGACATGCGGGTCCCGTTCTACATATTCACGGTCGCCGCCGTGGTCCAGGGATTGATCTACCTGACCATGGCAGAACTCGATGGAATGTGCGGCGAGGACGCCAGGTCGGTCATGAGCCCGAAGGACAAGAGGACGGTCGGGAAGCTCTCGGCCCTCTTCTCGGTCGACGCCTTCGGGGGCGGGTTCATTATAAAAAACCTTCTCACGACATGGTTCTATTTGAAATATGGGATGAGGCTAGAGGAGCTTGCCATTATCTTCTTCGTTGCGGACATCATCACGGCCATATCCATCGTCCTGGCGCCGTACGTGGCCAAGAGGTTGGGACTTTTGAACACCATGGTCCTCACGCATGTATTGTCCAACGTCTTCCTTATCGCCGTACCGTTCGCTCCTACAGCCTGGCTCTCCGTTGCATTACTATTCGTGAGGCAGACCGTATCGCAGATGGATGTCCCCACGAGGCAGTCATACGTGATGGCCATTGTCAAGAAGGAGAACAGGGCCCAGGCCGCGGCCATCACGAACACATCACGAACAGTGGCTCAATCCATGAGCCCGCCGATCTCGACGCAGCTCATGACCGTTGGGGCATACACGTTCCCATTCGTTCTCGGTGGTGGCATCAAGATCGCCTACGACATCGCCATCTATCTCAACTTCAGGAAGATCAAGCCCCCCGAGGAGGCCAGGAAGCGCTCAGGCAAAGAAGAAGAATAACAGCGCTGAGGGGGAGATTTGAACTCCCGCAGAGCAAGCTCCACGAGCTTTTAGGCCGGACGACCTTGATAGGTCACCGGTTTCCAGGCTCGCGCCTTACCAAGCTGGGCCACCTCAGCATTCGTCCGACGGCCCGGCCCTGGCCGTCGCCGGAGATGATTTGCTTTCCGTTATTAAATATTTCGCTAATAGGGGGGGCGGGGGATTATCTCAATTTCCCTCGTACTCGTCGGCGTCCTCCTCATCGTCCTTATCGTCGTCCTTCTTTGGCACCTGGGCCCCGAAGGACCCGCCCTTGCCCCTCCAGAGCTTGGGAAACGAATCGTCCTTGAGGACGCGCTCCACCTGGACCGCGACACCCCGGTGTTCCTTTACCATGTCCTGGGCGGGCATCATGGCCCTGCCGAAGGCGATGCCCTCGCCCATGGTGCTCATCACGGCCACGAGCTCCCCGCCCCTGATCCTGGCCTCGGCCTTGATTATGCCGACGACGGCGAGCGGTGCCCCGTGGGCCACGGCGCTGGCCGCCGAGTCCTTGACGACGACCTTCGGTATGTGGTCGAAGAGCTTCTCGAACGGCTGGATGATGGCCCTGATGGGCCCCTCGTCGTTCTCCTCCTTCCAGTAGACGTAGGCATCCTTGAGCTGGTGAAGCGTGCTGCAATTGGTATCGGTGAAGGGCCCCGTCCTCGTCCTGCGCAGCTGGGCCATGTGGGCCCCGACCCCCAGTGCCTCGCCCATGTCGTGGCACAATGTCCGTATGTAGGTCCCGGCCTGGCAGCTGACCTTGAAGAGGGTGTTCCTGCCCTTGTACTCGATTATCTCCGACGAGTAGATCCTCCTCGTCCTGAGGGCCCGCTTGACGGCGGACCGGACCGGGGGCATCTGATATATCTCGCCTTTGAAGTCCTCGAACACCCGGTCGAGCTTCTTTCTCTGGACGTCCCGGTGGAGCGTCATGACGCCGACGTACTCCTTGCCGCCCGTCAGCAGGACCTTGATCGACTTGGTGGCCCTGCCCAGGGCCACCGGCAGCACGCCCGTGACGCCCGGGTCCAATGTCCCCCCGTGGCCCGCCTTGTTGATGTTCAGTATGACCTTGATCCAGGCCACGACCTGGTGGCTCGTCGGGCCCGCGGGCTTGTCCAGGTTTATAACGCCCCACTGGAGGAGCTCCTCCACGGACCTGGCCTCGGGCCTCTTGCCGTAGCGGGCCTCGGGCTCCCGGTTCATGCGCATGAGGTATTGGGGTCCGTCGGACATTGATGGCCTCCTTTGGGTGTGGTCACAGCTCCCGGGATGAACCGAGAAAAGTCACTTACTCCTTCATGCTCCTGATTATCTGCTCTGCGACATCCTCCGGCGGTATGGCGGAGGTGTCGATTATCTGGTCGTAGTTCCCGAGGTCGTTGAGGTCAATGTTGTAGAGCTGGAAGTAGCGGTCCCACTCCATGCGCTCCCTCTCCTGGATCTCGCTTAAGGCGGCCTCCAGCGGCTTGCTCTCCCTCTTGGCGACCCTATCGCCGCGGACCTTTAGTGGCGCGTCCAGCCAGACCTTCCTGGCCTCGATGGTGTTCCTGACGACCATGAACGCCGCCAGACGGCCCTCGAGTATGGCCGAGCCGCCCCTGGCGACCTCTATGAGCTTGTTGTCGATGGCCTGGTCTACGCTGGGGTTCTGCTCGGCGTAGACACCGAACTCCTCCAGGGTCATGCCCTTCTTCTTGGCCAGGTTCCTGAAGATGTCCCCGGCGTTGAGGTAGTTCAGGTTGAGCTTCTGGGCCAGTATCTTGGAGACCGTGGATTTCCCGCTCCCGGGTAGGCCTCCAATGGTGATGTTCAGACAATCATCTCCCAATAGTGAATACTGTAATAGGATATTTAATTGATGCCCCTATTCCTCGGCATCGTCCTTGTTCCCCTTGTCGTCCTTCTTGTCCGGTTCAGCCTCGTCCTCCCCGCCGCCCTCCTCGTCGTCCTCGTCTTCCCCGTCCTCTACCTCGAACTCCCCTTCCTCGACCACGAGCCCGGCCTTGTCCTCCGCCTTGGGCTTGGAGTACTCGACCTTGGTCTTCTTCCTCCAGCTCGGGAACAGCTTGAACGGCTTGACCGCGGGCTCGCCTCGCTCGACCCGCGCGAGCATGCGCCTGAAGGACCAGTACTTGAGGCCCGCCTGAAGGCCCTGGCCCACGGGCAGTGAGAACAGCGAGTAGAGCAGGACCCAGTTCGGCATGGGGCCCTTGCTGGCCCCTCCGGTCAGGAACTCTAAGATGGCCCCGCTGTCCGTCAGCTTCCAGCCATTCTCGATGGCCCATGGCGTTGAGACGTAGTGCACCGGGGTCTTGTTGTAGATGAAGACGATGAGCCACATGAACAGAAGAAGCGAGAAGACCATCGTGTACATCGCCGTCTTGGTCTGTGAGTTCATGCGGTCCGAGGTCATCTTCATGATCTCGGCGTTGAGCTCCTGGACCTTCTTGAGCTTCACCGGGTTCCCCTGGGCCTCCTTGTACTTGCCTTGGACATGCTTTTGGAGGAAGTTTTGCTTCCCGACGCTCATCCAGTCCGTGGTAAGGTGCCGCAGCAATGTAGTCGCGACGACCATGACCAGGCCGGCGATGAGGATGGTGAAGACCGGGTACTGGAAGTCGAAGCCTATGGTCGGCTGTAGGCACACGTTCATGTATAGGCCGAGGGTCAGCCGGATATCAGGTGTGAGGACGAGGAGAAGCAGGAACGGCATGATCATGAAGAGTATGAACGAGGAGCCCATGGGCTTCTGGCCCCCTCCCGGACCTCCCGCAGCTGTTCCAGCCATCTCGCCATCACATCCATTGGATAGGGCTTCCCTGGCCCTTGATTCGAAATCCGTTCGCCTTTATTAAACATTGCCCTGGGCATCTCCGGGGCCCCTACAGGGCGGCCAGCACTTCCTTGACGGCCTGCTCGACCTTGCCGTCCGCATTGGTTATGACCTTGACCGTGGCCCCGCACAGGGTCGCGTAGGACATGGCGGCCATGCGGTTGAGCTCCTGGTGAAGGCGGATCTCGTCCTCGGAGTCCGGGTCCCGGGCCCTGGTCTGGTCCTTGTTCCTCCGGTTGTAGATCTCCTTGGGCGAGGCCTCGACGAGGAATATGGTCGTGGGGTCGAGCTTCTGGATGACCCAGACCGGGAGCCCGGGCATGAAGCCCCTCGGGGTCTTGATGGTCGCGTGTGTGTCAACGATGATGTTGTCCATCTTGCCGATCTTCTCGGCGGCCTTCCTCTGGATCTCCCTCTGCTTTTCGACGGGCATCTTCCGCATCTGGTCCCTGTCCTTGACTCCCATCTCCTTCGCGGCCTCGAACATGAAGTCCCCGAAATTGACGATCTTCAGGTTCTTGGCCTCGGACGCGGCCTTCATGCACGTGCTCTTCCCGACCCCTGGAACTCCGGTGACTACCAGCCTCATGATGCCCACCTCGTAATTGACCTTAAAGGCGGAAGGGCTACGCCCGATATCTTTTTTTCCATGGAGTTCAGGGGCATGTCGTTCTTCCCCAGAAAAAAGGCGCAAACATGAAATATGTTGCATTACAATCCGCTTTGAGGGTGTGAACATGCCAACCACAGACCAGAACCGGCTCTTGTACATGATCTCCCTTTACTCGAAACCTTCAGAGAAGGACGAGGAGAAGGTGGTCTGGGTCCGGGAGACATCTCTCAGGGCCTTGATGTACGAGGGCATCGTTAAAAAAGTCTTCACATGGGACTACGCGCCGGCGAGCGTTCTTACCGCCGATGGAAGGATATTCATGAACATCTCGCAGGAAGGGGAGGACGACATCAACGACCTCCGTGAGCTGGGGCTCATAGATGCCCTGAAGCTGTCCACCTCGAGGCACTACTACATCACGGCCTACTGTGCGTCCAAGAAGGGCCTTACCGAGCTCGGGAGGCTGCCCAAAGGCGACAAGGGGGCCATCGACGAGCTCGTCAAGTGCAAGTGCGGCGGCAACGTCAGGGCCGAGGAGCAGGGGGGCAAGATCCTGCTCACGTGCGATTCCTGCAAGGCCTCCGAACCTTCAGGGATGATGGATATCGAGGACGTGAGCTACGTCTCGAGAGCCTACATACCGAACCTGCCAGTCGTGCCAAGGAAGGGGGATGCCTAGATGCCCGAGGATGGAGGTAAGGTCAAGGAGCTCATCGCACCGAAGGGCTCGAACATCGAGGATGAGCTAAACGAGGTCATCGTGCTCGGGGACGTCAGGCTCTTCATCGGAGAGTACATACCCTTCGGGGTCAACCACATCGTGGCCTTCAACACCAAGTTGGGCTCGTTCATGAGGGTCAAGAGTGCATTGCTGACCCAGGTAATCGACAACGACCCGGGCGGCATGCAGTTCGAGATACCCCCCGTCATGACCGAGGTCCTGATAAAGAAGTTCGACAAGAACGACTTCGTAGATTTCGAGGCCTCGATACATTATCCCGAGCCCCCGGGCATCGTCCAGGACGAGCACTTCGGTGTCCATGTCGAATACACCGGCAAGATACTCTACGGCCTGGACATAATGGAGGTGGCCGGCCGGGGCAAGGACCACGTGTCCCTTGACCACCTGTCGAGGGTATTGACCGACCTGATACAGGACTCGAGCGAGATGATGGGCACGCTCATCACGGATTACCAGAGGAAGCTGCTGGACCTGACCTATTACGGCAGGTCCGAGAACAGGGACAAGTACACATTCGTGCTTGCCAAGGCGGCGACGCCCCTGGTACCGGCGAAGGAGTACATGGACGGAGAGGACAAGGAGAACGAGCTCAGGCAGATCCTGGAGACATTCCAGGACGTCTTCGACCTGCAGGACGGCTCCAAGATGCTCGTCGGGACGCACGGGTCCATACTTATATCGAAGGACCCGACCAAATACGAGTACATCGCGGCAGAGTACAGCTTCCTGATGAGCATGGACATCTTCATCCAGAACTACTTCTCGCGCCTGTTCATGATGAACGACTGCGTGAAGGACATACGGGAGCTCATCGACAAGTCCGAGGAGGACCCGAACGCGGTCGAGAAGGCCCAGAGCGAACTGTCCATCACCATGAGCGATGCCATCCTCATGAAGGAGCTGCTGGAATACCTGAGGGAATCGACCTCGGCCCTGGCCAAGGAATGGGAGCTCTGCGAGAAGGGCATGACGGACCCGTCGGTGAAGGACGCGGCCGCGAAGCTCACAATAACATCGAGGATCAAGGCGGCCAAGGACCAAATCCGGGACATGGATCACATCATCGACGGACTGCTGAGGTCCCTGGAGGGCCTGAGCGGCATGAACGAGACAATCAACCAGCGCCAGATGAGGCACTTCCAGGAGACCCTGGAGGAGAACTCGAGGACCCTGGAGGACATGACAAAGAACGGCGAGAGGACCTCTGCTGGTGTCGAGATCATGGAGATCATACTCTCCGGAACGCTGGCCCTGGAGCTCGTCAGCCTGTTCACGGGAGGTCTGACATTCCCGAATATAGGCCTTGACGGAGGTCTGGGCGCTATAGCTTGGGCCCTGATATCGGTGGCCTGCTGGGCCGTAGGCTCGGTCGCGCTGTTCTTCACGATGAAGTGGCTAGGCGACCGGGCGGAACCGGCCATTGTCCTACGCCTGAAGCTCAATCGTAAGTACAACCCGAAGGGCCTGAAGGCATTCCTCGAGAAACGTGAGATAACGACCCAGAACCTGGACCTGTACGGGACCCTGGCCCGGAAAAAGGTCATGTGGAAGTACAACGACAGCTTCCTATGGGATGACCTCCCTGGTTGGGGCAAGAGGAAGGTCATCATCAACATGACCTACGACGAGAACACCAAGTTCTTGCTGAACGCGCTCGTCGAGGTCCAGTTCCCGGGAGAGATGAAGCTGTCCGAGGTCCGGGAGGCCTTCCTGGCGGAGCTCAAGGACGAGAAGGTATTCCTTTAGGCCTGCGTTTTCCATTTTTTTTATTTTCCTTCATTTTTCAATATGGACCAGCCATGGCCCTATCATTGTCTATCGACATCAATGTCCGGCCATTATGTATTCCAGACGCTGTGGTCCGACATCGGCGATGGATGGACGAGGCCAGTCGTTGTTCGAAAGGACGAGAACCGTAGGCCAATATCTCTAGAGGGCGGACTAGTCATGGCCAAACAGGCCACGCAGGATCGGGTGCATCTCCATCATTTGCTCTTTCGCGAGCTGCTCGTACGTACGGATGAGTATGCCCGCCATCAGCAAGACCCCTGTCCCGCTCGCATTCCCCACCGTCCCTATCATGTCGGCCCCTGCGGCTAAAAAGCCGACGAAGGCACCCGAGAACACAGTGACGGTTGGGATGTACCTATCGAGTACGCGCCCGAGGACCCTCGGGTCGCGGCGGAAGCCGGGAACGACCATCCCGCTCGTCCGTATCTGCTTCGCTATGGATTCGGAGTCCATGCCCGTGGTTGATATCCAGAACTCGGCGAACTTCATGGACCCGTATATCATGAAAGTAAGGTAGATGAGGACGTGTGCAATGACCTGCCAATAGGCGTGGCCTCTGGTATAGCCGTTGTACTGGTCCCAGTTCATCAGCGGCAATAGCCATTCCTGGACGCCGTTGACCTGGTAGCAGTAGTATGCGCCGCCGCCTTGCGGTACCGTCGAGGCCTGGGTCGTACTGGTGTCGATGCTGTACCATCCAATCCAACGCTGATGACCGATGCCCGGGATCTTCGCGAGCGTTGGGTGCTGCCAGAGCAGCAGGGCGAACATGTTGATGTTCGCCAGCAGCGCGGACATCAGGATGACAGGTATATTGGACGCGTAAATCAGCCGGATGGGGTACCTACCCCTGGCGCCCCGGACCTTGCCGTGGGCCAACGGCAGCTCAATGCTGACGGCCTCGAAGTATACGACGACGAGGAATACCCCTATGGTCCCGAGCATGGCTATAATGGGGTTCGGGTTCTGGATGAAAATGACCTCGTAGCCGCCCCGGGTCAGGTCTGTCTGGGGCATGTTCTTGATCATGTAAAGGGTCTTCGGGATGGTCCCCGAGGGCGGGTTCGAGATGCTCAGGGCCGTCCTGGGATTCACGGGTATCCAGTTGATGGACCCGGTTATCGTGGACTCGGCGACACCGGCCGCTATGAACAGCGAGATACCGGACCCTATGCCCCACTTGGACACGACCTCGTCCATGAGGAACACGAGGTACGAGCCGAAAATGAGCTGTAGGATGATGATGAGCTTGGCCAGACTGTCACCGTAGCCGTGGGCTGTGCCGTTTATCTTCGTCACGAGGCCGCTTGATGGGCTCAGCAGACCGTAGACCTGGGGCACGGCCTCGACGATTATCATGATGATGACGATGAGCTTCTGGGTGTTCTGGTATATGGCCTTGTCCTCTTTCTTGGTCAGGTCCAGGCCGATGATCTTCGCGCCCGTGAACAGCTGCATGATGATGGACCCGGTGACTATGGGCCCGATGCCCAGGTGCATGATGGACCCGGACGCGCCTGCCATAATGGCCCTGAACCCCGCGAAGGTGTCCAGAACCGTGGCCTGGTCGAGGCCGAAAATGAAGACATTGGTCATGGCGAAGTACAGGACGAGGATGAGACCTGTCCACATCAGCTTGGTCTTGAAATGGACATGCCCGTCGGGCCTTGTAACGGCGGGCATCCGGTCTATGAGAGGCTTCAAGACGTACAGTCTTGATTTCTTCTTCTCCTCGGCCATCGGTCCCACTCACTCATCGGTTATGTTCTAGTTCTCTAGAGCGATTCACGGTTTCTTCTCGGGCTTGGGCTTGGGGCCGGCCTTGTCGCCACCCTTACCGCTACTAGGCGCATCGGGCTTGGGGGTTTTAACATTTGCTGTGTTCTTTTGTGGCTGTGCCTGTTTCGCCGCGCCCTTATCGCTGCCCTTGTCGCCGCCCTTCTGCTCCTTGCCGCCCTTGGCCGCCTTGTCGTCCTTGGGCTTTTCGGGCTCGGGCGGGATAACGACGGTGATCTTCCCGCCGGCCGCCTGGATCTTCTCGACGGCGCTGGCCGAAGCCCTGTCGACGGTGACCTCGAACTTCGTCTTCGTTCTCCCGCCGCCTAGCAGCTTGTCTATGCCCAGGCCAACGAGGTCGATGACGGTCCCGTCCTTGCCGACCTTAACATGCTCCCCTTCTGGCAGCTGCTCGAGCTCCTTGACGTTTATCGTGATTAGGGCCATGAGCATCTTCTGGGGCCTCTTGAAGCCGTGTCGGCCGAAGTGGTCCGGGTCGTACTTCAGAGTCCAGATCCACTTGTGCTTGTGGAGGCCGGCATTGCCGGTGCCGCCCCTCTTGCCCTTACCGCGGCCCGCCTTCTTCCCCCGACCATGGGTCCTCAAACCCCTGAACTTCCTGTGCCTTCTCAGTCTCGTTGCCATGGGTCACACCCTCCGTGATAGTTATCGGTCCTCACTTCTTGGACTTCTTCTCGTCCTTCTCGCCCTTCGGGTGGGCGGCCTTCTTGACGACCTTGGCCTTGGGCACCTTCTTCTCCTTCGGCTCCTCGGCCTTCGGGGCCTTGTGCTCGGCCTTGGGCTCCGTCATCTCCTTCGGGGCCTCGGGCTTCGGGGCCTTGTGCTCGTGATGCGCCGGCGCGACGGTGGCGGGCTTGTGAATCCACTTCTTCAGGTCCTTGACATGCTTTGGCCTAGGCGTTGGTATCCCGACCATCCGCTCGACGAGCGCGTTTATTGCCTCGCCCCGGTAGCCCAGGTCCCCGCCTATCTTGTGGCTCCTCTTGACGCTCACGATGCCACCCATGGGCGGGTGGAGCCTGAAGAGGGGCTTGACCTCCTTCAGATCCTTGTACTTTGCCTTGCCCTGAATGATGGCCGCGGCGAAGTCGTTTATCGTCGCAAAGGTCGTGGTGGCCTTGACATGGGCGTCCGTGATCGGCCTGTCGCCGGTGAGCCGGCCCCGCTCCGTGATTACCCGGGCCAGCGTCTTGGCGTCGGCCTCGCCCCAGGTCGCGAAGTCCTTGATGACCTGCATCATCCCCAAGTAGTTCACGTTCTTTGGGATGACCACGCAGTGGTTCACCCTCGTCAAGTTCAGCAGGTCGAAGGTCATCCTGACGTCCGGGTGGGTCTTGATGTCCCCTCTCAGTCTGACGATGAGTATGGCCTTCGACGGGTGCGCGTTCTGTTCCTTGTCCATCCGATTCACCCCATTACGATTATGTCAATGTTACCTGCCGTTCACCCCTAGGGGGACGGCGTTATCTTTGTTCCCAGGGCCTTCTCGATTGCCTTGACCTTTTCCTCGGGGAGGCCAGCTATGGCACCCGGGGCAATGTTGATCTGCTCACCCTCGGGCGTCACTGCCAGGCCCGCGGCTATGTTCACGGGCCCTTCGACGATCTTCAGCATGGTCCTTTGCGAATCCGTGACCCTCATCTGGGCGGTCTTCTTTAGAGCGTCGAAGGCCGCTTTAGCGAAGTTCACAGTGGTCCTGGCCTTGCCCTGCGTGAACGACCAGGCGTCCTTGACGCCCGCCATCTTCAGGACGTTCTTGGCCACATCCCCGACGGCCAGGCCGACGCCCCTCGGGGCCGGCTTGAAGGTCACCCTGACCGAACCGCTGAGACCGGTGACCTCGAAAGGCAGGGTATGCGCCGCGCCGCAGCCGCATTCCCAGGAGCCGCAGCCCCTCTTGATCTCGATGACGTTCACCTTGGCGACGTCGATGGACTTCCTTATAGACGGCCCGACCTCCTTGCTCTTGGCCTGGCCGAGCCCGACGAAGCCGTCGCCGTTGCCGACGACGGTTATGACGGCGAACTTGACCCTCCTGCCGGAGTCGGTCATCCTCTGGACCATATTCACGTTCAGGACCTCGTCCGCCATGCCCGGGCACAGCATATCGACGATCTCGACCTCCCTGAGCGGTAGGCCCGAGGCAAGGGCATCGTGCATCGTCCGTATCTCGCCCTTCTGGACCAGCCGTCCGAGCTTCGTCTTCGGGGTCCATGGACCTCTGTGTTCGTAACGGTCATCCATGGTTTTCACGGCTCCTTCTTCTCATCCTGTTCCTTCTTCTTCTTCGAGAGCAATTCCTCGATCGAGGTCTTGGGCGTTTCCACCGGCTTGGGCGGGGGCGCCGCGGGCTTCGGTGGCGGGGCCGCCGCCTTCTTCCCGGTCAGCTCCGCGAGCAGCGCGTCCATGTCGTCCATGGGCGGCTTCTTGTCCGCGGGCTTCTCGACGGGTTTCGGCGGGGGCGCCACGGGCTTCGGCGTCACTGCGGGCGTCGGTGGCTGTGCCACCGGCTTGGGCGGCTGCGCCACGGGCTTCGGCGTCACTGCGGGCTTGGGTGGCTGTGCCACCGGTTTGGGCGGGGGCGCCACGGGCTTCGGCGTTACTGCCGGCTTGGGCGGCTGGGCCACGGGCTTCGGTGGCGGAGCGATCGCCGGCCTGTGGACCGGCGGGACACCCTTCGGGGCCCCCTTGGCCTTTGGGACCTTCTCGATCTTCCCGGCCTTGAGATTCTCGATGGCCTGCTTCATGGCCGCGAAGTCCTGCATGATGGGCTGCTTCCGGTAGTCCTCGATGTGCTTGCCCTTGATCCTGTCCTCCGACGGGAGGATCTCCTTCCCGTGCGGGATCTTGATGCCGCCGTCCAATGCCCCCTTCAGGGCCGCGAACACGCGGGAGCCCTTCCTCGGGCCGCTGAGGCCTATGTCCAGGACCGCCTCGGGGATCTTTCCGACGACCCGCTTCGAGGCCAGATATCCGGTCAGGTATGCCGCGGGCACGGACTTCGTCGAGTGCTTCCAGCCGAGGTCCTTGAGCTCCTTCGATATTGCCGTCCCGAGGACCCTGTCGCCCTCGGGCGCGAAGGCCACGAACTGGACTATGATGCAACTGGCGGTCTTGCGCACGACCATCCTGGGCTTCCTGCTCTTGACGAGGGCCAGCCTGCTCTTGTAGTTCGTCTTGCCCTCTCGCCTTCTCCTGAACTTCACGCTATATCTCGGTCCGGATGCCATTTTCAGGCCTCCTTCTTCTTAGGGGCTACGACCTTCTTCTCCTCGGTCGGCTTCCCCTTGGCGGCCTTCGCCTTCTTCTTCTCGCGCCGCTCCTTCTTGCCCTTCGGGCCTGCACCCTTCACAATCTTGGGCTTGAGCTTCTTTTCCTTCTTGATCTTCTCATCCTTGAGCTTGATGCCCTTCATCTCGAGGTGCTGGTTCATGTGGGCCTTGTTCTTGAACATGTTTCCCTTGGCCTGCCTGTAGAAGGTCCTGTAGGTGTGCCGGTCAATGATGCCCTTGCTGCGGAGGTATTGCAGCCTCTCGCGGATGGGCCTTATGATCATTATCCATCGGCGCTTCTTCGGGGTTCTTGCCTTGTGGCCGCCCCTCCGGCTCCCGTGCCCGCGCCTCCGGCCCTTGGCCTTCTGGAACTTGATGTACCGCACGCGGCCCCTCGAGGTCCCCTTCTTCTGAAGGCTGAATATAGCCTTGGAGACTATGAGCTTCCTGATGTCGGACCGGGTGACGGCCTCGGCTATGTCGTCCAGTCTTCTGTCGTCGAACCTGACCCTGTGGACCCCGCACTTGAGTAGGTCCGCGGCCAGCCGTTTCTGGTTCTTGAGGTCGGTCATCGTCAACACCCTTCCGTGATCATTCCTTGTTCTCGGCCAGCTCCTTCCTGGCGTTCAGTATATTGACCCTGCCCTTGCCGGACTCGTTCATCTCCTTGGCCTTGGCGATGATGGCCTTCTTCATTTGCTTTCCGACGGACGGGGAGATGAGGGCGGCCTGGACGCTCCGGTCCATGGCCTCGAGGTCGGCGGGCTGGTAGACGGTCACGAGGTCGTAGGTCTTCAGCGGGTTCAGGAGGTAGTACTTCGTGTCCTTCTTCTTCTCGAGCTCCTGGATCCTGTCCTCGATGGCGCCCCGCTTCTTGGAGCCGACGGTCTTTCCTATCTTGATGGCCTGAATCTTGGGGTCCACGGCATCGAGATCCTTGACGTTGTGCACGATGACCTCGCGGAACCCGGACGGGTGGAGGCCCCTGGCGGCCCTGGGCCCACCGTAGCCAATGGACACGACGTTGGTTCTGTAGCTCCAGTGCTGCCGCATCTTCGAGTGGACGCCCTTGGGCCGCCTCCATTTGAGGCCGAGCCGCTTGTAGCGCCGGGCCTCCTGCCTGATGAAGAACGGCTGCTTGGCCTTCTTCTCGGCCCGGACCTTCATGGCCTTGCGGACCTCCTTCGATAGCGTGGGCTTCGGGTGGGCGGCGTACTCGGGCAGCTTGAGCTCCTTGACGGGCTTGGCCTTCTCCTCCTCGCCCTCCTCCTTCTTCTGGGCCTTGCCTTCCTCGGCCTCCTCCTCGCCATCCACCTTCTCCTCGGCCTCGGGCCCCTCCTCCCCCTCCTCGCCCTTCGCCTTCTTGGCCGCCTCCGCCTTCTTCTCCTCCTCGAGCTCGCGCTTCCGCTCCTCCCGGCGGGCCTTCTCGATCTTGTTGATCAGCTGCTTCCTTGCCATCCATCACACCAGCCATTATATTGGTTATCTTGAACTCCTATTTCGAACGCGTCCATCACTTCGGCTTCTCGATTATGTAAATGCCATCCTGGAACACCCTCGGGTCGAACCCGCGTATCCTGCAGGCCCGCTCGATGTTGGCCGCCGTCTGGCCCACGTCCTCGACGTTGGGCCCGATGAGCTCCACGAACTCGGCCTTGATCGAGACCTTGGTGTCCCCGAGTATATTGGTGGTCCTCGGGAACTTCTCCCCGAGGAAGTTCTCTATGACGAACTCCTTGCCCTTCACGATGGCCTTCATGGGGAAGTGCGCGTAGACTATCTTCATCCTGTAGGTGAACCCCTCGATGGCGCCCCGTATCATGTTCTTGACGTGGGCCTCCCAGGTCCCCAGCAGGGCCAGCTCCTTCTTGCTCGGGTCCATGGTCGAGACCGTGATCTCGTTCCCTGCCATGGTCATCTTGAGCTTCGGGTTGCTGAACACCCTCTTGACCATCCCCATCTTGCCGTGGACCTCGAGCGCTTTGCCATCCATCTTGACCTTGGCCCCCTGCAATATGGGAACGACCCGCTTGACCTCTGTCGATTTCGTCATGCTCATCACCTCAATATACGAAGGCCAGCAGCTTCCCGCCGAGGCCTATCTCCTTGGCCGTCGTGTGTGCCACGACGCCCTTGGTGGTGGTCACTATGAGCACCCCGAAGTCCTGGGCAGGGAGAAACCTCGCCTCGAACCTGGACATCTCGTTCTTCTTCACCGAGTACCGGGGCTTGATGACGCCGCAGTTGTTGATCTTCCCGCTCAGCGTCACCTTGAACATCCCGGCCCTGCCGTCCTCGAGGTACTCGAAGTTGACGATGTACCCGTTGTCCTGCATCACCTTGAGGACCCGGCCTATGAGCTGGGAAGAGGGCTTTATGACGCACTCCGTCTTCCCGGCTACTTCGGCGTTCCTTATCAGGGACATCGCGTCCGCCAATGGATCATGTTGCATTCGTTCGCCCCCTGTCCTCTAGGAATATTTCTTGAAACCGATCTCTTCGGCCACGTCGCGGAAGCACTGTCGGCAGAGATGGATCCCATAGCGCCTTACGATGGCCCTCTTGCGACCGCATCTCTTGCAACCGACCTTCCTTCCAAAGACCCTTCTCGTCTTCACCATTCGAACATCCCCGTTGTCAGTTGGTTATCGCTATCCTCTTTCTCGCTCCGTCTATTCGACGAACTCCACGCTGTAGCTCTTGATGAGGAAGTCCTTGACCTCCTCCTCCGTCAGCTTGTTCTTCGTCGGTATCTTTCGCCTCGCCTTCCGGCGGTTCCTGACCCGCCAGCCTTTCCGGACCATGGTCACGCAGACGTCCATGCCGAAGATGCCTATGTTCGGGTCGTACTTCATCCCCGGGAAGTCCGTGTACTCGACGATCCCGAAGGAGAAATTGGCGTCCCGGTCGAAGGAGTAGGCGTAGAGCCTGTTGTCCCTGGTCCACAGGGCCGTCTTCAGGAACTCCTGCGCGACCTTGCCCCTCAGGGTGACCTTGACCCCGATGGGCATGCCGAACCGGACCCCCAGGTCCTTGTTCGTGACCTTGGCGTGGGTCCTCACGGGCTTTTGCTTGGTTATCATCTCGATGACCTTCTCGGCCTTGGTCAGCTTGTCGCCGGCCTCGCCGACGCCTATGTTCACGACGATCTTATCCACGACCGGGACCCTCATGGGGTTCTTGGCCTTCTCCGCGTTCACCGGATCACCTCGGGTACCTCTATCTCGGCCACGTCGGTGCCGATCATGAAGACGTAGTTCTGCAGCGTCGAGAACTCCTCCTTGAAGTGGACGATGTTGGCCTTGGGGGTCCTGGTCTTCTCGATCTTCTCTATGTTGACCACGAAGCCGACGTGGCTCCCGCCGGTCAGGAAGGCCAAGTGGCCCTCGGTGAACTCGATCTTGCCAAGGATCTTTTGGTCCGGCACCGATATCTTGAGCGTGTCGCCGGAGTTGTACTCGTCCTTCAGGTCCTTGCCGACCAGGATGTTCCTGCCGTCGTGCATGTTGAGCTGGAGCTTCCCGCCCTTGACCATGGTCTTGTTCGTTATCTTTACGAGCTTCCAGGCGGCCTCGTCCGTCTTGATCGCGATGAGCCGTATCTTGCCGTTCTTGTCCTTGAGCACCCGGTAGTTGGCATTGATCTTGGGTATGGAAACGATGTCCATGAGGCCGACGGCGGTCTTTCCCCTTCTGGCGACCTTGCCGTCCACGAGGACCTCCCTCCGGCCCAGGATCTTCTCGGCCTCCTTGCCGGTGTCGCAGACCTTCAGATAGTCCCTGAGGGCGATCACCAAGGGTATGCTCTCCTCGATAGGGT
>Ga0315288_10003162_pt1 | contig 21012 bp, 22 predicted proteins | sample YL17G11_20_MG_FD_203454 | JGI IMG/M metagenome (GOLD analysis project Ga0315288, IMG submission 203454) | Sediment microbial communities from Yellowstone Lake, YNP, Wyoming, USA - YL17G11_20 | ecosystem: Environmental > Aquatic > Freshwater > Lake > Sediment | place: USA: Wyoming | collected...
ACTGTGTCAACTGTGACGACGGTTCACCGTTTTGCCCATATCCAAGAGAAACTTTTAAAAAAGGATTACGCTTTAAATCAAATGTTTTACTTGTAAAAGTATTTGCAAAATCTTTTGCAGATTGAGGAATTACGGCGGCAGTTGCAGATGCCGCAACATCACGCAGCCCCGCCGATATTTCGCTAGGAGATTTACTGAAAAGGTCTTTTAAATTTGTTATTTTGTCGTACGCATCTTTAACTGTCTTAAACGCTTTGCTAAAGTCCTCAGAGCTACCCGCAAGTGCAGTTATAACTTTCATAGCTGCTCCAACAACCGCAGCGCTAGCGGAAAAAATGTTCATAACCTCATCGAAGGCGCCCCCGGTTGCAGCATTAACTCCAGCTTGAGCGGCGCCTGATGCTCCTATTGCTGCACTTTTAAGCAGTCCAGGTAGATATTTTGCGACCCATTCCATTGCAATTTTTGAACATATGTCACTAAGACCTTGAGCAAGGGCGGACACTGCATTGATAAGTAGTGCAGACATTTGCTGTAGTTTTGGTTGATTAGCTTTGAGAGACTCGTGCAGTTCTTCCAATGTCATATCACCGACTTTTCTGTTCAAAATAATGTTGAGCGCATTTTCAAGAAAAACGGAAAATAGGTTAATTAATGCTTCATTCCCAAAAAGTAAAGATGCGCTCATGCTCGCAGCATTCATGCTGAGCCGGCTTAAAGCGGCAATTAGCGCAATATAAAACTGAAACATCATAATCATGCTGTCAACGGGTCCTTCGCCCAAACTAAGAAAATTGGTATTCATAAATGATGATGTCCGTTTTCCGCTATTGTTTCCATATAAATCATTCAACTGGTCGCGCGTAAACATTTTATACTCGCCGTCGCCAACGACGCCGCTCCCGCTATCCTTGCTTCCGCTGGATGCAAATCGATTGGGTTTTACCGTGCCATTGGGATTGATAAACGAATTAACTGCGCCGGTAACAGAACCAGCAGCGCCAGACACATACTGTCTGGCATTAGACGCAGCTTGTCTGGCTTGAAAGGCAGCTTGATTCATTTGATTTTTCAATGATGCCGCATTGAATGATAATAGTGGTTGTCGTCGTTGTTGCATTTTAATAATATAATGATAATGAATATATTAATTTTTATTACTATTATATGAATATATTTTATTTTTACAATTTTATTTATGAAAAATTAAGTTTATTTTTCCTCATTCTCTCTATTGACATTCCTTTTTTTAAATTCCGAATATGAAATATTAATTTCTTCTTTTTTATCATCGTGTTGTTCACCACCATTGTTGTCACCACCATTGTTGTCACCGCCATTGTCACCATCACCATCTTTTTGTTCGTTTTTTTTTTTATTGGATGATTTTTCTTTTTTTTCGCGAGCTTTTGCATCTAAAGCATAGTCATCAATTCGTCCTTTGAAAATAAATTTGTTTACGTTATCTTTGAGAATTACTTTTTTAGAATTATTTCCTACACTGCCGTTACCATGACTTGTTGCAGTTGTTACACCGCTCTTGTAGTTTTTGTAAACAGCAAAAATTGATGAAGCAGCAGACGTCGGTTTCACGGCATCGACAGATGCGTCTTTGTTACTGCCTTTTATTTTTTTTGAACATTTATCTATTCCTTTTTTAACTTCTTCGCGAATATCGACATATATTGACGGGATATTGTGCAAACACACATATTTTCGCGCAAGAGCGTCAAGAGTTTTATACGGCAAATTTTTATTATTGGAATAATATTCAAATGCTTTATTTTTAACATTATAATACATTAAAATTTCGCCTCTAGGGGTGACTTCTTGAATCGTGGGGGGTGGTTCTGACAACATTGGCGTGGGCATGATTAACCTTTTTTTAAATTCATCAAGTTCGGCATACCATCCGTTTTCATATTTTATGTGTTCAGGAAGTTCTTTTTTCACAAGTTCTTTTTTTTTCCTTGCCCGCAAAAAATGATACGTTGAATACGCAGAATATGCAAATATTCCAATGAAAACAAATTTTGAATATTTTTTAGCAGCGTTGGCAACAGTAACCGCGGTATCGGTGCCATTGCGATTAGCAATTGAAAATGCATTTTTTAAAAATGATGTTGTTGTTGAACAATAATTACCAAGTTGATTCATTTATTTTATTTTTATAAAAATATAAATGAATCGTTTTATATAAGTTTTTTCAAATATAAAATAGGGTTTTTTTTACATTTTCAACATTTTTTCTTCCATATATAAATCATCTCTCTGTAATTGTTTTGACGACTGCTTTTTTTACAGTTAATTATTTGTTCGGCGGGTCCAAAAAGCGTGAGACAAACGCGCTCGTAAATTTCCTTATTCACATTCAGCACGAACTGTCCTCCGGGCAATAAATGTTTGAAAGTATTTGAAAAAACGGGAATATAAAAATTCTGGTCCATTTCATCTTTTGATGCGTAGCTTTCGTTATGACTGTATTTTTCGATGAAATAATAAGGCGGAGACGTAAAAACCATGTCATATCCGGGTGAAATCGTTGAATAATCGAATGACACTGCATCAGCAATCAATAAATTTATTGAATTTGTGCTTGAAGAATTTGTTGAATTCAAGAATGCAGACATTTTATTGTAAGCGTCATGCAGTCCCGCGTTAATGTCGAGCCCAATGTACGAAATGTTGCACACCGCCGCGCCAACTGCGCGACCGCCCCATCCGGCGCTAAAGTCTAGTATTCGCGTCGGTTTGAAACGTTGATACACTTCAACAGCGACAAGCGGTCGAAAAATATTAATGGCGCTAATGCAAATGTTGTACACTTCTTTCAAAACAATGTATTCATTTTTTAATCCTCGCGCATTTTTTGTTGTTTCGTAATAAGTAAGCATGGTCTGAATAAATTTCTTTTTTTTGAATTCTTCAATGTTGGAAATAAAGTCATAAAAATTTATATTATATTTACCTCGCGTTTCCAACCTCTCTCTAAATGTAAAAAAATCAACAACATTATTTCCAACTAGGCACCGTTCGTTGAAATCTACGGCATTTGCCTCCGTCGCCATCTTTTTTAGCTTTTCATAATCATTTTTCATATCTGTTTCGCTAATACACTTTATTTTATTTGCGATAATCTGTTTTTCATCATTGTTCAAGCTCAAGTTCATATTTTATATTTTTTCGAATATTATATTATTTTACTTTTACTTTTTTGTATTTATTGTGTCGACAATGCTAAACAGGCTCATATATTCAGCAGTGCCCCATCGAGGTAGACGTGGAGGAGACATAGGAGGAGGAGGTGGAGGTGCGGCTACTGGCGCGGGCGCGGGCACTTCTGAAGATTTGTGAGACTTGCGAAGGCGATTCAGTGAACATTTCCAGAACCATGTTTTTGGCTCATCATAGAATATATTCACTTGTTCTCCTTTCATGATTTTCTCACGAAACTTCTTTGCCTCTGGGTTGTCATGGTTCCAATTTGAAAAGTGAACGTATATGGTAACAAAAGGTTCGCCGCCATCTTTTGTTGTTTTCGAGACAACATCGACGTCGTCAATGCATCCCAAATTCAAGCGCCGAAATGTATCCCGCACACGCTGGGAAGTGATATTTTTGTATGCACGCGGAATGCAAATGCTCAATGGCAGTTGTTCTGATTTTCCTGAATTTCCTGATTTTCTTCGTTTACCTTCAACTTTATTCCAACCGGGAGACGACTCGGACGATTCGGACGATGCGGATGCCATATTGTGTTCGATTTGTTTGATTGCACGTATTACTGTGCATTACAATATATGATAAAAAGTTTTCAATTTATATTTTTTAATAAAATTGAAAAATAAAGAGATGAATTAAATAGCATCCATTCATGCGAATAAAATGAGTTGTACAATTTCAAAAGAACTTGCTGACTTTTTGAACCTAAACTATTCACAAAATGGCGAGAGAATCTCTCGCGTAAAAATTACAAAGTTGATTGACAGTTACATTGAAACAAACGGGCTTCGTCATCATAGAACTGTTAAGCCGGATGAAAAATTGAAGAATTTATTAAACTGCGGCGACAATGAAGTAACATTTGCAAATTTGCAGAGTTACATTGCTCCTCATATTATTTGTATGAATTGTATAAATGTGAATGTGAATGCTGTGGCTGTGGTGATGATTCTTTCGCCGCCTCCTCCATCTGCTCCGCCTCTGTCACCTGAATGCGCGTATGCAGTTTTTCCTGAAGACGAACTTCCGGAGTCGCCAGTTCCTCCGTCACCCAGCATTTATGCAGTATTTCCTGAAGACGAAATCATTCCGCAAGTTGAACTGGACAAGGCAAAAGCAGAAGCGCAAATGTACAAGGCAGAAGCAGAGGCTGAAGCAAAGTCCAAAGCAGAAGCGCAAATGTACAAGGCATTAGCTGAAGCAAAGTCCAAAGCAGAAGCGCAAATGTACAAGGCAGTAGCTGAAGCAAAGTCCAAAGCAGAAGCGCAAATGTACAAGGCAGTAGCTGAAGCAAAGTCCAAAGCGGAAAGAAACTGCTTCAATTGTGGCAAGCCTGGACATAGCAAAATTGATTGTCCGTATTATTTTTCCACTTAATGATTTTGATTAGTTGATTACATAAAAATCATCCTCATTAAAGTTATTAATGTCTGGAACTGGAACTGGAACTGGATTCGGATTTGTAATAGACGCAAATTTAATGCATGCCGCCGTCTTGTTCCGCAGTTTCAAGGGATTGCGATTCATTCTGCACAACCAATATCCCTTATTATGATAAACTTTTATAGAGGATTTTGAAATTAATTCACTGACAAATTTTGCCGCTTCTGGCGTTTCGTTCCATTCAATATAAAAAAAAACATTATTATAGTCTTGTTTTGAAACCGGAACAATGTTTACATTTCCTTCAACTATTTTTCCGAGACGTAGTTTATTTTCGAATGCATTGATAATGTCGCTTTCTTTTATATTTCGCGTTGATGTAAAATATATACTTGAGGAAGCCGCCTGACTCATTTTTTTTGTTTATATAATTGATATATACTATTTATTTACTTTTATTACTTTTATTACCTTTATTAAAATATTATATTTTTATCAAAATATTTATAAAAAAATATTTTTGTTTTGTTGTTTTTTTTCAACACATAAATCTCGATATTTACGTGCTTTTGCTGAGAGCAGCGGCTTTCCATATTGCTTCCGCCGCGATAGAGGCATCATGAGAAGATGCTGCTTTGGCAGGCGCTGATGCAACTGATGCAACGACAACATCATCTTTGTCGCAAAACAGCCTTCTTTCAATTTTGGGAGGGCTGATAGAGACGGAAAGTCTTGCTGTCGTTGCTGTTGTTACCGCTGTTGCTTCTGCTGCAACTTGTGTCCAGTATTCCGAAGAGGGAACATCACCAGCACTGGTAGCAACATCGGCAACAACAACATCGGCAGCAGCAGCACCGAAACCGACTCCATTCTTGCCAATGTTCTTTTTGATTTGAACGGGTACAAGTCGTCCATCGGCTTTCTTTCCAAGACCTTTTCCGGATTCATAGCCCATGCGTTTGGCAACTTCTTTGCCTTTTCCAGAAACGGCGGTTGTGGCTGCATCAGTTGAAGTGGAAGCGCCGGAAGGCGTTTTGGGTTTTGAAACTGAAACGACTGTAGTAGGAGGAGCAGGTCCCACCACCAAATCAATGCGAGGCCTTGGAAACCTTGAAGGTTGCTCTTGATGCTGTTGCTGCGGCTGAGGCGCGGGAACAAAACTCTTGGTCACTTTCCAGTACCAAGGTTCGTCATACACAATGTTTGCAGATTTTTGTGTTTCAAGATGGTCAAGAAACCGACGGGTTTGGGGATTTCTGAACCATTTCGTAAAGTGAATGAACACTCTGATGAAAGGGGCTCCGGTTTGTTCATCAGTCTTTTCAACCACATCGATTCGACCAATAAACCCCAATCCGAGTGAACGGAACACTGCAAAGAGTCGCTCCCTTCGAATGTTGGCGTGTGTGCGCGGAATGCACAAACTTGGAGTGACAAATTCTTGCTGCTGCTGCTGGTGCTGGTGCTCTTGCTGAGGACGACTGTCACGATAGTCATCTCGACTGTCTTCTCTTACATTTTCCCTATTATTATTATACTCACCATTGTCGTCGCCGCGTTGTTGATTGAAGTGAGCCATATTATATTATTTGATTTGATTTGTCTGATTGATGAAACTGGAAACTGATGAATGTAAGTATAGTTTTTAAGTTTTCAATTTATATTTTTTTCACGTGAAAAAAATGAAAATTAAAATGAAAATGAAAATGAAATCATTTTTTTTCCGCACCCTCAATGAAAATATCAATGTAAATGTAGAAAATGGGAGAAACAGGGCTTGGTTTGCATCCATCGTCAATATATGTAATGTCAATTTCTGGAAAATAGAATTTTACGTCTGCGGCGTGTTCACATATGAATTCGGATGCACTTGCATGTGCGACAATCGAGTCAACATTGTGTTCATACAAGTAACAAAAAAAGTTTAATTTTGATTGTATGCATGAACTGTATCCTAATAAATGGTTTTTATTATCCGCATTAAGCACTATTTCAATTTTATTTAATGGGCCATTTGAATGTGTGGTAATAATGGTATTGGTATTTTCAATGGCATTTTTGGTATTTTCAATGGCGTTTTTGGTATTTTCAATGGCGTTTTTAACAATATATTTGAAATCTATATATGCATTTTCCCATTTGTTGTAAAAGATAGTTCCACACAAATTATTTTGAGATTTCTGTAAATGATGAGAAAAGATTGAACACTTATCAATATTTGTATAACAAATCTCTACTTCTTTTGTTGGATTATTAAAAAATGGTAACAACATTCCGTGAAACATTTGCTCTCTAAATGGAAGAACAACGTCATGGGGAATATTTTTTTGATGATACAGTCCCCAACCACCTCTATTTTTCAAAAAATTATTTTTGTCAAAATAGGAAAAAAACACATCACATTGGAATACGCTGGACGAGTTTGAGTTAGTTGAATTGAAATGGTTATTAAAATTAATAGTAGGTCCAAAAACTTGAATACCGCAAATGACATCATTTTCGATTTTAGTTTTTATTTTAAATCCAAAAATTTCAAGTTCTGGAGAAATCATTTTTAATAAAATCGGCACATGTTTGTCAAAAATAATAATGTCATAATCGTCTCCCCAAGGCAAATTATCTTTATTCCGGAGAAGTCCCACTGAATTACCGGCAAATACTGCATACTCAAATGTCTGATACCTGCTTAGTATGTTGAAAAATAATATTGCTTGGTCGTTAATAAACTCATTGTATGTTGTCAGCGTCAAGTTGGTTATGCCGGTGCTAGCAAAGTAATAATTTTTTTGGGTTTTATCAATAAATAAAGAAGGCACTCTTTTTTTTATTGTATCAATATTGTACTCCATTTGATGAATGTGTCTGTCTGAAATAAGGGCAGGAATATTGGATTTATTTTTTTCATGCAGCGTGTGATTAATTCTATTATTTATTCTGAAATCATGTTTAGTATAAATATCATTATTATCATTACTATCATTATTATTATTATTATTATTCTTGCCAAAATATAGTTTCATATTTTACACTTTTTTATTTATATGCAATAAATTATGATAATAATATAATATTTGTAATTTGTACATATTATATATTATATTAATAAAAAGTTCATTAAATTTCAAACCTGTTTCCTTTTATAAATAAAATTTCGTATTCATTCCATATTATGTTTCTATTTTTTGGATACATTACATCATCTAAAAAACTTGTATTATAGTCATTTGGTTTTTTATCATTAAATGTAAAGTCCACATTTTCATAGTATTTCATAAGAGAACCTATATTCCAATTATTTTCAATTATTTTTCTAGACATTAAAACTTCTTTATCATATATAGCACTATTAAAAGTTTTTGCATAATTGGTAATGCTGAATATAGAACAATCAATTAAATATTTTAATGTGGTTTTATCCATTGAAAAAATATATGATTGTACGTGTGCCCATTTTAATGGGTCTCCAATTGTATTTATTGTGCTTCCAAATAATTTTACATTATCTTGTAAACCGTTTATATACAAATCAGTCCATTTGCCTTTAAACCCGGGTTTCAAAAATGGACCAACTACTGAAGAATTTACAAAAATATAATTATCGTAGTTTTCATATAAGTTATCTTTAAGTAAAGCGTCACTCCATCCTCCGAAATCATAACCCAGATTATCTCGAAATAACATTTTCACATTTTTATTTGAAATATTCTTCAAGATGTTTTTATTATTATTATTATTATTTGTGTTTGATATTATAACAAAGTCAACATTCTCATCATTAAAAATACACTTTTTAATGAAATTTTTTACTCTATTGTTATAAATATGATAAACATACAACACAAGTATTTTTTTGGGCGTTTTTTTACTGTTGTATGGGTACTCTAAATGTGTAGTCGGTTCAATTATTGGGCTTGAAGGAGGTTCAATTATTGGGCTTGAAGGAGGTTCAATTATTGGGCTCGGAATCGGTTCAATTACCGGGGGGGTCGGAATCGGTTTAATCGGTTTAATCTGTTTAATCGGTTTAATCGGGTTCGGAGTCGGTTTTTGTGGAATCATCTTCTTCATCATATTTACATTATTTAGATTTTGGCCTTTGTTGTATATTTTTTTTGTTAAATTATTAAGGTCAATTTTAATATTATTTTTATTATTTGTGAGACCATTCGACATAGATTTTGAAAGTTGAATGGCTTCAAATTGTGCTGTACGGAATGTTTGTGATTTTGGTTGGGTTAATGAGAAAATCATTATAAATAATAATTATGATACAATGTATAGATGGATACAATATACAAATATTATTATTTATTAATATTTATTTCATTATAAATTTTTTTTTACAAATTGTGTAATATATAAAAAATTGATAAAATGCGTGGTTTATAAAAAGCAAGCAAGAACACAGAACAAATTTTTCACTTAATTTATGGTAAAAATTTGCACTGCAAGATTTAATAAAAATACTCTAAATGAGAATGTAGAGTGGAGAAAAAAAACAAATAAATTAACTCATTGTGTTTACGGTGCTCCATCTGCACTAAAGCAAACTGTAAAAAAAGATGAATGGTTGATTGTGTTGGAAATGCATAATGACATTAACAGAATCATTGGTTTGGGTTTAGTGCGAAATTCTCCTTTGAAATACAATAAAATATATAGTTGTGGAAATTATAACCGTTATACATATGAAGGAAGGGTAAGGGTGGATTTGGATTTGACCAACATGAATGACGACAGTAGTTTAGCATCCGCTGAAGCTTTTGTTTTAACTGAGGAAGAGCGCATTGTTATAAGAATGCTTGAACTGTCGTTATTTTACGGACAAACACATAGTAAAAGGGCAAAAGGGATATGCGAACTACCAGGTCGAATAAGTTCTCTGTATGATTTTAAAGGTTGCTTAAAAGGTCTATTATTAAGGTGCTCAAGAATGAATTCTAGTAATTGAATCCTTATAACTTGTGTTGTCCTCGTGAAATACTTGTCAAAAATGAAATTAATTTATTATAAGGTAAAAAGTAATTAATAAAAACTTTATAATAAATAAAACAAAGCAACAACAATAAAAAATAATGAAACGTCATAATAATTACATAATGCCTCAAAATCCAAATATAAATCCAATATATCAAAATTGGAATGCAACAAAACTGACGACGGCATCGGATTTGTTTGAAAACGATATGAGTTGTTTTTTTTATGAAAATGATGAAACCAATGATAATGTTGTTGACGACGGCGACAAGTATGAATTATGCGGCGGTTATTATTTACCTACTGTTGGAATGACAAATTGTAAATTGAATGAACATAATGAATTAAAAAATGACCATGCAACCATTTATTTCAGGATTCTTGACAGGTACAACGTGCCGTATGCTGTTTTTGCAGGGAGTTCGATTGGGCTTTTAAGAAATGGTAGAACGATTCCGTGGTCAGATGATTATGAAGTTGTTGTTTTAAATAGTGACCTTAAATTGCTATATGACATTTTTCCAATTTTGCGAAAAAATGGATTTAAAATAGTAAAAAGTAAAAATAAATTTACAAATGAGTATACAAATGGGGGGTGCAGCATTATTTCTAAAAGTCACACGTTTGCGCACGGAAACCAACCTGGTGACCAAGACCAAGACCAAGACCAAGACCAAGACCATAAACATTCTCTTTTTGCGTGTGATGTATTTTATTCATACATTGATAAAAATGGTTTTTTAAGAAACAGCGGATTGTGGGGTTTGTACCACGTAAAAAATTTACACATTCGCGATGTGATGCCGTTTCGAAGGCGTATCTTTAATGGGCTTCCATTACCATTTTTCAATAATGTAAATTCAGAGGTTTATAAAACGTATGGAAATACAGATGAGGCAATTATAAAAACTCATTTTAAACCAGAGTCATCTAAATACACGTCGTGGCGCTCTGCATATGACGAATTTGAAAATAGAAAATTAAAAGCAATCCAAAACACCATGCATAAAATCAACAGTAATAAAAAAAATCAAAATATAACAACCACTAAAACTTCCGGAAATAAAAATAATGTTATGAAAATAATGGATAATACATTTAACAAAAATCAAGTTGAACTTTTATCCGAACTTGGAGAAAAGGATATAGGAAGGATTTATGTGTTTTCAGTTGATTTTATTATAGAGCATGCGGCGTGCATTAAGTTTTACTTTCCAAATGTTGTAATTGAATATTTTTCGTACGCCAGAGAAGTGGAAGTAATTTTGTATTTAAATTATGTAGATAAGCTTCACGTTTACAATTCGTTCATTGAAACATTTTATAATGACCCCGACATTATTTATTTAAATAAACCGAAAATTGACATTATCAAAGTAATTACATTTGGAACATTTGACATGTGGCACACAGGTCATTCGAATTTATTGTCGAGATGTTGCAAGTATTCGGAAAATATTTGCGCGGGCGTGTCAACCGACGAGTTCACATTTCAGAAAAAGCAAATACATCCGACAGAGAGCTTCAAAAAACGCTCCGAAAGAATAAGCAGGTGCAAGTTTGTAAAAAAAGTATTTGAAGAGACTTCAATGGAACTAAAGAATGAATACATAAGGCTTTATAGCGCAAATATACTTATAATGGGGGATGATTGGCAAGATAAATTTGACTGGGTAGATTGCTGTGTTGTATACTTGCCGAGAACGCCAAACATTAGTTCTACAATGCTGAGAGAACAAATGAATGTAAAATTTGCATAACAACGTGTTTAGGTAAGACCGTACACCGTTCCTTTTCCTTGGAGTTCTTGAGGATTCAACGGGCTCATTGCGCCTCCGCGGTGACGCTGAGTGCGGCCGCGACCACGACCACGACCACGACGACTACGCTTGTTTTTGGAACTGCGTTTAGCACAAGAATATCTTTTTGCCATTTTTTCTTTTATATAATGTGTAAATATAATATTTTTTAAAGATATTATATTTTTTAAAGAAATATTATTTATAAATCGCTAAACCAAACAAATAACAAACTGTTAAATAAATAAATAATTGAAAAATAATAAAGACAATATGAATATTAATATAAAACCTATGATGAATAGTGCTCTCTCGTTGCTTACACTAAATGAAATGGATGAAAAGGAAAAACGGTGGCTTCAATTGGAACAAAAGAATGACCTGATAAAATCAATGTTGAGTTATGTAAAATTGGCAAATGAATTTCTAGAAAATAATAGATTAAATGAAATAAATAAAACGGAAGAGGAATGTGATATTTTGGCGACATGGTTTTCAACACACTATCATTGCTTGTACGTTCCTCCTTTTCGCGAATCTCAAAAAAAAATGGCAAATCCTTATTTGCCGGTTGGGTGGGCGCTGCGCTTTACTGGCACATTCATGGCGCAACCCGAATACTATGACACCTTGATAAATTTGCACACTCACTTGCGAACGCGCGTTCCAAGTTGGAGAGATGACCCAATAATTGCAAAATTAATCATAGGAGAAGATAATGGATTCAGCGATTAAACATCAATCCGCGGTATTTGAGGAATAACTATAATCGCACCAATTGCAAGATACATTAAAAGTGTGGGTGCGTCGGACATTTCTCGTTTCGCTTTTAGCAAATAAGTATTTGAAATGTTGCTGTTGGAACTTGTTGGATTTTCGTTGGATGCAAGCGCGAATGCAACAAATAAGAGTCCGAATGTGAAAAGTTGCACTAGTTTAGCTGGGTTCATTTTACCAATGTGTTGATTGTATATCTGTGAATTGTCATTTTAAATAATAATTATTCAATTTTATATATTATAACACATTAAATTAAAAAAAAATATTTGGTTACATATATAATACATTCAATGTCTGATGGCTTAATTGATTTACGTAAAAAATCACGAGTTGCTCAAAAAGCTAATGATGCATTAGCTCGAGATAGAGATGCCATGATGCTATTAGAAGAAAAAACTGAACAAAATAGGGTAAAAGAAGAAGAAAATGCAGAACGCATGAAGATTGCGTATAGCCGTTCACAGTCAGCACCTCCTCGTCTCCAAAGTCGTCGAAGAGGTAGGGGTCGCGCAAGTCGCAGGGGTAGGGGTCGCGCAAGTCGCAGAGGCCGCGCAAGTCGCAGAGGCAGAGGTCGCGGTCAAAGGTAATGCAGCGAGTGACATTTTATATATATAAACTATTTAGATGGATATATAAAATAATAATAATACAACGCTGATAGCGATAACGACTACAACAGAATGCAAATGAATCACAATCAGGAAAATATAGAAAAAATAGGAATATTTATGAATATGTTATATTTAATTGGAATTTTTGGAATATATGTCGGAGTCGATAATGTCATCGGGCAAAAATACAAGGGAAAATACTATTTAATTCATGGAATAAATAATGGATTCATCGTTTATTTGACATGTGGCGATGTGGTAAGCACATTCACGGATTTCAAGAATATTCTCACGGAAAATGTAAGCGTTTTGCCGTCAATTGTAACGGTATCGCTTCACACATATCACGTGTATTGTTATTACAAGTATTTTAAACCGGATGATTGGTTGCATCACATTTTGATGGGGCTAGCACTATTGTTGGCACACCAGTTTGAAACGGGGCGTTTAATCAATTATTCGTTGTTTTTCACAACCGGTCTTCCTGGAATGGTGGATTATTTTTTATTATTTTTGGTGAAGAATGATAAATTGGATTATCTCTCTGAAAAAAAGGTGAACAACTATATTAATCTGTGGATTCGCTCGCCGGGTTGCATTTCTCATTCGGTCCTCACGCTTTTAGTGTATAATTTGTACAAGGAGACGCTGTTGTCCGGATATTTTGAACAATTCGGTTACATTTTAACGGCGCTAATAACATACTGGAATGGGATTTATTTCATGAACAAGGTTGTGATAAGCTATAACAGTTATACTACTGCTAATAAGTTGTAACAAGTTGTAAGAAGAATGAATTTTTATTTTTTTGAATATTTTTTCATTGTTTTAATATTTTTGCCTCTTTTACCGCCTTTACCAGTTTTACGACGAGGAGGGGTAGGTGGTCGATAATTTAATTCCTTATACCGTTTAAAAACGTCGTGGATTTCCGGTGGTGTTTGTGGTAGTGTTTGTGGTGGTGTTTGTGGTAGTGTTTGTGGTGGTGTTTGTGGTGGTGTTTGTGGTAGTGTTGTTGTTTTTTTCAGGTTCGATTTTTTTCCATTATAACTTCGTGGTATAAATACATCATCGTCGCCAGGTTGTGTTACATCTTGATTCATTTCGAGTTGCGCCTTGAGACTCTGATTCTCATCCTCCAAATTTTTAATATCAGTTGCTGCTTCAACAATGAGACTCTGATTCTCATCCTCAAGTTCTTTGATTTTGTTATGAAGTTTAAATATTTTACGTCTGTATACATTTAATTCCTCCTCCATTTTTTGAATATCATCTACTGCTTCAAGTATCCAATCTGTTTTTTTTTCACTCGACATTTCTAAAAGTCCTTTTCTAGTTTCACGTTTACGATAACGAGTCTCCATTTTAGTATTTTATTTAATATAGTATAATATTATAATATTATTATATTAAATTATAAAAAATAAGTTATGAGAAAGAATCCACCCTTCGGACTAATTTTAGGAGTTCCTGCCAACGTAAACACAAAGTATGTGTATGGTTCCGGTGTTGGCGCTTTAAATACGTCGGTTAGACGCTATCAAAAAAAACGCGCATCATTTGTGTGCTGTTCAGATGAAGTGACTCCATTGTCTCTCAAAAAATAAAAGTAAATGATAAATAATTTATTATGTATGTTTAATATATAATAAATCATGTCAGATTTTAATTTTTATTCTGGTGACCCAAGAACGCATAGGTTGATAGCACAAGTAAAAATGGGTTTACGGCCAATTGAAAATGATGAAGCAATTTTACAGTTTTTACATTCACAACCAAGAGGTTTGACAGTGCCACAGTATGTAGGAGCATATAGACAGCGTCACGCTGCCATGGTTAGACCTTTTACCTATAATCCTGGAGCCAGCGGTGTTGCCATGCCTAGACCTAGTGTTCCTCCCTACGACTTAGACCCCCCTGCCTATAATCCTGGAGCCAGCGGTGCCATATTTAGACAACCCCCTGGTTATAATCTTGGAGCCGGCGGTGTTGCCATGTCTAGACAACCTCCTCCCTATGATGCTTCTAGAGCCAATGGCATGGGTGCTATTGTAGCAGCTAGTGCTCCTCCTCCCGACGATGACGACGATAACGATCCTGATATTCAAAGGGCAATGCGAGAGAGTGCGCGTGAATTCAATATTCAACAAAAACTTCTACAAGATGAAAGACAACAGATTGATGAAGCGTTAGCCCTCAGCAGAAGAGAAGGTGAAGATGTAAATGGGTTTTTGCGAAGAGTAGTTTCTAGTGGTCAACTCCCAAAATCACCGATGGCCAGTGCTGATGCCAGAGCTCAAGCTGAAGCTGATGCCAGAGCTCAAGCTGAAGCTGATGCCAGAGCTCAAGCTGAAGCTGAAGCAGCAAGAGTAATTGAAGCAAGACAAGTTGCAGCAACAGCATGTAATGCGAGTCCTTTATGGCTTGCACTAACAAAAGAACAGCGTCGTCCTTTTTATTTACCAGGAACTGTTAGGGTAAATGTGAAACCTGTTGTTGAATTTCCAAATCCAATACCTACCGCTAAAAATCCAGGACCAACTATAAGTGTCCCAAATCGAGCAATGCGAAGTTGGCTTGATTTATTATTTCCGGCGGATAGATTGCAAAGCGACTTCGATGATGCGTGTCCAGTTATGGCAGATGTTGACTTATTAAAAAATGGCGGATATAATGTTAAAGATTTATTTCGGGATAGTATAACTCAAGAATTATTTGACAATCCACAAATTGCTCCTGATGGAGTAACATATTCACAGTCAACTCTTCAAGTACCTGGTTATTTTCCTACAGGTGTTCCTCCAACACAACCCAATGAGGCTTTTAATGCCTTTCTTGAAAGTTTGGGATTCACACCTGATGAGAAAGAATCTTTTGGAGGCAAAAGTAGAAACATGCAAAAAAATAGAAGAAAATCGCAAAACAGGAAAAGGTCGCAAAGCAGGAAAAGGTCGCAAAGCAGGAAAAGGTCGCAAAACAGGAAAAGGTCGCAAAGCAGGAAAAGGTCGCAAAACAAAAGAAATAAATAAATGAAAATTATGAATCCGGGTCAATAAGTTTTTTCTTGGCACATCCGCGGTGATGAGCAGAAAGTGCCTGCTGGTTTTTGGCTTGGAATGACTCGCAATACTGGCACGTGACTTTGCTGCTGGATGCGGCGTACCGTGTATTCAGGTGTTCTTCGAGGCTGGGCAGCCGAACATCATCAATCATTTTAACGAGCTTTGTTTGAAAATCCTTGACATGTTTAATCATGGCGAGCTTTTGATTCGCGAAAGCAATGTATTCTTGGTTAATGTTATCCAGCCGCTCTTTGCTGATAACATCAACTTCAGATTTGTCATCGATTTGCTCAAGACGGGCTTTCAGGTGGTCAATAATGCTCACAGCGACTTTGATTTTATCGGGGTCATTATTCGCTTTATGAACGTACACAAGGACATTTCCATTGTGAATGTTAATTTCAAAATCTTCCTTGTTTGCAATTCCATAGTTTTGGGCAAGAAAAAGCCCGGAACAATTTTGCGTCTCAACATCATGAAGGAATTTTTTCACTTCTTCTTGAACAACATTTTTGTCCCAGTTTTTATTTTCAATCAAAATGCGCGGTTTATCTTTTCTACAAAGTATAATGTCGCCGGTTTCTTTAGTAGTGCCGACGGAATCGATTTGCGCGCAAGGATAAAGAGAGTGTAGCACTGCATTCAAGATATTTTCGGATATTTTTCCTTTTGACGAACTATTTTCCATTTTTTTCAACATTTCAGAAACAGAAGAAGTGAGAGAAGAAGAAATTTGTTGATTCGAAGAAGAAAGTTCTTTAATGATTCCGAGATTTGCATCAGAAGATGCTTTGACCTCTCGAATACTGGTATCGAGACGTTTTTCAGCAGCAGTATAAAGAGCCTGAGATGAAATAAGTGATGATGAAAGTTTAGAATCAAGGTTGTTCACAAACTCTTGGAGAGATTGCGGAGAAATAGAAGAATTGGATAAAAATTTATGAGTATCATCAACAATTGTTTTTTGCATGTCTTTTATTGAAATACTTAATTGTTTGGAAAGCTGGTCATTCGATTTGGGAAGAATATCATTTAAAAGCAGATTTGTTTTATCCATAAGAATTCCATTTTGTTCGCGGATGAGCGGAGCAATTTTATCAGAGACATTGCTTGAGAGAATCAGTTTAACATCTTCAATGTATTCGCGCTTGAATTCGGAAAGTTTTAAAGCCAAGTGGGAATTATTATCAGTTTGTAAACGAGAAATATTGTCAACTTGAGACTGAAGTTGTTTTACATTGTCAAACATGCTCATAAACATGGTTGTATTGAGAGAAGCGCTAACATTTTCAGTTAATTTTTCGACAAGGTCAATAAAAAGGAGAATAAATTCTTCAAAATTTAGTCCAGGATGACGTTCTTTAAAGAATTTCCATATTTTTTCATTATTTGTAGACAGGCAATATTCGGACGACGACATATTGGCAATGGTATGTGATGTTAAATGTATTTATCATCACATGTTTAAGTTCGTTTTTTAAGTAATGTAACGATTTTATAAAATTATACCTGTAATTTGTGTTTATTTTATTTCATTCCTTACAAAAGAAGTTGAGAGAAAATGAAAAAGGTAAATTATTTATTTTTTTTTATAGTTTTATTTTTTGATTTTATTTTTCTTTTATTTTGTTGTTTTCGTTTTTTAGTTTTTTTATCATTTTTCAAAAACTTATTTATTATTTTATTGAATGTTTTATAATTTTCAATAAACATTGAATGCGATGAACCTTTTGTAAAAATATACACTGTAGAATTTTCATAAAAACGAGTTTGATGTTGAATGCTTTCAAAAGGAGTGATACTTTCTTTACCTCCAATTAACAAGGCTGGTTTCATAATTTTTTTTGTTGTAGTAAATAATTTCTCCATATTATGATTATTTACCGTATTTTCTAATATATCCGCCAATACTTTATTATTGAAAACTAATGTTCCAGTTTCAAATTTTTTAATAATTTCTGGATGATTTTTATTAAATGATTTTGTAAATAATTTTTTAGTGAAACTAGTTTTATAATTGTCTGCTGTTTTTTTATCGCTATTTAACAATGCAACTGCTTCTGATAAAGATGCCTTATCATAAACAGCAAACTCCGTTTTTAATTTATCATTGGATAATTCTTTTAATAAAATTGGCGACTCATCTACAATAATATAATTTTTAAACCGGTTTTCTCCAAACAAAGCAATCATATTCCATATATACGCGCAACCGATGGAGTGTCCTAACAATGTGACATTATTAATATTTTTCATTTTTATAAAGTCATAAATGTCTGTAGAAAATTGTTTCAATGTATTGTTATTTTTAAAATACTTATTATTATATCCACGATTTAAAACAATAAATGTGCGGTAATTTTTTTTCAGAAGCGGATTTGTTAACAATACAGTGCTCCATGCGTCTGCGTTATATGACCACCCGGGAATAATAATAATAATTCCTTTTTCTTTTTCAGTTGGTAATTGTTCATAATAGTATATTTCACTATTTTTTGTATTTATTTTTATCATTTCATAATTAGTAAATGGAATTGAAATCATAATATTATTAATTATTTGTACTTTGATTTCGATATATAGATATAGAGAGAAGAGAGATAAATAAATAATAATAATAAAATTAATTGTATAATATATATGGCAATAAATATAAAGATGAAATCACAACAATTAAATTAGTATTTAAATTTTTACCGGCGAGGTATGATGCAATCAATGATGCCATAGCCATCATTCCACCATCAGCAAGAACTGCTTTATAAGATACTTCTTTGGCATAATCTTTGAATGTATCCAACATTCTATTCATTCCTCTTGGAACACTAGAAAAAAATGCATAAAATAACATGTCATGTATAAATTGTACAACTAAAGCCAAAGCTACAAATTTCAAAATGGAAAATTCAGTAAAAACATAATAATAAATGGCTCTAACAATAATAAGACCGATAAATATAATTAAAACGTCTGCAATAACGGCAGATAAATTATAATCCGCATACCATTTTATTAAAACAGATGATTGAATAATTTTCATATTTGATAATAAAATAACGAACAAGTCTGTAATTAAAACGCCATTAAATAATGGTAAATAATCGTTTGTGTTATTAAAATTTGCAATATTTTTAAACATACTATAATATATAAAAATATTTATTATTTTTATTTATTAATGATTATGATTATTCTCTCTTCTCTCCATAAATATAAACGCAAACTATCTTTTTTATAACTTGTATAAAATGTTTCATAACGACCTTGTGTTTATTTTATGAAACATTTGTAAAGTTTTTTTGGAGAGAATAAATAAAAGAAAACGAAAAAGAATGTAAAATACAATTTCCATGTTTTCTCATTTAAAATACTCCATTTTTATTTAATAAAATTTAATTAAATATTAAACTATGAAATCTCTCAATAACAAACCCTTCAATTGGATTTATAGTATATTCTAAAATTTCAACAATTTTCAAGTAAAATTCTTTTGGTCTTTGTAATATTTTTTTTTTTGATACTATAAATTGAGCACCAAAACCAAAATTGAATTCTAAATATTCAATTCTTTCATGAAACATTTTTTCATACACTTCTATTAATGGTAAATTGGCATGATTCCTACAACCGCTTAAGTTACAATTTTCAATATATATGCTTAAAAACTCAAAATCAATAATTAAATTTTCATTATTAATATATTTGTTTATATCGGGTATTATATTAGGTGAATGGTCAAATGGGTTTCCTTGTAAAAAAATAGTATAATCTGATAAATTATCATAATTATCATAAATATGTTTATAATATGTGTGACCCTCTCTACCAACATTATTTAATAAAATTTGATTAAAATCATTTGCTAATGGATTTCCTTTATTGTAAATAATTACATTTAAAAATTGTTTAGTCCATTCTACATCTTCATTATATCTTGCTACTACAATAGAAAAGTTCATATATATAAAATAAAATAAAATAACATATACAAAATATTTTATTTTATTTTATGAATACTCTCTCTTCTCTCTTATAACTTGTAAAAAATAGAAACATAAACTATCTTTTTACAGAATATTGATTTTAAAAAGGAGGGTCTTCTATAAAAAATTTCGGGTCATCTTTTTTCAAACGATGTGTTAACCATTTAAAAAAAGAATTTCCATCATCAAACGTTGCATAACCTTCAATATCTTTCATATTTAACATTAAATAAATTTGACAACCTAACCATTTTTTATTCTCTTCATTATTGTAAAAATCAATATATTTTCTTTTTTCTTCAGGAGAAAATCTTTCATAATCTTTTGGATTTATATGTTCAAAATAAAATTTTCGATTAGAATCCAAAAATAATACCAAATCATCAAATATAATATTCCCATTTTTTACTACATTCACAGATTCATCACATACTGAATCAGGATAAACCGATGTAACAATTGGTTTCAATTTTTGTTTCATTTTTACAGGTAATACTTCAAGAGACAATGATTGAGAGTAAGAAGGAGGAGGAGATTCAGGTCTACGAAACATACCACCTTTTATTTTATTAAATGTTTTTTTTTTATGCGAATATTTATGTCTACTCGATTGTTTTTTTATTTTTTTATTCTTGATTCGTTTACTAAACTTTTTTTTTGTTTTACTTTTATTCATTTATATAATATAAAAATATATTACTTTTTATTTTTTTTATTAATATGAATTATGATTATTCTCTCTTCTCTCTATAACTATAAACATAAACTATCTTTTTATAAAATGTTTTACTAGAATGAACTTGTGTTTATTTTATAAAAGTTTGTAAAGTTTTTTTTGGAGAGAAGGAATTAAATAGAAAAGAAATAGAAAAGAAATGAAAGCATAATTGATAACAATTCTTTTAAAAGATTAACAGCATCCGCTCTTGGCATCCGCTTGCGCGCACGCGAACTTAAATCAAAAACTTAACAAAAATTTGATTTAAGTTTTTAAGAAATTCAAAAAGCTAACAAATATTTGATTTAAGTTTTTAAGAAATTCAAAAAGTTAATAAGTTTTTAAATCAAGTTGGCGGAAAATTCCATGAAAAATTTTATAATTGTTTTTTTAGCATATTTTTTTTTCTGCTTTTAATTTAATTAAAATTATTAAAATAAATTTCTGTTGCTACGCAACATGTCAGAATGACAGAAA
>Ga0315288_10003163_pt1 | contig 21010 bp, 18 predicted proteins | sample YL17G11_20_MG_FD_203454 | JGI IMG/M metagenome (GOLD analysis project Ga0315288, IMG submission 203454) | Sediment microbial communities from Yellowstone Lake, YNP, Wyoming, USA - YL17G11_20 | ecosystem: Environmental > Aquatic > Freshwater > Lake > Sediment | place: USA: Wyoming | collected...
CTCGCAGGGGACGAAGATGCCGCGCGCCAACTGGAACGTGCTGGTGAAGTACCCCGTTGTCATCCCGCCACCCGATCTACTGACGAGGTTTGATGGAATAATTCGTGATTTCGTATCTCTGGCGCAGAATCTCATGTTCCGCAACCGTAACCTGCGGAAGACCCGTGACCTGCTGCTGCCGAAGCTGATCTCCGGCGAGGTGGACGTGTCGAAATTGGAGCTGGAGGAGGCAACGTCAGCATGAGCCACTCGAAGGAGCAATTGGGGTAATGAACGGCTGCGATGAGGAGAATGTGGATGCCACATGATTTCTCCGAGGACGCCCTGATCGAGCGGCCCGCCATCCAATTGATGGAGAGCCTGGGCTGGGCGAGCACCAACTGCTTCTACGAGCAGTTCGGTGAGGGTGGGACGCTGGGTCGCCGGAGCGACCGGGAAATCGTGCTGACGCGGAAGCTGAACGCGGCATTGAAGATGCTCAACCCAAACCTGCCCGCCGAGGCGATCCGGCTGGCGTTGGATGAGATTACCCGCGACCGCAGTGCGATGTCTTTGGCCGCCGGCAACCGCGAGGTTTACTCGCTCCTGAAGAACGGCGTCCGCGTGAAATACAATGACCCGCAGCAGGGGCAGGTGGATGAAACCGTTCATGTCATCGACTGGATCCACCCCGGCAACAACGACTTCTTCCTGGCCTCGCAGTTCTGGGTGAGCGGCCCTGTCTATCGCCGCCGGGCTGATCTGGTGGGGTTCGTCAATGGCCTGCCGCTGCTATTCGTGGAACTGAAGGCGAGTCATAAGCGGCTGGAAAACGCCTACAAGGACAACCTCCGCGACTATAAGGACACAATCCCCCACCTGTTATGGCCGAACGGCATCATCATCCTGTCCAACGGCTCGGAAAGCCGCATCAGCAGCGTGTCCGCCGAATGGGAGCACTTCGCGGAATGGAAACGCATCAACCGAGAGGGCGAGAAGGGCATCGTGTCGCTGGAGACGATGTTGCGCGGCACCTGCGAGCCGTCGCGGCTCTTGGACATCGTGGAGAACTTCACGCTGTTCCAGGAGAAGGCCGGCGGCATCGTTAAGCTTGTGGCCAAGAATCACCAATACTTGGGCGTCAACAATTCCATCGAGGCCGTCCGGCAAATCAGGCAGAATCAGGGGCGGCTGGGCGTGTTCTGGCATACGCAGGGCAGCGGCAAGAGCTTCTCGATGGTTTTCTTTGCCCAGAAGGTGCTGCGGAAGCTGCCGGGGAACTGGACCTTCGTTGTGGTGACCGACCGCGACGACCTGGACGGGCAGATCTACAAGAACTTCGCCAGCGTGGGCGCGGTAACGGAGGCCGAGGAACGGGTGCGGGCCGACAGCGGCAGGCATCTGAGGGAACTGCTTCGGGAAGACCACCGATACCTGTTCACGCTGATTCACAAGTTCAACCTGACGCAAGACGAGAAGAAGGCGGGGGTGAACGTCTACCCCAAGCTGTCGGATCGGTCGGATGTCATCGTCATGACGGACGAGGCCCACCGCAGCCAGTATGATCTGCTGGCGTTGAACATGCGGAATGCCTTGCCCAAGGCTGCGTTCATCGGCTTCACGGGCACGCCGCTGATTACGGGGCAGGAGGAGCGGACCAAGGAGGTGTTTGGCGATTACGTCAGCACCTACGACTTTAAACAGTCGGTGGACGACCAGGCGACGGTGCCGCTGTTCTATGAGAACCGAATTCCCGAGCTTCAACTGGTCAATACGCAACTGAACGAGGACATGGAGAAGCTGCTGGAGGAAGCGGAACTCGATGGGGAACAGGAGAAGAAGCTGGAGCGGGAGTTTGGCCGCGAATACCACCTGATTACCCGCGAGGATCGACTGGACACCATCGCGGCGGATGCGGTCCGGCATTTTGTGGGGCGCGGGTTTCGGGGCAAGGCGATGTTCATCGCCATCGACAAGGCCACTGCCGTCCGGATGTACGACAAGGTGAAGGTCGAGTGGGCGAAATACCTGGGCGAGGTGAAAGAGAAACTCGCGAAAGCCGGCGAGGTTGAGCGTGAAACGCTTCAGGACCGCATCTCGTTCATGGAGACAACGGACATGGCGGTGGTCATCTCGCAATCGCAGAACGAGGTTGCGGATTTCAGGGAGAAGGGGCTGGATATTGCGCCCCACCGGCTGCGGATGGTCAACGAGGACTTGGAGACGAAGTTCAAGGATGCCGACGATCCGTTGCGGCTGGTGTTCGTCTGCGCCATGTGGATTACCGGCTTTGATGTGCCGTCGTGCTCGACGATGTATCTCGACAAGCCGATGAAGAACCACACCCTGATGCAGACCATCGCCAGGGCCAACCGGGTGTGGCGGGATAAGGTGAATGGGCTAATTGTGGATTACGTGGGTGTCTTCCGCGACCTGCAACGGGCGCTCGCCATCTATGGCGGAGGCGCTGGGGGCGGCGAGCCGCCGGTGAAGTCCAAGGCCGAGCTGGTCGAGATGCTCAGGGACGCCATCCGGCAGACCAGCGACTTCTGCAAAGGGCTGGGAATCGACGTGAATCAACCGCTGGCGTCCACAGGTTTCGAGCGAGTTTCCCTGATCGATGACGCCGTGGAGGCCATCGTCATCAATGACGAGACGCAGAACCGATACCTGTCCCTGGCCAATTTCGTGGGGCGGGTCTATCGGGCCATTCTGCCCGATGCCGCCGCCAATCAGTTCGCGCCCGAGGTGATGCTGTTCTGGGTGATTGCGGAGAAGATTCGCTCAGGAATCGAGCCGGCCGACATCTCGAGAGTCATGGCGAAGGTTGAGCAACTGCTCGACAGCTCCGTGGCCGCTGATGGATACGTCATCCACGCCGCCCAGCAGGAGAAGCCGAAGTACCTGGACCTGTCGCGGATTGACTTTGAGGCATTGCGGAAGCACTTCGCCAAGAGCCGCAAGCGTACGGAGATCATGAAACTCAGGGCGATGATCGAGGAGACGCTCGCGCATCTGATCGAACTGAACCCGACGCGCGTGGATTACCTGGAGAAGTTTCAGAAGCTGATCGATGAGTACAACGCCGGCTCGGCCAACACGGAGGCCATTTACGAGCAACTCCTTGAGTTCGCCAAGAAGTTGTCGGAGGAAGAAAAGCGGCACATTCGGGAGCAGCTCACGGAGGAAGAACTGGCCATCTTTGACTTGCTGATGAAACCGCGCATCGACGTGATGGCCAAGGAAGAGGCCGAGATCAAGGCCGTCGCCAGGTCGATGCTTCAGACGCTCAAGAACGAGAAGCTGGTGCTGGATTGGCGAAACCGCCAGCAGACGCAAGCGGCGGTTCGGCTGTGCATTGAGGAGAAACTCGACCAGTTGCCGCGAGCATTCTCGCGTGAGGTGTACCAGGCGAAATGCGACGTGGTCTACCGGCACGTCTACGACTGTTATTTCGGGGCCGGGCAGAGCGTGTATGCGGCGGCGGGATAGCCAAGGCAGGCAGAGGAGTCTGCACTAGTTTTGGGAACCGGCTAGGGCCCGTGATGGCGGCGAGCCTAGACGACCCTTCGTCCATCGCGTGCTCCTACAACGACCGGAAAGCCTCTTGCTCGTTCTGCCCGTCGTGTGGCGAGTTGGCACTTCCGGCAGAACCACCAGGTCGGTGGGACGGAGACGGGCCGCAGATCGTGGTTGACATCGACCACCGCCCGTGGGGCCAGAGCCCCCTGTGGGTGCTCGACGCTGACGGCCGCAGGCTCGGCCAGATCACAACCGACGAGAGCCGTTTCACCGCCTCATCGACTGGGTTGGCGATGGGACGATGGCGATCGCGATGTCCGTGGCGCGTGGCGTGTTCGACGGCCCGCCGCCGACGATTCACTCGCGCAAGAGCGAGAGTGAGGAGATCAAGACGGTCGGCGACGACGCCGATCTGCAAGAAGTGTATGACACCGAGCGGCACCTGCTCTACGTCGCCTGCACGCGGGCAAGAGACCATTTGCTGGTCACGAGTGTCGAGCCGGCGTCGGAGTTTCTCGATGACATGCAGGTGTGATCAGGCCAACCTCCAGTGCGGGCCGTGCGGCTGCGGGATGATGCACACCTATCGCCAGTGCCGTCGCCCGTCGGCGTCGCTCTCTTCCAATCCCTCTACGATCCGCTCCGCCTTTTGCACGTCCCGCTGGGCAATCGCCTCGAACAACCGAGCTTTCTCGAGGAACGGCGTTTGCGGATCATCGGACCACGGAAGCGTGGCGAAGTATTCCCCGATCGGCGTGGCCAGTTGGATCATACAAGTTCGCGGCGGCGGCATTCCGCACTGCCGGCAGGTCCCATCGGAACCATCGTATGGGAATCGCCGCCCGGTGTTATCCGGCTCATCCGAGAAGGCCAGCAGTTCCTCGCCGTGGCACATCGGGCATCGCCGCTGGTCGGGCAGCAGTTCACCGGCCGATCTTTCTAGTCTCGCCAATCGGCGTCTTAGTTCTGCCATGAGAGTCGCTTGTTCTCGGCCAGTTGTTCGATCGTCTGTTCCAAGGCGTCCAGCCGTTCCATGAGGTCCACCGACTCCGGCGGGCCAAGCAGCCGTTGCAGCAGTTCCTTTGCCGCCGCCACATCCCCCTCTTTGGCCGACTTCAGCAAAGCGCCGATGACTTCCGCCAGATCGTCGGGGCCTATCGAATCGAACAACGCCTGCCTCAACCGTGCGACGGATCGGGCGTAGGGGTTCCCATGTGCACCGGGGTTGCCCTTGGAGAATCTCCGAGCTTCACCTCGGCCGTTTGTCCCGTTTGGTGACGGCGATTCACTCATAGTGGCCTCACCTTCCCTTCCCGCACCATCGCTAAGTCAAGGATCGCGTTCCGAACGTCCGTCGGCAGCGTCGGCCATGCCTTGACTACCGCCGCAAGGTCAGGGTCGGCGAGTTGTCGTATGCCTGCCAAATCGCCGCCAGGTGTGCCGGATTCCATGCCGCGCGTCTCTGGAATTCCCTGTTTTTCGGGCATTCCCGAAGGCTGTTCGAGTCCTGTAGCGCCCATTTGTTAAAGGCCGCTGACATTCGCAGTCAGCGGCTTCTTTTTTCTGGCGCGTCAGCGGCTTACGCGGTGCCAGTCGCACTTGTTCGCGGCAATCGAGCAGGCGGGTGGCTGCCCCCGTGCCCCCGGAAGGCTTGCCGGCCCTCCCCTTCGGAAGTCCCTGCGATTGGGGACAGGAGCGACATTGGCGGTCCAGCCACCGTGCTGCTCACACGGCCGCTGCCGCACCGGCGCGAATGCGTTCAATCAGTTGATTGCGCATTTTCTGTCGCTGGTGCAGAGCTTCACGCACACCGGCGTGGTCAGTATGGTGGATCTCGCTGGGCAATTCGCGTCGCTGTTCCTCGATGAGTTGGAGCACGAGTTCCCACTCCGCGTCCGTCAGTTCCGGTTGGCATGTCATAGGAACCTCCGTTAAGAGTCAGGTCATGCACGAACGCAGTACACGGTTTGATTGCAGACAGGCTGCTCCACGACTGGTCGCCTGGTCGCTGGTTGCGTGGGTAGACCTTCGAAGCGTGACGCCGGCCAAGGCCCTGGAGCGCGCGCTCAATCTGGGGAAGATAGAGAGAGTTGGGAAACCGCTCGGTTCCCCTCGCAGCTACGGTGATGCCCCGATGGCATTCCCCAGGAGAGTTATCGGGTTTTTGATTGGCCCCTCGCTGGATCGGTGTTGTATTTCGAGTTGGTGAGTGCAGGAGCGCTACGTCCGCGGTATGGACATGGCGCCATCTCTGGATCTCTTGGTTTATGTTGTGTGGGTGAGTGATAATCCATTCGCTCGCGAGGGCTTGTATCCTGAAAAAGCAGCTTGTTCTCGCCTCGGCAATTGGGACGGGTCTGGCGTTGGCCTCAGTTCAGGCTTACGCTGATCCGCTGTTTAAGAGCACTGACTTCATCATCGCCGTCAACCCGAACCTGGTGTCGAGCAGCAGCTACCCTGCTGGCGAGGCGCCGCCCAAAGCGATCGATGAGGACTTCGGCACGAAGTACCTGAACCGCGGGAAGGCGGGGTCAGGGCTGATCGTGACGCCCGGCGAGTCCCTGGTTCAGAGCATGATCCTGGCGACGGCCAATGACTGGTTGGAAAGAGATCCTGCCAGCTACGAGCTGTATGGCACGACGGCTCCGATCGTCAGCGTCGACAACAGCAACGGCACGGGCGAGCTTTGGACTCTGATCGCCAGCGGCCCCCTTTCGCTGCCTGACACCCGCAATACTATAGCCGATCCGGTGAATACGCCCAACGCCAACCTTTACAGCTCGTACAAGTTGGTCTTCCCGACGCTGAAGAACGCCGGGGCAACCAACAGCATGCAGATCGCCGAAGTGCTGCTGATGAGCGATCCGGACGGCGGGGGCGCCAGCGTCCTGGCTTCGAGCAACCCCGTCCTCGCCATCGACGCGTCTTTGCCCTCCAGTTCGTATCCCGGCGGCGAAAGCCCGCCGAAGCTTATCGACGGCCTGACCAGCACCAAGTACCTGAACTTCGGCAAGAATGGCTCCGGGTTCATCGTCACGCCATCGGTCGGCGCGACTTTCGCGACGGGTTTTGAGCTGGCGACAGCCGGCGACGCGTCCGCACGCGACCCCGCGTCCTATGAGGTCTACGGCACCAACGCTCCCATCACAGAACTGGACAACGGCTTGGGGAATGCGGACCCGTGGACTCTGATCGCCAGCGGTTCGCTGAGCCTGCCGGAGGCGCGCCTGACCTACGGCACCCCGGTCTCTTTCGCGAACGACGTCCCCTACAACTCTTACAAGGTCATTTTCCCCATGGTCAAGAACGCCGCCGGCACAAACTCCATGCAGCTGGCCGAGTTCCAGCTCACGGGCAGCCTGGTGCCTGAGCCAGGGACGATGAGCCTGCTGGCGATCGGGGGCCTGGCGCTGCTCCGGCGCCGCTCCCGTTGATCGATCCTTCCATCGCCTTTTTTATGGCACGGGTCCTTCGGCCCGTGCCACATTCGTTTAGGGCGGGCGTGCAATCCTGCCCGCCCGTCGCGCGCGATCAAGGCTTCGGTCCCGCGATGGGCTGCCATACCACTCGCGTGGCGCCCAGGAGCGTGCCGGTGGCATACGCGATGTCCACCTGGGCGATCTGGTACTCCGTGATCGCGGAAACCTCCGAGAGCTGCGCGTTGGCCAGCTTCGTCTGCGCGTCCAGGACATCGGTCGAGGTGCGCAGGCCCTGGCTGAAATGGCGGGTCTCGAGGTCCACCACACGGGTGGACATCAGCACCCGCTTCTGGGCGGCCCAGATCCGCTGGTAGTTGGCTTCGATCTGGTCGATCGCGTTGAGCACCTCCTGTTCGACCAGCGTGGCGCGTTGCTGTTTTGTGGCGATCTGCTGCATCCGGCGCGCCAGCGACGCGCGGAGGCGGCTGCGGGCGGCTTCGTTGCCGATGGGCACCTCCATCCGCACACCAAGGCGATGATCCTCATAGTCCTTGTCGCGGGTCATGCGGAGCGAGTCTCCGAGGTCCGGCCCGAGGCCGCTGATGTTGTACGCGTAATCCAAGGTCACCAGCGGCAGCATGGCATTCCTGGCGGAGCGGACGTTGGCCGCTTCCAGAGCGATCTGCAGCTCGGTTTCCAGCATATCCATGCGCTGGTTGATGGCCACCCGGACCAGTTGCTGCGCATCGAGCCTGTAGTAAAGGGGGTTGGGCTTGCTGGCGGGCACGACGACGGTCGGGCTGTCCATGCCGATGTCCGGACGGTTGAGGATGCGTTTCAGATCGCGTTCTCTCTGGCGGACAGCGTTGTCGGCGACGATGATCCCCTCCAGGCGATCCGCCACGCCGGACTCAGCGCGGGTGACTTCGGTCTCGGCGGCGGCGCCGGCCTCGACCATGCGTCGGGCGCGTTCGAGCTGGGCATTGGCGAGGTCGTACTCCTTCTTCCGCACCTCGAGCGCGCCCCTGGCCGCATACAGCCGCCAGTAGACCCGGTCGGCCTCGGCCAGCACGCGGATCACCTCCAGCTTCGTCCTCACTTCCGTGGTCTGGTATTGATAGAACGCCACGCGAATCGGCTGGGCGTTGACGTCCAGCCCCGCGCCGCGCAGGAGCGGATGGCTGATCGATGCGGCCACGTCGGAGGTGTACGCGGGGTTCAGCGTGGCCCAGGTGTTGTTCGTTTCCGACCGCGTGAGGGGCACGTCGAAATTCAACTGCCCCCCCGTCCGCAGCGGGACCTGAATGCCCGCATTGGTCCGAAGGTCCTTGCCCTGGGTCCCGCTGAGCTTGCTGGCGGCCGGCGTGTCGGTCACGGAGTAATCGGTGCTGGCCGTGAACACGGACTCGAACCTTGCCCGCTCCGCGTTGACCGACTCCTTGGCAATCGTGGGGTTCAGCAGTTCGACTCTCAGGTCCAGATTGTTGACCAGCGCCACCCGGCGGACTTCCTCGATGCTGAGGAGTATTTCGGCGGGCGGCTGCGCGGTCCTGGTCGTCGCCGGGAGCGTAGCCGGCATCGTCGCGGGTTGTGTGGTCGCGATCGCTTCCATCTCCGTGTTGCCGATCTGCCGCAGGGTCTGTTGCGGGACGACCATTTCGCCAGTGCCGCCGGTGCCGAACGAGCCGTCACAGCCCGCCGTCGCGAGGCACATCAACACCATCATGATCGCACCGGCGACGGTCCGCAGGTCTCGGGTTTTCACCATGTCTTGCGTTCCTCGATGAGTTACCAGCGCAGGGATTATGCGGGGTCCGCACAGCGCAGCATCAGGCCACATGTCGTCTCCAGACATCACTCATGCCGCAGCGCGTCGATGGGGTCGAGCCGCGCCGCTTTGACCGCAGGGAACATGCCGAAGATCAGGCCGACCGCGCCGGCGAACCCGAACGACAGCGCCACAGCCCAGCCCGGGATATACGCTTTCTCCAGATGTGCCGCGGGGATGCTGGCCATGGCGCTGGTCAGCCCCTGCCCCGCCAGCACCCCGACCAGCCCGCCGAAGAAGCACAGCACAACCGCCTCGACGAGGAACTGGAGGAGGATGGCGCTCGGGCGTGCGCCGACCGCCTTGCGCAGGCCGATCTCGCGCGTGCGTTCCGAGACCGACACCAGCATGATGTTCATGATGCCCACCCCGCCGACCACGAGGCTGATCCCCACCACTCCGGCGGCGGCCATGGTGATGGCGCCGGCCACCTTCTTGAACTCGCGGATGAACTGCTCGATGACCTCGACCCCGAAATCGTCCGGCTGCCCCGGCTGAATGCGCCGCTGCTTGCGAAGGAAGAAGGCGATCTCGGCTTTGGCATCATCGGCCAGGTCCGGCGACCTGGACGCGGCGACCACAAACATATTCGAATACGGGTTCATCCGCCGCACCGTCTTGAATGGCAGCCACACTTCCAGCCCCGATGACGTCCCCCCGAACATCCACGACTCGGCCCGGGATTCAACGACGCCGACAACCTGGTATCGCGTCGGCCCCACCAGGATCGATGATCCGACGCACTCCTTTTCCATCCCCAGCTTCTCCTGCACCTTGGTGTTGATCAGGCACACCGGCCGGCAGTGTTCATTGTCGATGAGCGTGAACGGCCGGCCCTGGACCACGGCCCGGCTCTCGATCTGGTGCCAGGAGGGTTCGATCCCGATCACACGCGTGTTTTCCTCGGAGCGACCCTCGTAAGAGACCGTTCGGCCGTTGAGCTCGGTGATGCGGGTGAACTGCGCGACCGACGGGCAGTGTTCGAGCATCCCCTCGAAGATCTCCGGCTTGAAACGGATCCGATGAAACGCCGCGTGGGTCTTGGCGATGCGGTAGTTGGGGAACAGGTAGATCTTGTTGGTCCCGAAGGTCTCGAATTCCGACAGGACGTTGGCCTTCAGGCCCGTCAGCGCGGCGATGACCGCGGTCACCGACGCCACGCCGATCACGATGCCGATGGTCGTCAGCGTTGATCGGACCTTGTTGTTCCAGATCTGCCCCAGCGCCAGAAACGCGCTTTGGTAGACGATGATGAGAAGGGCCAGGGGCAGGCGAAGGAGCATCATGGCGTCATCTCCTCGTGCTGCCCGCGTGAAGGCAGCATCACCTCGCACACGGGCCGCTTGGCGTTCTCGTGGCCGTCGCCGTTTCCGTTTCCATCGGGCGCCTCCTCGACGGAGGTCACAACGTGGTGCAGGACATCCTGCTCGGTGGGCAGATCGGAGAAGATCCGCCCGTCCCTCATGCGGATGATGCGTTTCGCATGGCGCGCCACGTCCGCCTCGTGCGTGACCATGATGATCGTCTGCCCCTGGCGATGAAGCTGGTCGAACAGCGTCAGAATCTCCTCGCTGGTGGCGCTGTCCAGATTTCCCGTCGGCTCGTCGGCCAGCAGGATTGCAGGGTTGTTCACCAGCGCCCGCGCGATGGCGACGCGTTGCTTCTGGCCGCCGGAAAGCTGATTGGGCCTGTGTTTCATGCGGTCGGTGAGGCCCACGGTGTCCAGCGCGTGTCTGGCGCGTTTTTTGCGGTTCCACCAGGCGCTGCGGGCATAGATGAGCGGCAGCTCGACGTTCTTGAGCGCCGAGAGCCTGGGCATCAGCTCGAATGACTGAAACACGAAGCCAATCCGTTCGTTTCGCACGCGTGCCAGCGCCCCCGCGCCCATTGTCGTCGTCACCTGCCCGTCCAGCTCATACACGCCGCTGGTCGGGCGGTCGAGGCATCCCAGGATGTTCATCAGCGTGCTCTTGCCCGATCCGCTGGTGCCCATCACCGCAGCGTACTCGTTCTGGCCGACCTCCAGGCTGAGCCCGTCGAGCGCGCGAATCTCCTCCACCCCCATCGTGTAGACCTTCGTGATGTCTTTGAGCCGAATGACCATGCACACCGCCGTTAGCGACCTGCCCGCGCCACCGACGGGATCGTTGCCGGCTGCGTTGTCGGCTGCGTCGTTGCCGCCCGCTCATCCTTCACTTTCTGGTCGTGCTGGACGGATTCGAGCACTTTGTATGGCCCGGTGATGATCCTGTCACCTTGGGCAATGCCCGCGTCGATGACGGTGTACATGACGTCGCTGGGCCCGATCTTGACGGGCGTGACGACCGCCTTGCCATCGGCGAACCTGTAGACCACCGGCGTCATGGTTTTTTTCTTGTCCACCATGGGCAGATCGCGGATGCCCACCGGCAGGCCGTCCACCGGGCGCCCCAGCACGGACTGGCTGGGGACCTTCAGCACATTCTGATGCCGTTTGGTCTCGATCTCGACGTCGGCCGTCAGACCCGAGTAAATCCGCTCGCCATTGGTCTTCAGCAAGATCTCGACCTTGTAGTATTTGGTTCCGTCACGGTCGTCGGTGTGCGCCAGCGCCACGGTATAGACCGTTCCCTCGAAGACTCTGTCGGGATAGGCCGGGCTGCGCACGGTGGCTTTCTGCCCCACCTCCACGCCCGCCACGGAAGTCTCGTCGACCCTGGCCAGCATCAGCATCTGCGACAGGTTCGCCACCTCCATGATCACCGTGCCCGCGTTGTTCATGGTTCCGGTGACGACCAGCTCGCCGACCTCCGCGTTGACGCGCGTGACCACGCCGTCGATGGGGGAGGTGATGGTCGTGTAGCTGAAGTTGTCCTGGGCGCGGGCGATATCCGCGTCGGCCGCCACCAGATTGTGCTGCATCACCACCAGGTTGCTCTGGTCCGCCTTCAAGCCTTCGAGGGCGGCGTCAAGCTGGGCCTTGAGGCCGTCGACCTTGGCCTGCGCCTGATCGACCGTGGCCTGGCTGACGTCGCGCGACTCCAGGAGCTTCTTCTGCCTCGCCAGGTCGCGCTCGGCGTCGGCCAGGCTCACGCGCGACACCTCGATCTGCGCCTTCTGGGCTTCGATGCGGGACCCGGCCACCTTGGTCTGCGCCTGCTGCGCGTCATAGCGTGCCCGCGATGACTTGAGCGCCGCCTGAAGGTCCTTGTCATCCAGCCGCACCAGCACCGACGCCGGATCGGGATTCTCAGCTTTCGGATCGGCTTTCTTCACCGACTCGCCGGCCAGATGTGGTATAGCGATGATCCTCGCCGCCACGCGAGCACTGATCGACACCTTAGTTTTTGGCTGAATCATCCCCGGCGCGCTGACGATCTCGACGAGGTCCCCGCGTATAGCCGGCTCGACGCGCACGGCCGCCCCTTCGGCATTCGCCGCGGCTCTGCGCCCCATCCACCACCGTCCGCCAAAATACAGGCCCGCCGCCACCACAAGCGTAACAATGGAAGTGATAAGGATCTTCACGCGTCAGTTCTCGATTAAAAGCCTGCGGTTTCACGTATGCCGGGCGCCCGCCGCGACAGAATACTCTGACCGGGCGAAAACTCAAACGCGCGCCGCGACCCGGCCGGGCGATTTTTTCCGTTTAGTCGCAACGCTCTCCCGAATATTGCAGCAACGTCCGCTGTTGGGCAACACACCACCCGACATCATCACGGACTTGGTTACTCCTGTTGTCCCTTGAGCACTTCGTTAATCACGCCGGCATAGGCCGTTAACGTCAGGTAGCTCCTCAGCCCGAACCCGCTGCAACGCAGAGCCTCCTGGGAGTAATCTCCGCTGTACTGCTTCGGGTTCGACGGATGCACGCCGTCGCGGCTGATCAGCGTCGGCACCTGATACTCGTCCCCCGGGACATCCTTGAACCTGGCCATGGTCCCATCCCAGTCATCAGGGCGCCGCTTGAGCACTTCTGCGAGGTAATCCACCACCGGCACCTTCATGTCTCTGCCGAGTTTTCGCACCGCCTCCGCAAACTGCCGGCACTTATCCAACTGCCCGCTACGTGGCGGAATCGTGCTCAGGATCACCACCGTGCCATTGTTCAGGCACTTCTGCACCACTTGCCGCGTCTTCTGCTCGTACTCATCGAGCTTGAGCTGGTTCAGGTCATTCGTACCGAACATGATCAGAACAACCTCGGGGTTGAGGCTCTTGAGCCACCGGTCCACATTTTCATGCGCCCAGCGGATGGTCATCGACCCTTCGCTGCCGTAGTCGCCGCCCTTCCATTTGTCCCAGCAGTCCTGGAGCATGTACCCTTTGACCAGCTCACAGGCCTTCTGTGCCTCCGCATCCAGGCCTTTGGCCCCCCACCGCAGCCCCGCCCAGTACGCCATCGACACGGTGATCGAGTCGCCGAACTGCGCGAATGTCCCGGGCTTTCCCGTGAACTTCGCATGCACGGTGCGCATCGTCCGCACCCATTCCTGCTCCTGCTGCGCCCCGCGCGCGCCCATACAACACATCAGCACCACCGCCGCCGACACCATGATCGTCTTGGTCATAATGGCCTTCCTCTATTCACAGATACCCTTGCTGGGCCTTCGCGGTTGATCTTGCCGATGTTAATCCGGGAGCCACGATGACGAAGAGCATGGCAGCAACTTCGCCCCTCACCTCTCGCCGGGCGTTCGGCCGCTTCCCCCTTTCCCCGATTCTGCTTTCGTTCCTCTCCATCGCCTGCACCAACAGGATCACTCCCCCACCGGCACCCGCCGACGGCGTGACGGTGTACCTGCTCGACCATGGCCGCCATCCGTCCCTCGTTCTGCCCCGCCCCGACGGCAACCTGACGCGTTACGTCTATGGGCAATGGAGCTGGTACGCGACGGGCAACACCAGCCTGCTTGTCGGCGCACAAGTGATCTTCTGCTGCAGCCAGGGCACACTGGGCCGGCGTCTTTTCGAGTCCGAGGACATCCAGTCGGTCCTCGACCTGGACGGGGCGGTTCACCTCTACGCCATCCGCGTCGATCGCGCCGCCGCCGACAGCCTGCGCGATGCACTGGACGCGATTTTCGAGGCCAACCTCTCCACCCTTCGCGCCAATGCGGATTACCACCTTGATTTCGTCCACCATCCGCAGCCGTACTCCTCGATACACAGCTGCAACCACGTGATGGTCGTCTGGCTGCGCTCGCTCGGTTGCGACGTTCGTGGCTCCGGGTTTCTCTCCTGCTGGCGCATCGCGTCCCGTTCGTGAAGGCCCACGAATTGCTGCCCAGGGTTGTTGGCGTGATGTTATTTGCAGAGCCGCAGTTCGCGTACGGGGATCGGGATCATCCCGTGCTTCCCTGCCAACCGGTGGAACAGGCTGATCGCCTGAAGCTGCCGCGGGCCGATGTCGTACTTCAGGTATTCGCACAGATACCGGCGTGCCACGTCCGCCGGCCAGCCTCGCGGCACGGCGAAGCGCGCGATCATGTCATCGACACGCGTCAGGCCAGCGCGCTTGGCCTCTTCGAGCCGCTGCGGCAGGTCGCCCACATCCACGCCCCTCCGCGTCATCCACACCGCGAAGACAAACGGCAGCCCCGTCAGATCGCGCCATTCGCCGCCGAGGTCAAGCTGGTGAACGAACCCCCGGGGCTCCTCGCAAACGACCTTGTCGCCGATCAGCAGAACGGCGTCGACGTCCGGGAAGCGATTCTCCCGCCTTTCCGCGTGCGAAGCCCAGTCGATCAATTGCGGGCTGATGCCGTGCTTCTCCGCCAGGATCACGCGCGCCAGGGCCACCGACGTATGACTGTCCGTGTCACAAGCCATCACCCTGATGCGCTGGACGGGGACGCGGCTGAAGATCCGCACGGTGAGCGTCGGCCCGTCGCAGCCAATGCCGCTGGCCGGAATCACCCGCAGGCCCTCGAGCCGCTGGTAGTCGATGACCGGCAGCAACGCCACATCCATCCGCCGCGTCCGCAAGCCCTCCAGCAGCCGGGACGGAACATCCAGAACCAGCCTCAGATCCTCCGAGTGATCCAGATCGCAGATCAGTGGCTTGGCATTGAGGTAACTCACACTGCCAAGAACCAGAGCCCGCGGGGGCGACGATCGAAGCGGTGTGGCTGGCTGCCGTGACATAACGAACTGTACGCTCCGCCCGGGGCTTCGATGGTGTTTTCACCAGTTTTGAAGCCGTCATTGGACTTCTCCCCGATCACGGCTTGCATGGCGCGCTCAATCCCGGCAGTATATCGCGCGTACCGGAAGGCCGCGGTTTTACGCCGATTGCAGGTTCGTCGCACGGGCCATTACAGGCCGCGGACAATAACTGGCGGCTGACGCCGTTCTAAGATGCGCTACATGTGGGCAAAACACAGGATCATCAATATCGTCGCCTTGATCGGGCTGTCAGCCACTCTGGCTGTCGGGTGCCGCACCACGAAGACGCACCGCGGTGAGGCAGATGAGGCAGCCAGGAAGATCATCGAGGAAAAGCAGCAACAGGCGCTCGGCCGGCAGGAGCCTTTCACCATAGAGACCCCCGCCGACACGCTTCGCCGACGGCTTCTGCTGGACCAGACGCTGCCGTACGCGGGCCCGTCGTCGCTGGGGGTGGGGGACCTCAAGCCCGTCAATTACTGGCCAGCCGATGACTACACCAGCAAGTCAAATGTCTCGCCGAGCACGCAGCCGGCGGGGTGGACGGGCGGCGTCCTGCGTATGTCGCTGGTGGAGGCGCTGCAGGTCGCGGCCCAGAACAGCCGGGATTACCAGAGCCGGAAGGAGACGATCTTCACCGGCGCTCTCTCGCTGGAGCTGGAGCGCGACAGCTTCCGCACGAGCTTCACCGCCGCCATGACGAGCAGCGGCAGCGTGGATTACGGCGGCGAGGATCCCGTCGCCAATGTCGTGACCACGCCGCAGATCGGCGCCAGCCGGAAGTTCGCCAACGGCGCGGTTGCTACGGTCAACCTGGCACTGGACCTGGCGAAGCTGCTGACGCAACCGCACACGTTCAGCGCGGACGTGGTGAAGGCGGATGCGACGATCTCGATGCCGCTGCTCCGCGGCTCGGGGGCACACATCGTGATGGAGCCGCTGACGCAGGCCGAGCGTAACGTCGCTTACGACCTGCTGGAGTTCGAGCAGTACAAGCGATCGTTCGCGGTGAGCATCGCCAGTTCGTATCTGGCCGTGTTGCAGCAGATCGACACTCTGAAGAACCAGAGGGACAGCTACGAGCGCATTATCCGGTCGACGCGGTACTCGCGGCGGATGGCGGACTCCGGACGTCTATCGGAGATCCAATACGATCAGGCTTTTCAGTCGCAGTTGTCAGGGCGCGAGAGCTGGATATCCGCCCAGCAGTCGTACCAGCGGCAGTTGGACGCGTTCAAGGTTCTGCTGGGGCTGCCGCCCGATGCGCAGATTGAGCTGGACAGCGACGAACTGCGGCACTTAGCGGCGGCGACCACCGCGGCGCTGAAGTTGCCCTCGCCATTGGAACCCAGCACTCAGCCGGCATCGGAGCCGGGCGATGTCGCTGACGAAATGGCGGCAACCACGTTGCCCACGACGATGCAGGTCATGCCAACCCAGCCCAGCACCGCTCCGTCCATGGACGAGGAGGTGGTGCTCGAGCCCCTCACGCATGAGGGCGCCGGGCGATACGAGCTGCCGGAGGAGGAAGCGATCCGGCTGGCGCTGGAGAACCGCCCGGACCTGCGGACGGCGCAAGGGGACGTGTACGATGCGCAGCGCAAGGTGGTCGTGGCGGCCGATGCACTGCGAGCGGGTCTGAATGTCAATGGAAGCGCCTCGGTCGTCGACAGGAACCAGGGCCAGATCAACGCCGAGAAGGGGCGCTACGGGTATGGGGCCACACTCGATCTGCCGATGGAGCGGACGGCGCAGCAGAATTCGTACCGCAGCAGTTTGATCTCGCTGGAGCGGGCGACGCGATCGGTTCAGCAGCTTGAAGATGACATCAAGACGTCGATTCGGAACGCGCTTCGCCGGCTTGCACAGTCGCGAGAGAGCCTCAAGACTCAGACCATGGCGGTGAACGTGGCCCAACGGCAAGTGAGGAGCACGGACCTCCAGCTCAAGGCGGGTCGGATTCCGATCCGCGACGTGCTCGATGCTCAGAGTTCGCTGGTGAGCGCGCAGAACAAGCTGACCAGCGCCCTGGTCACGTACCGTGTCGCGGAGCTGGAGCTGCAGCGCGACCTGGGCGTGCTCGAGGTGAATCACGAGGGTCTTTGGCGGGAGTATACTCCCGAAGGCAGGCTAAAATGATCTCGTCTATGCGTCACCGGCCTGTCACATGGGGAATCGTGACAGTGACCGTCGTCGTAGGAATTGCCGCGGTGATCGTCACGGCGTGGGGCGCCGCAACCAGGAAGGGCCCGAACAGCGGCGTGCCCATGGACACCGTCAAGCGAGGCCCGCTGACGATCAGCGTGACGGTGACCGGGACCATCCGCTCTCGACAGCAGGAGATCATCAAGAACGAAGTCGAGGGCACGGCCAGCATCCTCTACCTCATCCCCGAAGGCACACGCGTCAAGAAAGGCGACCTCCTGGTCGAGTTTGACGCCAGCAAGCTTCAGGATCAGCTCGTCAGCCAGCAGATCGTCGTGCAGAACGCGGAGGCCGCCGCCATCGGCGCGCGCGAAACCCTCGCCGTCACCGAAAGCCAGGCCCAGAGCGACATCTCCAAGGCCACGTTGGATTCCACGTTCGCCGTGGAAGACCTGAAGAAGTACACGGACGGCGACTACCCGATGGCCCTGAAGGAGCAGGAGAACAAGATCAAGCTGGCCGAGGAGGAGCTCAAGCTGTCCGAGCAGACGGCGAAATGGTCGGAGAGGCTCTATGGGGAGAAGTACGTCTCGATGACCGAGAGGGACAAAGACAGGCTCGCATGGGAACGGTCCAAGTCGAGTGTGGAGCTGGCGAACCGCGCCAAAGAGCTGCTACAGAGTTTCACGCGCGATCGCGAGCTGGCCAAACTGACCAGCAATGTCGACCAGACCAGCATGGCACTTGACCGCGTCAAGCGCAAGGCATCCGCCGACATCATTCAGGCCAAAGCGTCCCGCGCGGCCAAGGATCTCGAGCTGGATCGCCAGAAGAGCCTTCTGGAGAAGACGGGCCGCATGATCTCCAAAGCCAAGCTGTTCGCCCCCACCGAAGGGCTGGTCGTCTATGCCACGACGGGCGGCGGCGGGTTCCGCGGCGACCGCGAACCCCTCGCCGAAGGCCAGAACCTCCGCGAACGCCAGGAGGTCATCTACCTCCCGACGGCCGACTCCGTGATGGCCGCGGTCAAGGTCCACGAGTCGAGCCTCGACAAGGTCACGCTGGAGCTGCCGGTCCGCGTCACCGTGGATGCCGTCCCCAACAAGGTCTTCATGGGCCGCGTCAAGAAGATCGCACCGCTGCCGGACCAGCAGAGCATGTGGCAGAACCCGGACCTGAAGGTCTACAACACCGAGATCTGGCTCGAAGGCGACCGCAGCGAACTCCGCACCGGCATGACCTGCCGCGCGGAAATCCTGGTCGATTACTATCCCGACGCCGTTTACGTGCCCGTCCAGGCCGTCGTTCGCGTCGGCGGAAAGCCGACGGTCTACGTCCCCGGCCCTGATGGCCTGGTCGCGCGGCCGGTAGAGATCGGCCTGGACAACAACAGCAAGATCCGCATCCTGAAAGGGCTGGAGCCTGGCGAGACGATCGCCTTGGCGCCGCCCTTGGCAGATGCCGCTGTCGCCACCGCTGAACAGAGCAACCAACAGGCATTTCCGGCGGGCATGACTTTCCCGCAGACTCGCCCGGCCGGCGTCGCCCCCGCCAGCGGCCGCCAACCCGGCGAAGGCCGCCGAACGGGTTCCGGCGCCGACAGTTCGGGCGATCGCACCGGCGGCGGAGTGGGCCCAGGCCGTCGCGGGTCCAACCCCCAAGACATGACCGAAGAGCAACGCGCGGCCTTCGAGGCTCGCCGCAAGCAGTTCGAAGCCATGACCCCCGAGGAACGACAGAAAGCGATGGAGCAGATGCGTCAAGGTGGCGGCCGCCGGCGCGGCCCAGAGACCGCACCCGCCACACCCAACGAGCCATGACGTTACAGACCGTTTCATCCCTGAATTCGTCGGTCCACGATGCCCGCCAGGATGTCGTGCGTTTCGTCAACGTGCGTAAGACCTACCTCATGGGCTCCGAAGAGGTGCATGCGTTGGCCGGCGTGAGCCTTTCGTTCCGGCGCGGCTCATTCTGGGCGTTGATGGGGCCAAGCGGATCGGGAAAGAGCACGATGCTCAATATCCTCGGTTGCCTCGACCGGCCGACCTCCGGCCAGTACTTTCTCGAATCCCGCGATGTCAGTTCGCTGTCCGACGATGCTCTTTCCGACTTCCGGCTGAGGCATTTCGGGTTTATCTTCCAGAGTTTCAACCTGATCCCGCAACTCACGGTCCGCGAGAACATCGAGCTGCCGCTGTACTATCTCGGCTGGGAGGCCGCCCGAAGCGCCGCACGCGCCGAGGAACTGGCCGAGCGCGTGGGCCTGACCGGCCGCCTCCATCACCGGCCCAACCAGCTCTCCGGCGGCCAGCAGCAGCGTGTCGCCGTCGCTCGCGCTCTGGCCAACGACCCGGTCATGCTTCTGGCCGATGAACCCACCGGCAACCTTGACAGCGTGACGGGCGAGCAGATCATGCAGTTGCTCTCCGAGCTCAACCGGCAGGGCAAGATCATCCTGATGGTCACCCACGAGCCCGATATCGCCGCCCATGCCAGACAGCGGCTGTATCTCCGCGACGGCCTCGTCGATCGCATGGAGGGCGAGCACTGATGCGACAGCTCCGGATGGCTCGCAACATCGCGTTGGGCATCAAGAACCTCCTGCTGCACAAGCTGCGTTCCGTGCTCACGATGCTGGGCGTGGTTTTCGGCGTCGGGTCGGTTGTCGCCATGCTCTCCGTGGGCGAGGGGGCAAGCAAAGAGGCCCTGGAGCGTATCCGCCTCCTCGGCAGCAACAACATCATCATCAACTCCATGAAGCCGGTCGAAGAGGAGACCGGCTCCGGCGGACGCATGCTCCGCATGAGCGTCTATGGCCTGCTGTACGAGGATGAGACGCGCATCCGCGAGACCTTCCCCGCCGTCAGCAGCACCGTTCCCGTCAAGCTCCTCCGCAAGGAAGGCCGCCTGTACGACCAGACGATGGAACTCCGCATGGTCGCCACGACCGCCGATTGGTTCGATCTCGTCCAGCGCCCGCTCATCGCCGGCCGAAAGCTGACCGCCCGCGACGTCAAGGATCGCGCCAACGTCGTTGTCCTGACCGAGCACGGCGCCCGGCGACTGCTGGCGACCCAGAGCTCGATCGGCCAGGTCTTTAAGCTTGGCCCGGATTACTTTGAGGTCGTGGGCATCGTGAAGAACGAGTCCGGCCCAGCCGGCGGCGTCCAGACACCCGACCAGGAGGTCGACGCCTACGTCCCGCTGACGCTCGCCCGCGAGCGGTTCGGCGACATCAGCATCCGCCGCACTACCGGCTCCCAGGAAAGTGAACGCGTGGAGCTGCACCAGATGATCGTTCAGCTCAAGAGCACCGATGATGTCGAGCGCGTCGCCAGCGGCATCGAGGCCATGCTCAAACGATTCCACAAGAAGGTGGACTACAAGATGTCCATCCCGCTGGCGCTGCTTCGCGAGGCGGAGGCCACCAAACGACGGTTCAATATCGTCCTCGGCTCGATCGCCGGCATCTCCCTGCTGGTCGGCGGCATTGGCATCATGAATATCATGCTCGCCTCCGTCACCGAACGCACGCGAGAGATCGGCATCCGCCGCGCCATCGGCGCCAAACGCCGGCAGATCGTCGGCCAGTTCCTCATCGAAACGGTCGTGCTCTCCACCGTCGGGGGGCTGATCGGCGTCTGCATCGGAGTCTCCATACCCTGGCTCATCACGTACTTCGCCAAGATGCCGACGGTGGTGCGGCTGTACAGCCTGGTCCTCTCCGTCGGCATCAGCATGGGCGTCGGCATTGTTTTCGGCCTGTACCCCGCCATCCGCGCCGCCAACCTGGACCCGATCGTGGCGCTGCGGCATGAATAGGGCGCCGGCGCGGTGTGAAACGCGAACGCCCCCTTTGTATATAGCCGCAACGCGCCGTGCACGTCCCGCGCCCCTACCGCCCCGCCATCACACGCTGACGCACCAACGCCTGAATGATCTGGATCATCGTCGGCGTGTCGAGCACGCC
>Ga0315288_10003164_pt1 | contig 21007 bp, 14 predicted proteins | sample YL17G11_20_MG_FD_203454 | JGI IMG/M metagenome (GOLD analysis project Ga0315288, IMG submission 203454) | Sediment microbial communities from Yellowstone Lake, YNP, Wyoming, USA - YL17G11_20 | ecosystem: Environmental > Aquatic > Freshwater > Lake > Sediment | place: USA: Wyoming | collected...
GGGTGTACTGGTAGGCCAGTGTGCTGATTGCCACATTCGGGAATTCCTGTTCGATATCGGCGGCAACAGCATTGATAAATCGCAGCAGCAGGCCGGCAGGGCTGTCTTCCTCCTTTTCGATGGCTGAACAAAGGCTGCACTGGCAGTTGCCGTGCCAATCGTTCTGGGATACCGAGGCGATGGTTGCAGCGGGGTTGTTGCGGAGACGCTCTTTGAGATTATTGACAAGCTCCTTACGCATTTCTTCGTTGGTCAGGCATAGTTGGGCGTGCTCGTGGGTGCGCTTGCCGTTGATTTCGCTAAACCACTCCGGATGGTCTTTGAAGTATTTTTCCGGTGGAATCAGCGGATAAAAAGTATGCACAAACCCCTGGTATGTATGTTTGCCGCCTCGCTGCTCGTCCAGTCGCTCAGCATGTCCGTTACATTTGTTACGCACCGCCCAGTCGCCGTCGAAGGCGTCGAACCAATACGGCTCACGATATTCCAGCGGCGGCACATAACGGATATTGAGATTATCTGCATTGAGAGTTGGCTTTTTGGGGATGGTGCTTTCGGTTGAGGACCACCAGCGGCAGCCGAGCTGGTCTTCGAGGAAAGTATGGACTGCATAGAGTGTGCCGCGAGGATAACCGCCGGCCAGGATAAGGTCGTTCCCGACGGATAGGATGACTATGCCCTCAGCCCCAAGCCCATCGGTAGAGAAGTCAGGCACGGCGAGTTTGGCGGCCTTGGGTCCGACAAGTAAACAGGATTTGCCGGCAGCACGAGAGCTAACAATCTCGAACTTTGCGTTGGTTATCTGCTGGAGAAAATAGGCCAGTTCCGCAGCGGCGTGCTGCTCGGGTTCCGGAGCATCGGGGGCGATGACTATTACTGCTTTAGCCAGCCCGTTTTCTGCAATTTCTATTTTTGCCGGCGCCACCGCTTGCCTGCCGGCAGGTTCCGGATATCTGGATATTTCCCGGCATCCAATCAAAAATGACACTGCGGCAAGCACCAGTGCAATTTTGTCTTTCTGGAACATAACATTTTTCCTCCATACTCTAACAGATATAAGTTAGATAGTTTGGTCCTGTTTTCCAGTCACGTTCTTAAGATGCCTTATTATATGTCCGAATGCGGTCTTGGCCATAAAGATTTTTTATTTCCACGATGTTCTTTGGGTGTTTTGGATTCTGCCATTAAGATTTATCTATGCGTGTCGTAAAATTGATATTATATTCTGGGATAGTTTTGGATTCCGGGTTTGCTTTGTAGAAAACATTTAAGGCCGTTATTTCCACCGATAGGTGTCCTGTGGAGAGCGAGCCGAAGGCGAGTCGAGAAATCCCTCGACCTGGCTCGGGACGGGTTCTGTTTTTTAATAGATTTCTCCACTTCGTCCCGACTCGTCGGGACTTCGGTCGAAATGACCTATAATCTTTTCTACAGAGTATTCAGAATTTATAATTTCAAATTTTGGTTGATATGGGCGAACTCGGTAAAATTCTTTTGGCTGCCGTTCTTTTGCTTTGCGGTTTGGCAACAGCTTTTGCCCCGTTAGAAAGAAAAGTCGTTTTTCTAACGGGGTGGGCCAGGAGAACCTTTGTTTTTGCCGCGGGACTTTCGGTAGTTACGCTTATTTTGCTCGCGGCTGCCTTTCTTACGGATGATTTTTCAATAGCCGCGGTAGCACAGTATAGCTCTACTAAGCTCCCCTTTCTCTACAAGCTAAGCGCTGTTTGGGCGGGTGCATCAGGGTCGCTGTTATTGTGGTCTGTTGCGGTGTTCGGACTGTTTGCCCTGTGGCAATTCAAAATTCAATCCGCCAAAGGCGGACAAGATTTGAAAGAGGACCTGGCCTTTAATGCTGTGGCGTTATCCGTTGGGTCTGGTATCTGCCTCGCCTTTTCGGCACTTTTGGTATTTGTGGCCAGACCATTTGCGGGTGCAGAGGTTCCGGTAAGCGAGGGGATGGGGCTGAATCCGTTGCTTCAGAACTTCTGGATGGTTATTCACCCGCCTTTGTTGTTTATTGGTTATTCAGCTTTTCTGATTCCATTTGTGATTGTTTTATCTTGTGTTTTTGCCGGTCGGCTGGAAGATACCCTCCTTTACAGGCATTTGAGAGGGTGGTTGTTGTTTGGCGTATGTTTTTTAAGTTTGGGTATCGCCACAGGCGCCAGGTGGTCCTATATTGAGCTGGGCTGGGGGGGATATTGGGCGTGGGATCCTGTGGAGAATGCCTCTCTTTTGCCCTGGTTTGTGGCGGTTGCCGCCCTGCATTGTATAGGCGGTATGTGGGTTGCGGACAAGTTTCGGCTCTGGGCTGTTATTCTGGGGCCTGTTCCGTTTATTTTGTGTCTGGTCGCAACTTTTGTTACCAGAAGCGGAATTCTGTCCTCCGTGCATTCTTTTGACCGCAGCGCTATGTCATCTGTTTTGCTGGCGTTTATCGGGTGCTGCGTTTTGCTCTGGCTGGTTTGTGTCATTCGGGCAGTGAAAATTATCTCTATTGCGTCTCGTTACCCAGGCCCGTTTCATCTGAATAAAAGTGAGATATTGTCCTGGGCGGTTGTTACCCTTGTCTTTACAACGGGAGTCATTGGAATAGCAACATTTTGGCCTGTGGTTTGGATGGTTGTTGGAGGCGCAAGTTCAGGGTTTACGCCGACCTCCATATTTTATAATGCCGTAATTTCGATGGCGGGGATTCTTTTGGCTTTTCTGGTCGGACTTGCTGCTCTGTCTGATTTGCCGAGAGTGCGTCCTGGTTTTGCACTGAAGGTGCTGGTCTGCTGTGCGGCAGGACTATTGTGTTTTGGCAGTGTTCTCAGGTGGGGCGAAAAACGATTATTGATAAGCATAGCTTGCGGGATATGTGCTTTTAGCTTCGCTGGTGTTTCCTTCAAGTTATTACACAGGGCCAAGAGAAGGGGCAGAGTCGCCGGCGAAATTGCTCATCTGGGGCTGTTGCTTTTGGTGGTCGCTGCGGGATTGTCCTGGAGCGAGAAGAGTATTCAGTCGCTATTAACCAAGGGCAAAAAAATTACGCTCAGCGGGTATGAGTTTGTTTATGATTCGTTTGAACATAAGCTCTCTGACGGCGTAACTGCGGCCGGGCCAGAAATTATCGTAAAGAAAAAAGGCCTGCAAATAAAACTCTGGCCACATAGTAATTTATATCCGACCTCGCAGAGCGCATCTGAAGTGGCCGTTCATACAGGTCTGGCCGAGGATATTTATGTCTCTTTTGACGGCGTTGGCCGCGATGGCGGCGTGATAATCACGGCAAAGATAAAGCCATTTATGTTCTGGTTATGGCTTGCCGCCGCGTTAGTCATCGCAGGAGTAGCTTTGGCAGCTTTTGGAGGCAGACGGAAGCGCCTCCTGTCCCCAATCTCTGATACCTGACCCCCGACCCCACCCATCTATCTTTGCGAGGAGTTTTTAAGTTGATATTTATGTCTGCTGCTTTACAATGTATTGCGTCCCGTTAGAAATGACATTAATTCTAACGGGATGCGACCGGAACCCTATAAAGGATGGAAGCGGCGATTTCGCCTGCGGCGAATAAAAATGAAGCTTGTTCTGAATAACATAACTTATCACAACTGCCCCGTAGAGGTCCGTGAGAAGGTTGTTTTTACGCTACAGCAGAGGCGTTTTATGCTCAAGCAAATGCGCGCTCAGGAGGGAATCAGCGAGGCGGCAATTCTCCAGACGTGTAATCGGCTTGAATTTTATACTTACGCCCGCAGGAGTTTCGATTGCAGGGGATTTTTGGCATCGCTTATTGGGCGAGTCCGGCCGGATGCATCTGATGCGTGGAGTAAATATAGTAGCGAAATATCAGGGATTGATGTTGCCCGGCATCTTTTTGAGGTGGCCGCCGGTCTTGATTCACAAATGATAGGTGAAAATCAGGTTCTCTCCCAGGTCAAATCCGCTTATACCCAGTCGCTTGATTGCCGGACCAGCTCGATGATATTTCACCGGCTCTTTCACATCGCCTTTCGCGTGGGAAAGGCGGTGCGGACAAATACAAATATCAATTGCGGTGCAGTTTCGGTCGGCCTGGCTGCTGTGGAATTGGCCAGGAAAGAAATCAAGATGAGCGGCAGCGCAGCAATGGTAGTAGGGGCTGGTGAAAACGCCGAGCTTGTAGCAAGGTATCTGCTCAAGGCGGGATTGTCGCGTTTGATTATGGCGAATCGTAATAAGCGAAGGGCAAAAGCTGTCGTCTCACGGCTCGGGAAAGGCGAAGTTATTGGTCTGGGGGATATAGCTGAAAAATTGGCCGAGGTCGATTTATTGATTAGCTCGACCGCCGCTCCAGAGCCGGTATTAACATACAGGGACGTTAAGGATTATCTGATTCGCAGAAAAAAACCTTTGCTGATAATAGATATTGCTGTGCCGAGGGACATAGACCCTGACATCGGGCGATTTAAGTGTGTTTCGCTCTACAATATCGATGATTTGAATGAGCAGATAGATTGCAACAGGGAAAAACGCAGCAGGGAAATCCCCAGGGCACGGGCAATCGTTGCGGAATTTGCCGATAACTTTGCGAAGTGGTATGACTCGCTGAATCTTGTGCCGGTAATTTCAAAGCTGACCGAAAAAGGTCGCCAGTTGGCTCACAGCGAAGCCCGGCGTTATGCAAAAGATTTCGGCGAAGGTAACAGCGATAAACTAAAAGCGTTTGCCGAATCGCTGGTTAAGAAAGTATTGCACGGGCCTATTAGTTTTATCAAAAATGGTGGGAGCGAACAGTTAAGCCGCCAGCAGCTTCAGGCGGTTGACCTGATAAACAAGATGTTCCTTTCAAATCAACCAAAGGATTAAATTTGAACTCTCAATTTATTGGGGGGCTTGTTTAACTAATGGAGGATAAACAAATGGCAAAACAAATCTCGACCGGCAAATGTAACCTCTGTGGCAGCACCTTTAACAAGCAGGCAATGACAAATCACATTGATTCCTGCAAACAAAAAAATCCTGTTTCTGAGTCATCTTCCGGCGCAGGACCAAGAAAAACAAAAACCTTTTATCTCATAGTTGAAGGTCAATATTCGCCTGAGTATTGGATGCATCTGGAAATACCCGCCGATGCGACCCTTGAAGTGCTGGATGGCTTTCTTAGACAAATCTGGCTGGAGTGCTGTGGCCATCTGAGCGCCTTTACCGTCGAAGGCAAGAGGTATTCGGTAAGTCCGATGGATGATTTTAACGATGAGACTATGGGCATCAAGCTGAATGAGGTTCTTAAACCCGGTATGAAATTTTTTCACGAGTATGACTTCGGCTCTACCACACACCTGGCGCTGAAGGTCATCTCCGAGCAGGAAAGTCGGATTAAAGGTAAATCCGTCCGGGTTCTGGCAAGAAACGACCCTCCCCCAATCCTTTGCAATTCCTGCGGTAAAATGGCTACGCAGGTGTGCACCGAATGTATCTGCAATGGTGAAGGTTGGCTTTGCGACCAGTGCGCCGCAGAGCACAAGTGCGGTGAGGATATGCTTTTGCCCGTCGTTAACTCCCCGAGAGTCGGAACGTGCGGTTACACCGGCGATTGAGCCACACAAGAAAACAGATGACTAAGGATTTCTATGAAAGTTTTTACCGTTGCAACTCGTGGAGGGGAGCTGGCCATTGCTCAAACCCAAGTTGTAATCGGCGCACTTAAAAAGATTTATCCGGATATACAGTTCAAAATCATAAAAATAACAACCCGGGGCGACCGCGACAGACGCACAGCTTTGTGGAATCTCAAAGACAGCGGTTTTTTCACATCACAGATTGAAAATGCCCTGCTGGCCGGCAAGGCCGACCTCGCTGTTCATAGTTTCAAGGATTTGCCTACACGGCAGCAGGATGGCCTGACGATTGCGGCAGTATGTGACAGGCGGTTTGTTGAAGATTGCCTCGTAACAGCAGCGCCGGTTAGTTCAGTTGAGCAACTTCCGCACTCGGCAAAGATAGGCACCTCAAGTCTAAGACGGGTGGCGCAGATAAGACATTTAAGAGCAGACCTTCAGCCAACGTCTGTTCGCGGTAACGTTCAAACACGGCTGAAGTTGCTGGATACAGGTAAAGTTGACGGGGTTATTTTGGCACGGGCTGGAATAGAGCGGCTGGGTTTGGGGCAGAGAATTTCTTTTTGCTTCGACCCTGTGCAATTTATTCCAGCTCCGGCACAGGGTGCACTGGCTGTTCAGACAAGAAACGATGATATTGTCGCAAATAAACTTGTTGCTGCAATAGATGATAAGAACGCCAGGATGACAACTTTCGCAGAAAGACAGGTGCTGGTAACAATGCAGTGTGGCTGTCACGCTCCCGTAGGCGCCTTTGCAAAAATTGCAGGCAGCAATATAGAAATCAACGCTTTTATATCGGATATAGAAGGAAGGAATTTTATCAAGCGTCAGATAACCGGTCCCGCAAAAGAATCCAACCGGCTGGCAGAACAAATCGCCAACGAACTCCTCGCCTCCGGCGGCAGAGAAATCCTGCAATCTCAAAATACTTAGAGATTATCTCAAAACTGTCACCCTGAGCCCCCGTTCTTGCTTTCACAAGAAAGCACGGGGGCGAAGGGTCTGGCCTGTCAAAAAGAGAGATTCTTCGCAGAGTTTATCCTCGAGCGCAGCGAAGGACTCAGAATGACACACTATGTTTTGAGATAGTTTCTTATCCCACCGGCTATAATGTAATGGCTAAATACAAGATTGATTTCCGTCCGGCGAGTGCTATATTATGCTCATAGTTATATATGGGTGGCGAAATTGTATTTGGGATGTTATGCGGACCAAAAAAATGTTATACCCAAGAAGTAGGGGAATCCAATGAAAAACTTTTGGCAGAATATCTTCACCGGCGTCATTGGTTTATATATCATGGTGGCTTTTATAGTCTTTGCGCCTTATTACAATTGGAACTATGCAAAGACACACGGTTTCGTAAAATGGATTTGCTTTGGTGAAGTGGTGGCAACTGCAAAATCCTTTGTATGGCCATATTATGTATTTTCGTCTACTCCTGTTAATCGTTATGATTCACCGGATGATAACCATTTCCGTAACTCAAAAATAGCTCTCGCTGAAGCAATGACTATTGCAGATAAAGCTGGAGGTGTTTCTGAATTACCACCAGACCTAAAGCCCAAATTTGTAGACCTTCTAATGCTTGCGATTGCTGAAGCAAATCAGGTTCAACCGTCGTATCTAAAGAAGATGCATCCTGATTATCCCGATATGTATAAAAAGAAAATTATACATGGAATGAGTGTTATTTTGAAAGGAGTCGAAACTGACAATAGGGCATTAGTTTTGAGTGGAGCATTTGAATTCAACGAGTTTGCAGATTGGCTTGAAGCACACCAAAGCGAATTTTCACATTAACAGTTTAAATCTGGGGACACCATACCGTAGAAATAGGGGTTAAACACAAATTCGAGTAAAGGGGCTTTTAAAATGACTACTTTTGAAGAGGACTTTAAGGATGCAATTGAACAACTATGCAAGGAGCACAATTACCACGCTGATTATATCACAATCGACACTGACCTTAAGATTCTTATTCGTGTACACATACGAGGCGGGAAATGTGGCTACAAGGTTGAAGTCGTTTTAACAGGAAGAGATTGTACGGTAATAATTCCGGAGAGCGATATCAAGAAATCCTTCAGAAAAGATGACCTTAACGATATTACTAACTGTATCAAGAATTTTTTAGAAACTCATCTTGCCATTCAATAAATTTGTCTTTTGCCGGAAATCTGGGGATACCATACCGGGGAAATAGGGGAAAAAAGGTTAGCCCTTAAAATAAGAAATCCGGGATTATGGCCTTGCCATCTTAACGATTGTAATTCGAGAAATATTTTGATATTATTGTGGCATTGAGGGGCTTGGTTGCATAGCCAAGCGTTTAATAGGGAAATGTCGATTTATGAAAGCTCTTTTGATTAGGGTTGGTTTCGATGGCGGTTGGGGAGGAATAAGGGGACCTATATTTGATGATGGTCACTTCTTATTCATACCTATTCCAGAAGACGAAAAAGAATGTGGAAGAATAAAGAACCCTACAAGATACTCAGATATTCCTGCTCTGTCTAAGTATATGCCAAATGATATTCTGAAATCAAGTGGGAAGAATATTCGAATAGAAGATTGTATAGTTCATAATGATCCAGAATTTGAGACCTTCACTTATGGAGATCACACGAGTAAAGGTCGTGGTGGGGCTGTGAAAACGCTTCAGCCTGGGGATTATATAATATTCTTTGCTGGTCTTGTGCCTTACAAAAAAGACACGTATGTTAATAGGTCTCTTTGCTCTATAAGGAAAAAACAGAGCGCATTTGAAATCAAAATTTGCGTTGTAGCTTATTTCAGAGTTGCTTGGGTTAAGATGTATTCTGATATAACGGAACAAGAAAGAAAGCAAATAAAAAATACTCATCTCAAGAGAAACCCGCAGGATGAAGATCTTATAATCGTAAAGGGAGATGAAAAAGATAGTAGATTCTTCAAGAAGGCTTTCTGTGTAAGTAAACCTGGAAAAAACAAAGCCGGCTCGAGGTATTACGTAACTTCTGATAAATTCAAGGATATGACTGGAATAACAGGACAAATACAACGCGGCTATAGGAAAATATTAGACGAAGAAAAGGTAAAAAACTTGATCGAAGTTTTAAACCGTGCATCACTATGACGAGCGTTTAACATATGACTGTTTTATTAAAAGGCGTAAATCGGGGACACCATACCTATTTTATTTGCGTCCGGTTATCTTTTGTTGAAATTTGTTGATGTGAGAATCTGTGAAAATCTGTGAAATCTGTGGTTAAAATTGAAAAACATAAGTCCGTGTAATCTGTGAAATCTGTGGTTAAAAAAGGTTTTGTATATCTGGTCGGAGCCGGGCCGGGTAGGGCGGACTTGATTACCGTCCGCGGCGCAGAGGTTCTGCGGTTTGCTGACTGTGTAATTTACGACAAGTTAGCCAACCCGGCTTTACTTAACCTGGCCCCGAAAAATGCTGAGATTATCTCCGTTCCAAAACGCACCGGGGGCGATTCGGTTACCCAGAAGGAAATTAACCGGCTGCTCATTGAAAAGGCATCCGAAGGGAAAACGATTGTGCGGCTAAAAGGCGGCGACCCCTGTATATTCGGCAGATGTGCCGAAGAGACCGCGGTTCTTGCCGATGCGGGAATCGATTTTGAAATCGTGCCGGGCGTAACAGCCGGCATTGCCGCCGCCGACTATACCGGCATTCTCCTGACCGATAGACTCTATAGTTCACAGGTGGTTTTTGTTACCGGCCAGGAAGCGGAAGGAAAACAGCAGAGCAATATCGACTGGAATTGGCTGGCTAAATCCCAGGGAACAATAGTTTTCTATATGGGGATGGGCAATCTCGATTCTATCACGGGGCGGTTAATGGAAAATGGTATGGCGGTGGATACACCGGCAGCAGTAGTTGCCGATGCTACGCTGCCGACCCAGAGGGTTGTAAAAGCATCGCTTGGCCGGTTAAGCAAAAAATGTAAAGAGGAAAAAATCGAACCTCCAGCGATTGTGATTATCGGCGCCGCCGCTAATAGCGATGCCCGGCTGGATTGGTTCACCAAAAAGCCGTTGTTTGGTAAAAATATCGTTGTAACGCGGGACGCAGGGGGCAATGCCGCCTTTGCGGCTAAAATTATTTCTCGTGGTGGTAATCCGATAGAATTTACCACGATGGAAATAAGACCGCTGACAGAATCAAATGAGTTCCTGCGGGCGGTGGCCCGTCTCCATCGGGCCGAATTTGACTGGGTAATCTTCACCAGCGCCAATGGCGTAAGTATATTCTTTGAGGCCCTGCAGAGATTGGGCAAGGATGCCAGAATTTTTGGCTCTGCCAGGATTGCTGCGATAGGCAGTGAAACCGCCGCTATGTTGAGCGAATTTGGAATAAAGGCGGATTTCGTGCCGACTGTTTTTACGGGAGAGCAGCTTGGCAAACAACTGATGTGCTTTACGAATTTGCAGGATAAAAAGGTTCTGCTCTTGCGTTCACAGCTCGCTTCAATGGAGCTTGTCGAAATTCTGGAGCAGGCGGGAGCCGATGTTCTCGATGCAGCCATTTATACTGCCATAGCGCAGAAAAGCGAAAGCGGTTGGCTGATTGAAAGAATCAGCAGAGGCGAGATTGATTGGCTGACGTTCGCAAGTCCCTCTTCGGCTCGGATGTTTTTTGAAAAGGTTCCCATCGGGGTAGTAAATTCAGGAACGGTAAAGGTTGCATCGATTGGGCCGACAACTTCCGAGCAATTAAAAAATCTCGGTGTCAGGATTGATGTGACAGCCGGAGAACATATCATTGACGGCTTGCTTGATGCGATAGAGAAAACGCACTTATGATAAATATCTCGAAACTATATTGTGGGCTGGCCGGCGAATCAGACGATTTGCGGTATGGGCAGGGCAGTTCGTTCGGCCCCGTTATTGCTTATAACTGCACGCAGAGGTGCAATCTGCGGTGTTTGCATTGTTATAGTTCTTCCGGGGTCGCTCCGCCTTTGGCGGATGAGCTGACAACTGATGAGGCAAAGCGATTGCTTTCGCAGCTTGCGGAGGTTAATTGTCCGGCGGTGTTATTTAGCGGCGGCGAGCCGTTGCTGCGGGATGATTTATTCGAATTGCTGGCAGAGGCAAAGCGATTGGGATTGCGAACTGTTATTTCCACCAACGGGACTTTGATTTATTCCAAAACCGCCGGCAAACTGTCTGATGCCGGAGTAAGTTATGTGGGTATCTCCCTCGACGGCGGTGAGGAATTTCACGATACCTTCAGGCAGGCAAAGGGCAGCTTCAGGGCGGCTCTGTCGGGGATTAAAAACTGCAAAAAGGCAGGCTTAAAAACAGGCCTGCGTTTTACTATAATAAAACAAAATGCAGACCAAATTACTGTTGTTTTCGACATCGCCGCTGAAAATGGCGTAAGGAGAATCTGCTTTTATCATTTGCTCCGAACAGGCAGAGCAAAAACTCTTGAGGACCAGCTCCTGTCGCCCGAACAAACGCGAGCGGTTCTTGATGTGATTATAGAAAAGACGGGTGTCTTCGCGGAGAAAGGGTTGATAGATGAAGTGCTTACTGTGGGTAATCACGCTGATGGGCCTTATCTGCTTGTGAGAATGCAAAAAGAGAAAAACAGAAATCTCCACAGAGCCAGAAAGCTTCTGCTTGCAAATGGTGGGAACCGCATCGGCGAAAAAATCGCCTGCGTCAGTTGGGATGGCAGCGTGTATCCGGACCAATTCTGGCGCAATTATACGCTCGGTAATATCAAAGATAAAACCTTCAGACAAATCTGGGAAAATGATTCTGAACCGGTGCTAAATAAGCTGCGTAACAAGACACAGTTTGCCGATGCGAGGTGCCTTCGGTGCAAGTGGTTTGATTTGTGTAAAGGCAACTTTAGATTCCTGGGCGCCGAAACTGATGATAAATACTGGCTTAATGAGCCGACGTGCTATCTGACGGATGAAGAAATAGCTGGTGGCAGAGAGCAATTTTTGCCACTAAGGCACCAAGTCACAAAAGAAGTGTAGATAAAATTTGAAAAACAATTTTGTTGTGTAATCTTGGTGTCTTTGTGTCTTGGTGGCAGGAAGGAGTTTTTGATGAGTTTTCCGAAAATTCGTTTGAGACGTCTTCGCAGCAGTAACGCTATGCACAGATTGGTGCGTGAAACTGCTTTAAGCGTGGATAATCTGGTATATCCATTGTTTGTCCGAGAAGGCAAAAAGCTAAAGGAGCCGATTAAGTCGATGACGGATTGTTTCCATTTTTCGCCGGATACGGTTGCCGATGAGGCAGCCGAGGTCGCTTCGCTGGGCATACCTGCCGTGCTTCTTTTTGGTCTGCCCAAAAACAAGGACGAAATTGGTTCGCAGGCGTGGTCGGAAAATGGCGTTGTGCAGCGCTCTATAAAGGAAATCAAAAAGCGCACGCCGGACCTTTTGGTCATTACCGATATTTGCCTTTGCGAATATACCTCGCACGGCCATTGCGGCGTAATCAAAGATGGCAAAATTGATAATGACTCGACCTGCGAATTATTGGCCAAAGTTGCTTTGTCGCACGCCCAGGCCGGCACAGATATCGTTGCTCCTTCGGATATGATGGATGGCCGGGTGCGGTATATCCGTGAGGCCCTCGAAGAAAATGGATTCCACGATGTCGCCATTATGTCTTACTCAGCTAAATACGCTTCTGCCTTCTATGGGCCGTTCAGAGATGCCGCCGAGTCAGCCCCGGCTTTTGGCGACCGTAAAACTTATCAAATGGATGTGGCAAATGCCCGCCAGGCGTTGGCCGAAATTGCACTTGATATTGAAGAAGGCGCCGATATTGTAATGGTCAAGCCCGCTCTATTGTTTCTTGATGTTATCTATCGTGCAAAGCAGCGGTTTGATTGTCCGATAGCTGCATATAATGTCAGCGGCGAATATATGATGTTAAACGCCGCCGCCCAGGCCGGCCTATTGGACAAAGAATCCGCAATGCTTGAAATGCTCACCTCCATCAAACGCGCCGGCGCAGATATTATTATCACCTACTTTGCCAAAGAAACGGTAAAAAAACTAAAAGTCCACACTCAATAGTAAATAGTAAATAATCAATAATCAATAATCAATAATCGATAATCAATGGAGAAACCTCATCTTATTGCCTTTGAACTTACCCGCCGATGCAGGTTTGACTGCAAACACTGCCGAGCGGAGGCCGGTCGTGTTAATGAAGAGCTGACTACCGAACAGTGCAGGAAGATTCTCACGTCTGTGGCAGGATTCAGCAAATGCGTGTTGATTCTTACCGGCGGTGAGCCAATGGAACGCAGCGACATTTACGAACTTATCCGATATGGGCGGGATTTAGGACTACGAATGGTAATGGCTACCTGCGGATACACGATTACTGATGAATCCATTGCTAATCTAAAAGAGGCCGGCATTTTGGCACTATCTATCTCTCTCGATGGCTCTTCTGCGCAAACCCACGATAAGTTCAGGCAGACCGACGGTGCTTTTGACTCGGCTATCGAAGCCGCAAAGTCGGCTCGCCGGACCGGTATCCGTTTCCAGATTAACACTACTATCACAAAAAGTAACCTACCTGAGATTTCTGCGATAGCAAAGTTAGCCGAGGAGCTTGGGGCTTATTGTTTTAATCCATTTATACTTGTGCCGACCGGCCGGGGCGAAAAAATTGCCTCGGAGGTGCTTGAACCGGCAGAATACGAAAAACTTCTGCAAGATTTGCTCCGGTTAAAGGAAAAATCGCCAATCGAGGTGCGTGTAACCTGCGGCCCGCAATTCGCCCGTATATGCCGCCAGACCGAACTGGTTTCAACGAAGAGTTCGCAGACAATCGTCAATTCCGTTAGCGGCTGTATGGGCGGCAGAGGCTTTGGATTTATAAGTTATAGAGGCGATGTGCAGACCTGCGGGTTTCTTGACATATCGGCGGGTAATCTTGTTGAAAACAGTTTCGACTTCGGAAAGATTTGGGTCGAGTCGCAATTGTTAAAAGAAATCCGCAATCTGTCGGCCTACCGCGGCAACTGCGGAATTTGCGAATATCTCGACGTTTGCGGCGGCTGCAGGGCAAGGGCTTATGCGATGGCTGGTGACTATCTGGATACAGACCCAGTTTGTAATTATCAGCCGAGGAGAAAAAGTTGACTTTGCGTTTGACGAAACTGCAAAAACGATTGTGCAATGCACTTCAGAATGGTTTACCAATCTGCGAAAGGCCGTTTGCCGAGATTGCGAAAGTTTTGGAGCGCAGCGAGGAAGAAATTTTAGAGCAAACCCGCACGTTGAAAAACGCAGGGATTATCAGGCGAATCGGCGCACTATTAAATTATCATGCTCTTGGTATGATAAGCACTCTGGTTGCCGCGCATATTCCGCAGGAGAAAATCCAGGAGGTTGCCGAGATGGTTAGTTCTCTGGAGAATGTTTCTCATAATTATCTAAGGACTCATTACTACAATTTATGGTTCACCCTCCGTGCACAAACCGATGAGCAAATTGACTTTGTGCTGGCGGGATTGTCTTCCCGTTTCGGTATTGATTTTCACAGTCTGCCCACCGAGCGTGTTTTTAAGCTCGATGTCCGTTTCGACGCAGAGAGTGATAGTGACTTATCATTAGAAGATGTCGGAGAAATCCCAAAGAGCGAAGTAGTTGAGCTGGACGAGAATCAAAGACTTATACTCTCAAAGTTGCAAGGCGGTCTGGACATTACGGCAGACCCCTTTGCCTTTTTATGCAGCGATGGATTAGGGGCCGCAGATATTGTGGGAATTATAGCAGAGCTAATTAACAAAGGTGTTGTCCGCCGTATAGCAGGTGTGGTTGACTATCGTAAGCTTGGTTTTGTTGCAAATATTTTATTTGTCTGCAAGGTTCCGCAAAGTAGGGTTATTGAGGTAGGCAAAAGATTAGCTCGCTTCAGGATGGTTAGCCATTGTTACCAGAGGAGGACTTTTGAAGGCTGGCCATACAATCTGTTTGCGATGATGCACAGCAGGAATATAAGCCGGATTCAGCGAGTAATAAATAAGTTTACCGAAGCTGAAGGAATAGACTCATTTCAACTGTTGCCTACCATAGCTGAACTCAAAAAACAACCCGTCAAGTATAAGTCTGAGGCAGAGCACCTGTAGATAAGCAATAAAAAAGGGCTGTGAGCAAAAGTTACTCACAGCCCTTTTCGTCGAAGGTCAAATACCTACATTGCTACATCACGGGCACTTCAGGCAATCGGTCGGCATACCTGGACCTCCTGGTGGCTCTTTTACGTTCCAGTTCGCAAGCAGGATATTCAAGTCGTTGAAATGGACTCGGTAGGTACCGGTTTTTGTAATTTCCGTATCGCGGGCAAAGTCAGCGCAGATACCCGGCACCGGCATAGTAGTGCCTTTTACATTCCAGTTGGCCAAAAGCAGATTCAGGTCGTTGAAATGGACATAGAATTTTCCTGTCTTGGTGGTTTCGTATGCATTATCGGAGTCGCCATAGCACTGTCGCAAGTAGCACCAGCAATCAGGTTTGCCCATAGAGAGCCAGGTGAAATAATCCTTGTGGCAGGATGGGAAGCAGCCCGGCTCAGTGAACAGGATAAACGACATATCCGTGCTCCTGCCGGTCTGGTCATACAGCTCTTCCCATATCCACCCGCCGGTGACTCCCTGGTATCCAGCAACGGCATCGTCGTTGAAGACGTGCTTATGATTGGTCCAGCCCCAGGGATAGGTCGGGTCATTTTGGTCATACACTGCTACTACGCTGAACCAGAAGACTTCGTTGACGTCCTTCTGGCGGAACCAGCTTGTTTGAGGCAGTTTCACTGAATAACGGAATACCGGCTCATAACCACCAGTGCCCGGCTCACCCGGTTCCGGATGCTTGTCGTAGCCGACCAGTACCTCGTCATACTTATTGGCCTTGTACTCCCATTTCTTTACGCCGGGATGGCTGAACGAGCTTGGGTCGCCCGGATTCGCCGGCACATCGGTCCATATCGACAGCAGGAAGTAATCGGGCTTTGTCGGCCGAGGTGTTGTTGTCTGACACTGACAGGCCTCATAGCCGTAGCCGATATAAGAGCCCCACCATACGGCAGCCGTCACCGGTGTTTGTCGCTCACATTTCCAGTCATCAGCTACCTGACGACGGAGATTGAACTGCTCATACTGTTTCTGGGTTGTAATAGAAAACGCAAGGTCTGCTGTTTGTCCTGCATACGGATGCCCTGGCGGATAGTGCAGCTCATTCCAGGTCGTACCACCATTTTTGGACCAGACGGCATCATCGTTCCAGTGATACTGCCGAGCAGTTGTCTTCCAGCCAAAGCGTCTTCGCATCGGTGGTGCTGGTACGCCTGCCGGAGTGGATGGCCTGGCCTGAACGGATAGCCAGTAAACCTTCGGATCCGTTGTGCTGCCCTGCTGGACAAACGCTTCGCTATCGTTAATGTAGAAGTCGTACTGCACACAGACAGTATCACCACCTGGCTCATAGTACTGTGGCTCTGCACAAGGCACAAAGTAACCCTCTCGCAGTTGTTCTGCATAGATGCTGCCCTTAAATTCGCCAGGATGGAACACACGCTGCCATAGTATCGTTCCCGGCATACTGTAAGGATTTACCGGGCCGGCAGGGATATCCGCATGGATGCTCAGCGTAAATTCCACATTATTCGGGCCGTATAGCATGGTGTCATGCCACCAGGAGCCCCAGATGTGAATATCCGTAACCGGTTCTTTAGTGATGCACTTGAAATCATCCGCAAGAACCTGTGGATTCCATATCTGGTCCTTCGTTGCATCTATGTCAATACTGAAAGGTGTCTGCAAATCCGGCTCCTGAGTATATTTATACATCATATTAGTGGTAATCGCAAATGCCAGGTCGATTTTATTTCCTGCGTATGGATGGCCGAGCGGATATATCAACGTATGCCATGGACCAGGAACCAACACCGGCTCTTCAGTTGTAGCCCAGACCGCATTATCCATGAAGTGGGTCGTCGAGTCCTTCCAGCCAAACCGTATCGGCTCAGGAAACGCTGGCTCAGGAGTTGGAATTGCCTGGACGTCAAGCCAGTAGATGTTTCCTTGTTGCTGGATGAAAGCTTCAATTGGATTGATGAAGAAGGTGTATCGCCAGCAGATATTATCAGCATAGGAGTCATAGTACTGCGGCTCTGCGCAAGGCACAAACCAGCCCTCCTTTAACCGCGCGTATTCCTGAGCCTGAAACTCACCCGGCGCGAACTTCTTAAGCCACAGCACTTTGCCAGGTATGCTATACGGGTAAGGATTGCTCTTGTTGCCGACAGGAAGGTTCTCGTGAATACTGAGAATAAATGTTACAGCTGTCGGGTTGCCAAAAGGTGGATGGTCGTGGTACCAGGAGCCCCAGATGTGAAAGTCCGTAATCGGTCCGGTCATCGTGCAGGGGAAATCGTCCGCAAGGAGCTGCGGCCGCCAGATGTCATCCGAGGCATCTACGTCAATACCATTTGGACCGGTATCCGGCTTTTGAGACCACTTGGTCACGGGCTCTACAACTGTATCCACCGTGGCCATAGATTCTTCGTCTTCGTAGTGCGGCCAGTCACGAAGACCGGTATAGGCCTGCTCCCATTTGATGTAGTTGGGGTCAGTGTCGAGCTCAAAGGCCGTATCGTAGCTCTGCCCACAATACTCCAGTGCACGGAATATGCCGGGGTCAGGCACGTAGCCTGGTTTGAAGTCGCCTTGTATTGTGAACGTTACGGCGTCATCCATCCAGTGCCACGGCCGGGTCTTCCAGCCCCACGGATTTGGCGGTGGTGGACCCTGTGGATAGATAGCTGCTATACTCAGCCAGAAGACACTATCAACAGTATTCGGCTCTTGTTTAGCTTGCCAGAAGTATTCCTTCGGGGTCAAGTTCACATAATACTGGAAACAGGTCTCACGAACGTCTGGGAACTGGTCGCTGCCGACCCACTCCTCTTTCACACGGTCGGCTCGCACCTCAAACTGCCATAGCAGTTTTCCCGGATGACTGATGCCACCAACAGGGGAAGGTGGAACATTGCTCCAGAACCCGATTCGCCAGGCAGTAGGTTTTGCTGCGGGCGGGTTTTCATCCATCCATCCTATGTATGAACCCCACCAGTGTATGCTTGTTATAGGCATGGTGCCAAGGCAACGGAAATCATCTGCAACAATCTGCCAGATTGGTGGTGGTTCCCATTCCTCTTTGAAAGACGGCGCATCCCAGCCGCAATATACAGGCGGCGTTATCGACTGCGGATTCCACTCGATAGGCGGCTGAGACCACTTTGAGTGCTCAACCAGCGGCTTCGGCTGTGGTACCGGCACCTCAGGAACAAAATAGTAGTCTTCGGTCTCGCCATATATATAACCATATTGAGGTCCGCAGCCGCCGTTTCCTAACACACCCGCCGTGGGAGCCCACCTTTGCTCAGAGAGCGTAATTCGCATCCAGATTGGTTGCATATCTCCCGTTGCAGGATGCCATGGCATAAAGGGCGGCGTAGTAATCTTATTTAACCCCACAGGCAGACCGGCAATTACCTGGTTCTGCACAGCCCATTCGGGAGCGGGTATTAGCACATCATCCCCTGCGCATTGCATTGTGTCGTCCCAGTCGCCGTCGCGGTTCCAGTCGAACCACACATTTACATATAAAGTAGGTGTTTGCGGCATGGGCGCTGGCATGGGCGGCATAATAGTCACCAAATAATCAAATGTGGTCCACTGACAATTTGGCAGAACCAGCGGCACCTGCACACCATCATCAAAATTGTCCAGGTCCGGTGTATCTTTTAGCGGAATAATATTGTTCGTTGGGTCCATGTCAGGACCGATGTCGGCTTCCGTTTCAGAGGAAACCATTGGTCCAAGGAACGCTATGAGCGGCGCTGCCCAGTGAATAGGACCAAATGGGGGTGAACCTATTTGATAGACAGTCGGATAATTCGCCTGTATGTTCATCGGCCCGCCCTTCGGATATGCCGTCATCAGTACCAGTGGCGGCATCATACCGAAACTATTGGTGCTGTCCGGCGCATCGCCGAGGTCGGATTCGTGTGCTCCATGAATCATCCAGTCCCAGCGGATTTCAGGTTGACCTGCATTGTTTGTGAATCTGACTCGTTCCCGAGCAACCAGGAACCCGCCCAGGGGAATGGGAACAGGTGTCATTGGATGAATCGGTCCGCTGACATCCAGGAACACGTCAAAAAAACTGTCCGGCTTCAGAGGTTGTGGGTTGCTTTCGCTGATAAGACCCCTTTCGTTCTCCACTTGTACCCACGGTAATTCTGCTTGTTTCCCACTTACACAAAGTTCCTTAAATGCCGCGGGAATAGGACCGAGATACGTCTCTAATTCTTCCTTGGTTAAGCTGACCACGTCCATCTGGACTATTTCAGTATCGATTTTACTGCCTCCACCTCCACCGCCTCCCGATTGGTTGAACAGCGAAATCATTTGTGGCATTCCAGGGCGAGATAGGTCCCGGACGTTGAAGCCGGGGATGGGCACAGCCCCGCCATTCACAGGAGGCGGGACAATGGGCTGACCATTTTTCGTCCACCACCCGACCAGATTGACAGCGACATTGTTGCAGGTTACGTCAAAAAACAAACCCAGGTGGATGACCTCGCAGTAATGATAGTCTTTGCCTGACCAGTCGGCGGTAAAGTTGTACCAGTTCTGGCCGCACGGGTCGCTGGTGTCATTCGTGATAGAATACTTAAAGGTGGGGAATCCGCCATCAATGTGGCTAATCAGTACCGGTGGGTTCGACCAGTTGCCGCCCCAGTTACCCGACTCGAGGCGGCCCTGGACATGGAAATCATTGGCTACTACCCCAGTCCCCGGGATGTCCACATGGATGTCGGGGTTGAAGCCAACGACCAGGCCAAAGGCCACAGGCGTGACATTAAGCAACAACACAGCAGCACAAACAAATAATAGTTTCAATTTCATTGTTCTCATAATAAAGTCCTCCACAAAAAACTATTTTCTCCAGAACAAAATACTCACCTGATAATTTCTCTTGCGGCAACGCCCGCAAGTAATCACTTTGCCGTTCGCTTTGAGTGCGCAGTTACTGCGCAGCATATTACCTTTCGGCGGAAAAGATGCAAAAAATGAAAAAGAAAGCATTCTTACCGCTCCTCATCATTGTTAAATTTACCATTCTTCAGTTTATTGAATTATATTGTTTGGCCATACTAAAGTCAAGGGGAAAATTATCGGACAATGAGTTTTTTTCATCTGGCCAGGGTATAAATCCGGCAGCTTTTGGTAAGGAAAATTAAGCAGATACCCTGCCGCGACGACGGTATTTCCCTTTTTTGTAGGTTTTCTCCGGGTTATAGGCCTTTTTTGCGATAAATTTCAGCTTTTTGGCGTAAGCCATCTTGACGATGCTGCTGCCCTTTTTCAATGCCCGGTAGAAGCAGGATTGGTAGCCTGCATGGCATTGGCCGCCCTTGACCGTTACTTTGAGGACCAGACAGTCCTGGTCGCAGTCGATAAGTATTTGCTCGACTTTTTGGATATGGCCGCTTTCTTCGCCTTTTTTCCACAGTTTCCGCCGTTTTCTGCTGAAATATACGGCGTATCCGGTCTGAATTGTCAAATCGAGCGCCCTGCGGTTCATATAAGCTGCCATTAAGACCTGGCCGGTCCGGGCATCTTGGGCTATGGCTGGTATCAGACCGTTCTTATCGAATTTCGGAGTAAATCGCAGACTTTTTTCAATAATTTGCGTGGTGCCCATTTGTCGGGTCTCCTAAATTTATAGCTTATAACAAAACCTAATTCGTCACCCCGTTCAAAAATGCTTGCCTGCCATCTGTGTGGCGGGTCGTAATCGGGGGTCCGCTTCGGGGTCCCATCCTGCCTCCTGCAGCAACCTGTCTATCACAATTCTTGAATCCGCCTCTGTTGTCATACCTGCTTCCCCAAAGCGCTCTTTGCTTGCCTACTCTTGCATCAATAATATCACCGTCCCTACCTCAAAACAAGAAGGTCACAAAATAAAAAAGCCATCGTTTCAGCCAGCTTACGCATAAGGACAACACAGTTGGCCTTGTGGACGAAGGCAAAGATTTGCGACAAAGCCTGTCCTGAGCGTAGCCGAAGGGCTCGCTTTGAAAGCAGAATTATTCGTGTTAATCCGCGTCTGAGTGCAAACCACAACGGCGTGTCCGGCAGGATTGTATCGCTCCGGCAGATAAGATGCGGTAAAATGCGCATTTGATTGAAAATGCTTGTTTTTCAGGCAAAGATGTTCATAATGCTAAATTAAGGAATTGTTTGTGGTTCGTTGTTCGTAGTTCGTTGTCGATGAACTATGAACTAATAACAATGAACTAAAGTTAAGGGGAAGACACATAGCCGTTTTAAATGAAACTACTTT
>Ga0315288_10003165_pt1 | contig 20995 bp, 16 predicted proteins | sample YL17G11_20_MG_FD_203454 | JGI IMG/M metagenome (GOLD analysis project Ga0315288, IMG submission 203454) | Sediment microbial communities from Yellowstone Lake, YNP, Wyoming, USA - YL17G11_20 | ecosystem: Environmental > Aquatic > Freshwater > Lake > Sediment | place: USA: Wyoming | collected...
AGGAATTTGCCGTATTTCGGATTGTCGTAGTACTGCTGACCCAGCAGTACACAGCTCCCTCAGCCGCTCGAGGCGAAGAAATCCAGCAATAGCAGCTTCCCCTGGGCTTTCGCCTTGGCCAGGGCGTCGTCGACCGAGCCCGTGAGCCAAGTCTGGGCCGGGAGAAGGGCGGCAAAGAGAAGAAGCACGAATCCAAATACAAAAGCTTTTTTCATGAAACCCTCCTCTATATCACTGAAGATGGCCTGCTTATTCCTTTCTTTTAAATTAAGTCAAAGACAAGGGAAAGTCAATACCGCAGGCGAGGTTAAACGTTTTTTACCTTTTTCATGAGGCCCTGAAGGATATCCTGAGGGATGATGTCCTCGGTTTTTTGGTCGGCCATGATGGCAAGCCGCCGAATCCTCGTCAAAAGTGGCGGACAGGTGCCGGCCAGCCACCCTGCCGCATCCTGGTTCTTGCCTGCCGGTTCCGGCGGGATGAAAAAGAGAGGGGCATAGGCATGGCCCAAATCCCCTACGGAGGAATTCACGGCGAAAGCCTTGACGAGCGCCTGGGCCAGGGCGACCGGATTCCGGCCAAGCCGGACGGCAGCGGCATCCGCCCGGATCTCTTGCTCCGGTTCGAAGCAACGGCTTAGGAACCGCCTGAACCTCGACGACAGCGAAAATGGTAACGAGCCTTCCTCCGGCTCTTCGCGGTCGAAAGCGTGCCGGAAGCGTTCCAGAAAATCCGCCAGCGAGCAGACAATTGTCTTATAGAGTGCGTCGCCTTGGTCGATTAGGGCTATCTCGCGGGCCACTATGGCTTCGACCTCTTCCCGTGTGAATCCTGTTAGCAGCCCTTCTGTCAGGGCAAGACAGGGTGTTCCGTCGGGCTCGACCAAAGCGAGGGCATTGATCGATTGACTGGAGATGACATGGATATTGATTTTGGGTAAACCGGCAGCGTTTTTCATTTCTTCGACGATCTCTAAGTATTGCCGGTGGAAACTGTTTTTGAGGTCGAGAGGTTTCACGGAAAATCGCTTCAAAATAAACGACGCCCCGTTTTTCCGGGCGATGGAGTATTGAAATCTCGCCAGCAGGTAAGCATAAAGGGCGGCCAGCCCGATCAAGCCTACGATATATGTTATCGAAAACGAGCTCGGCTTGGAAAAAACAATGCCGACGACGAAATTGATGACGAGAAAAAAAGATCCGATGGCGATAAAATCCGGCAGAAACATGGCGGTCTTGAGGAGACGGATATTCTTGCTCTTCCCCTCCTGGATCTCACGAATGTCCCCGACGGAATCGCGACGCATTTTGACGTCTATCGTATGCGAAAATGACGGGTTTGGCAATCCCGTTAAATCCGGGGTCAAAGCTACTCTTTACGCAGGCTCCCCCTAGAAAACGATGCGTAAAGAGTAGCTTTGACCCCAATCATGACCCCGATCATTTCTTCCGCAGGCGGGGGAAAAAGCGAGGGACCCGGTCCATGTATTGGCGGTAGGAAGGAATCCGACGTATCAAATCAAATTCTTCCAGCCGAGCTTGGACATAAATATAGCCCCAGCCGAGAGCGCAGGTTATCACAGCCGGGATCATTGGATGCAGCAGTGGGCCTCCGACAAATTCAAGCAGGACTCCGGTGTAGATAGGGTGGCGGATGTATTTATAGATGCCGGCGCTGACGAGCGTGTCTTGTCGGGTCGGTCTAAAAGACCGCCGCCCTAAAAAGGCAAGTCCCCAAAACATGGGAACCGTTCCCGTCACGACCAGCAGCCAGCCCAGAATATCGGTCACCGGACTGGGGATGAACAAAGACGGCGCGGATCCTCGAAATGCCAGAACCAGGCCAATGACCCAAACCGGAATTCCTAAAATATTTCTGGTGATGAAGCTGATCAGACGCCCGCTGCGTTCCCCAAAACGGCGGGAGTAAAAATCCGTGAAGGCGCTAGCCCAGTTGAAGGCAAATCCTATCAGCAAGGGAATGAGGAACAGGTACATTTCATGGCTCCTTAACAATTTTGCCGCTCACCACGCCGACCCGATATCTTGATTCGATTATCTGGTTGAAGAATTCCTTTTTTGCTGCGCATAGATTTCTTCGCTTTAGGGCTTAGAAGAAATGGGCGGCTGATACAAATAGAATATAGGTCGGGTGAAGATTTCTGTCAATCGCTCCAAAACTCAATCCGGAGTCAAAGCTACTCTTTACGCATCGTTTTCTAGGGAGAGCGTGCGTAAAAAGTAGCTTTGACCTCGATCAATTCTTCCCAAAATTAACAGGGGAAATTGCACAAGGGGTTGCCACCGATACATAGTATATTATTGCCAAGGCCGATGCCGAAGGAGTTGTGAAGGAGATCTCTGAGAACAATAACACATATGGCCGGTCGATTAAGATTAGCGGGAACCAAGCCCGGCTGATAAGCTCTGGCAGATCTTTTGGAAAGAAGGTCATACTTAGGGCATCCGGACTTTGACCAGGCGGACGGGGCCGAGCAGGCCAGACTCCGTGAACTCGCCGTAGCTGTTGTTGATGAGGTTCGCGATCCGCACCCGGACCTCATTCGCGCCGCGGCGCAGCGCACCGCCGACTTCGAATACATGAGGGCCCCAGAGCCGGGCACCGCAGCTCTTGCCGTTCACCCAGACCTCGGCGACATGGCAGACTTTCCCCAAATCGAGCTGCAGCCCTTCCCCCACCCTATCTAAAGCGATGGTTTTGGAATAGTCCATAAGTCCGCTGAACTTCTCCATGCCCCAAGCTTTCCAATCCTCAAGCGACTTTTCCACGCCGCTGGCGAACTCCGCAGGCGGCGTCATCGAAAATTCCATTACCGGCTGGATCTTTGCATCGCAAAAGACCTTCCAAGGTCCATCGATCGTCGTGATAACATCGATTTCCGGCCTGCGCTCCGGCTGGCCGCGCGTCGCCGCTTTCTTCGGATCAAAAACGAGCCAGTAGGCTTCGTAGGGCTTAAAGACCAAGGTGAGCTTGCTCCCATTACTCAGGTCGTTGGAGGCTATCGGGCGTATTCCGCCGGTTTCGCAAGCCCAGATCGACGAAGCGCCGTGGACATCGCGAAGGGCGATCTCGCACGTTTGCCACTGGTCTATGTTATTGGCGAGCCAGAAGAATTCCCGGCCGTCAATACGCCGGCGGTGCTGCAGCATCGGGAAGGCGCCCGTCATGAACCGGACCGGGCTTTCGAGGCCCGGCGCCGGCGGGTCCAGCAGAGGCTTCAGTCCGCCTTCCGGACAGGCCACGAATGTCGGCTGAGCCTTCAATGTTTCCATCAGGTCTTTCATCTCGGCATCGCCCATCCCCTTTTCCGCCGATGCCGTCGGAAGCTCGGCCAGAGTATAAACGCGTCCGCCGGCTTTTGCGAAATCGACGATCTTCCGGGCCGTCTCGAGCGAAAGGATGTCCAGAGCCGGCAGGACTAGCGTCCTGAAGGTGAATTCGCCGCGGACGAGATTCGCCGTTCTCACTTCCATTTGCTTGAGATAATAGCGGTCGCCGATCAGAAATTCGACCCGAGCCGCCGTCAATTCGTCGATCGCCTTTGCATAGACCCGGTCGATCTCATTCATCCGTTTTCCTTGGGGATTGTTTTCGGAGAACGACCACATTTCGACGTCAAGGAGGTCCACGTCGGCATGAATCCAAGCCGATTCGATCGGGTTATAGAGCAGGACGTCGGGAACGGCGCGGCCCATCGAATTGACAAAGCTGGCCCGCCGGGCGAAATCGGTCCATAGGTGCAAGTACGGAAACATCGGGTTCTCCGAGTACCAGTCAGGCGGCCAGGGATTGCCAGTCAGCTTGCGCGTCGTGAAGACGCCGTGCGGGATGATGTGGCTCATCCCCCACGCGGTCACGGCGTTGACGGCCTGCTTGAGGAAGGGCGGGTTGAATGTCCCCCAGGGCGTCCCCTCGAAGCCGCCGGCGCCCATCAGCTCCGTCGCGGCGCGCGCGTTCTGGAACTCCGCGACCGATTCGATCTCCTTGAAGTCATGGACGCGAAGCGGTTTCTGCCCAAGGCAGTCCTGCCCCGGCATCGTCAGCGTGCGCAGCATCTTCATGTGGTCTCCGACCCCGCTCACCTGAGGTTGAATTCCTTCCTCCCAGAAGTGGGCAGTCGTGTACATGCCGCGCTGCTCGTGCCAGTCGGTCAGCGCCCGGAACGTCTCCGCGTAAATGTCCGAGACAAGGTCGAACCATTCCCAGCGGGCCTTCGCAAAGAGGCCTTCACTATCCGGATCAAGAGCCAGAGGCATCCAGAGCCTGATATCGCGTCCGTAACGTTCTTTGCAGCGCTGCTCAAGCGTGTCGGACCATGCCAATTGCCAGCCGTAGTCGCCTTCGTTGTCGATGAAGTCGCCGGGAATCGACTTACCGAGCCGGCTGCCGAGGCGCCGGGCGTAGGGTTCCAAGGCGATCTCGATGAAGGCAGGGGCAAGACGCGCATCGATGTAGTTGACCTGCCCGCCGTCGACCCCGTTATGGTTATACTTGTTGAACGTATAAACGCGCCACGCTCCTTCCGCAGGAGACTTCCAAGTGAAGGGGGCGCCACTGCCGATGACCTGCAGCGTCCGGCTTCGGATCAGGGCTGGCGGCCTTTTCTCGCCGGCCCCGATGGGGGGAAGGGGCGAATCCAACTCCGCCGCGACGGCGAAGAACGAAGCCGGCACCTGAACTTCGGTCTCGCCCGGCACATCCAGGATCTCCCAGCGGAGCGACTCGGCCCGCAGCTCGGGGTGCGCCTTCAGCACTCGGCCGTTGGCCTGCAAGCTGGGCCACCAATATTCATCGCAGTAGCCGAGGTAGTTCTTCCGCGCTTCAGCCTCTCTCAGAGCCGCCCTGAATGCGGTAAACCATTTATCTCCCAGCCATTCTTCGTCCGGAAGGTCGGGAGTTTTGACCATGGACTTGCGGGCATGAGCATAGCCGGGGCTGAAGCCCTGGCTGGACAGGACGCGGGATATCTCCGCCATCTTGGCAGAGTCAAGAGGCTCGTCCCAGAACCAAAAAATGAAAGGCGCATAGATCATGTCCGGATTGCCGAAATCCTTCCGGAGCGTCTCGAATGGGACGGCCTTTCGCAGGCCCCAATTCGCCGGGAGCGGACCGGGCCGGGCCCCCTGCGGCAAAGCCGATCCAGGTAAAGACACAGCCAGCAAAAGGAATAGAAGCCGGGATGAGAGACGATCTATGAATGGACGCATCGGAGACTCCTTTTTTGATTCCCCTCGGGATGAGGCAGACTTGAGATTATCATCATTGGGGAAACAATATCAATTCCAACTTCGACGGAAAGAGCGGGGACAAAATCTCTCCTTGCCCCTAATTAATCGGGGAAGCCGGATCATGAGTACGTTTGATCCTTTTTTCCTCCCTTGCGCCACATTGATGATTGGATTATTCTCACAACTGTTAAGAATGCGGGAGGAGACGATGCGCAAAATCTATTCCCTCCGGAAGATAGCCCTTGGAGCCGGCGGCGAGTACGTTTTAGGTGCACGGGATCTCAGGACCCATGCTTGCTATCTCATTTACGGAGAATTGGCTCCGGGAGAACGAGGACGGAAAGTCTGCCCCGGTGTCGGCCACGAAGAAATCCTTCTAGCCGTCAAAGGCAGCCTATCCTTGAGCGCGGAGAACGAAGAGATCCGGCTGGAAGAAGGCGAAGCGCTACATTTCCAAGAAGAGGAAACGGTTTTCCTGGCAAATCCCGGCCAAGAAAAGTCCGTCTATATCCTGGCGGGAGGGCATTCCGGTCAGGCGCATTAGCAAGGACAACAGTCGCCGATGGACTTGCACGGGAGATGTTGGACCTCGAAGCTGGCGGCTGCCGCTTTTTGTCTGATCCTGGCCACTCTTTCCTCTTTTTTCCTCGGGAATGAGATTTTAAGCGCGGCTGTATCGTCCTTTTCGTATCTGATGTTGAATTGCCTAAACGAGAGGAGCGTGATATGATGAACACTGAAAGAATGGAGCCAAGAATGAAATTGAAGGTCATTTTAGAGCCCAGCAAGGAGGGAGGATATACGGCCATCGTGCCCGTGCTCCCGGGTTGCATCAGTGAGGGAGATACAAAGGAAGAAGCCCTGGCCAATATTCGTGAGGCGATTGAGCTTTATTTAGAGCCGGTTGATGATGACTTGAGCCTCTCCCCCGGTTCCGAACTTATTGAAATCACTCTGTGACCAAAGTCCCCAGCATCGGATATCTCCAATTCATCCATGCCTTGCGCAGGGATGGCTGGATCGTCGTCAGGCAAAAAGGTAGCCACGTCCGGCTTCAGAAGCGAGCAGACGCTGAACTTCTAAAACTAACGGTTCCTTTCCATCAACCAATCAAGCGATCTACATTATCTCATCTCCTGAAACAAGCGCATTTATCCGTGGATGATCTCATGAGGTTGATTTGAAATTGGAGAAAGATCAGAGAAAGATCGAAGATGGGACAAAAACCCCGGTTGAACAATGCTCCGAGCGAAATCAGTTTTTGAGGAGCTGAAGGCCTGCAGTGTGACTCATGTGATCGGCCTAGCGGACAAGAAGCCTCCGCCCATCCATTCTTGCGTGATCGGAATCAAGCTAATTTCTGAGCTTCTTCGGAAGCCCTCTTCTGTCCTGCCAATCCTTGTCGCTCCACTCTTTTAAGCTTATCGATAACCATCCTGGCCTTGATGTTCGGGAGCTTCCGCTTTCCCATTTGCTGTTTTTGATAATTCTCTTTAAGGAAGCCTTCTATCTCTTCGGAACTCATGAACGATTTCAAGAATTCATCTCCCACAAGTTCAGCGACCAATCCCTCATAATCTTGACTCAAGACAACAACCTTTGTCGCTTTAAGAAGTTGAGTTCTCGCCTCGACAATCTCCTTTGAAAGATAGGCCGGTAGAAGGCCAAGAAATTTTTTTGCATCTTTGATCACTTCTTCGCAATATTTCTGTCCCTCTTTGAGAAATGTCCGGGCCAAATAATATTTTTTTAGGTCTTGAGTCTTTCCTTCTTCGACAAATTCTTTAAACAGACGAAGCGACTCGTTCATTTTTTCTAAAGATTTCTTGGCTTTCAAAAAAATATCTTTGACAATCCATGCTTCCATGATCTCACATTTCCTTTCGATAAATGACCGGCACAAAAGGGACGCCCTGGGGCTGCGACCTCGATCGCGCCAGCTTCATCTGGCATCTTCGACATCAAGGATCTCCCATGGGGTTAACCGTATTTCCTTCCACCATGAGGACGATAGTTTTTTCTTTTGCTCTTGTCCTATGAAGCACTCTCTTCGGCACAGTATAACCTTGATTGGGCAGCAGTTCGACAGTTTGACTTTCCAAGTCCAGAAGAAGCCTTCCCTCCAAAACGAAAAATAGTTCGTCTTCCTTGTCGTGTTTGTGCCAATGAAACTCCCCCTCAAATATCCCAAGTCGAACGATGGCATCATTTATCTCAGCGAGGTTTACGTTGACCCATTTTTCTTTGTTTTCGTGAACGAGCTTAGACACGTCGATGATTTTCGACTGGCCGAATTTCTCAGCCATGGTTCAACTCCACTCCTGCCCCTCCGCGGGATGACTTTAGAATATTCATTTGCCGGAAAAGAGTCAACTCGGAACGTGGATGGAGGCGGCAGGACAGAGCCTTTGTTTCAATAAGAGAAAGATCGGGGTCAAACCTACTCATTACGCAAAATTAACAGGGGAAGTTGCGTAATGAGTAGGTTTGACCCCGTTTTTCGCTACGGCTATTTGGGTTTTTTCGGCGTTGCCATGTAAATATTGCCCGTCGCCTCGCCCGCCCATACGGCCAGCTTGTCTTTGGCCACAGCCAGGGTGCCGTTGCCGGGCGGAAAATTCAATTTGAAACGGCTTTGATGGGCGTGATAGGCGCCCTGCGCATCGCCGGCCGGTTTTTTCGATTGGGGGTCAAGTCTCTGCATCCAGATGCAACAAAAACCGTCTCTTTCCGAAAGATAATACAGAGAATTTCCATCAGAAGACCAGCCCGGCGAGCCCAGATAATGATCGTCCTCAAAAAGGAGGATCCAGTCCTTCTCCGGAACCGGGCTTCCGGCCAGTGGCGCAATATAAATCGCAACCCGTCCGTCCGGCCTTCCCAGGACAAAACTGATCCAGCGCCCGTCGGGCGACAGTGCGGGATCCATGATCCTTCCGGCGCCGGATTCCAGAAGGGGTGTCTTTTCGCCCGTTGCGATATTATAGCGCAGCAGCCGCTCGGCCTTTTCTCGGATGAGGGCAAAGTTTGGGTCCGCGTAGAATCCCAGGATGACACAGGAATCGCAGACGTCGCGACCAGCCGTATCACGTCCGGTCACGATGAATGTTCTGAACTTGCCTTCAAGGAGATCACGATAGGAGAGGACGCTCCCATCGGGGCTTATCCGCGGTGTCTGACCGAAGCGATTGGCCCTCAGTGGAAATAGTCTTTCTCCTCCGGTGGCCAGGTCCTTCAACCGCACCTCAAAGCGGCGCGTTTGAAAACCGCCAAAAGCGTAGTAGGCCAGCTTGGACCCGTCTCGGCTAAGGCTGGGCTCGAACTTGACCATGAGGTCCTGGGAAACAGGAACCGGTTTGCCGCTGACCAGGCCAACATCCGGTCTGCCCTCAAGGGTCCAGATATTCGCGATCCAACTAAGGTTGACGTAAAGGAGGCGGCCGTCCCGCAGGACCGATGTTTGGTACTGCATACCCGCTCCGGACGTGATCCGCTCCGCCGGTCCGCTGACCTTCCAGCTGTTTTTATCGATAGTAGCCCGGAAGAGGTTGACTCCTTCAACCGTCGTGCCCGTGGCAAAATAGATATTGGGCCCAAACCAGGAGTACGGGCACTGCCAGATCGGGGGCAAAGACAAGCTGCGATAGGCGTCCGTGCGGACAGCCGGGCCTCCCGCGACCGGGGCGACCCACCAATCGAGGCTGGCCGGATCGTCCGTCCGCCGGCCGTTAAATATCAGATGTTTCGCGTCCGGAGACCAGACCGGGGCCGAGCCCTCACTCAGGCCGACGATGCAGAACTCCGGCTGAAACGGGACCGGAATCCCTCCCTGGGCCGGGACCAGGAACATTTTGGTCAGAGTCGTTTCCAGGGAAGCCGGGATCTCGATACAAGAGATCCAGGCACCATCGGGGGAGTAACGGGGATAGTGGCCGCGGCCCGCGACCCAGCGTTCTTGGCCGCCCAGGGTGCCGATTTCATAGATCCCCCCGCCATCCCGCTCGGAACGAAAAACGATCTTGGAGCCGTCGGGGGAAAAGGACGGGAAGTTGTCATCGGCGAGGTGGGTGGTCCGGCGGAGCGGCGTACCTCCCGCGATTTGCTGGACCCAGATATCGAGGCTGCCTTCGCCGCTTCGGTCTGAAGCGTAGGCAAACATCATCCCGTCCGGAGAGACAGCCGGAGACCAGGTGATGCCGGCATCAAAGGTCAGCCGCTGGATGTCGTACTCCGGCGCGGCGGCCGTTCTCGGGATAAAAACATAGAGAAGAATCGCCGCGGCGAGGACCAGCGATCCCAGGCCGATCCAGACGAATGGATGTCTCCGGCGCCTGGCGACAGCAGCCTGGGACGCGCGGAGCTTTCCAGATTCCGAATCCTCCTTGAGGTCCTGGAGAACGATTTTGAGGTCGGACATATTCTGCCACCGCCGCTGCGGATCTTTGCGGAGGCAGCGCGATAAGATTTGTTCGATATCCGGCGGAAGCGTCTCGTTGATCTGGCTAGCCGGCTTTGGATCTTCGCGAAGGATGGCCGCCAGTGTCGCGATTTTAGTCTCCCGGCTGAAGGCCTTTTGACCGGTGAGCATTTCGTAAAGCACGACGCCGAACGAAAAAATGTCGGTGCGGGCGTCCACTTTTTTGCCTTCCGCCTGCTCCGGCGACATGTAGGCCGCTGTGCCGACGATAAATCCCTCTTCGGTGCGCGGTCTTTCAGGCCGGCCCAAGGTGCGCGTTGGGCCGAATTCATCAGCCTCGGCCTCTTCCATCAGCTTGGCCAGCCCGAAATCCAGGATCTTGACCCGGCCGTCACTCGTGACCATGATGTTTGTCGGCTTGAGGTCCCGGTGAACGATTCCTACAGAATGAGCTTTGGCCAGCCCGTCGGCGACCTGGACGGCATAGTCGAGCGCCTCGTTGAGCTTTAATCCTTTGCGGCCGACCAGTTGGTCAAGGGTTTTGCCCTCTACGTATTCCATGACGATGAAATTCGCTCCGCCGACCTCTGCGATGTCATGGACAACGACGATATTGGGATGGTTGAGCGCGGAGGCGGCTTTGGCCTCTTGGACAAACCGCTGTCGGCGTTCCGCATCGGCGACTTTATCGGGAGGCAAGACTTTGATCGCCACATGGCGGTCCAGGTGCGTATCGAGCGCCTTGTAGACGACGCCCATGCCGCCTTCGCCGATTTTCTCGAGGATTTTGTAATGAAGAAGCGTCTGGCCGGCTACTGGCATTGGACCTGCTTTATTTCCTAATGGGCGCTAGGATATTTATAATTCGGCAGAATGGCCGAAGTCAAGGACGAAAGGTCGGGGTCAAACCTACTCGTTACGCATAATTGACAGGGGAAGTTGCGGAATGAGTAGGTTTGACCCCGTTATCGATAGCCGCAGGCCTTCTACTTCGTAGTGAGCATCTCGGCGTAAGTGGCGTTCTGGCGGATCTGGTCAATGGCCTTTTGGGCGTAGATGCCGACACAAACGCCGTCTTTGCGTTTGATGCGGTTGAAGGCGTATTCGAATCCCTCGCTGGCGGTGAGCCTGCCCGCCCCAAGGATTTTGTAGGCGATGACCGGCTTTTCCAGCCGCTCGATCGTCGCCACGGCCTTCTCGCGCTCGGCGGCGCTATAATCGCTGCTTTTGGATGCATTGTACATACACTGATAATAGAAATCCGTGGGGAATTTGCGCCGCTCCAGCTCCGGATGGACCTCTGGCCAATGGGCGGCCGCACCGGCGGGCAAGCCGGCCTCCTTGATGCGCTCGATCCAGGATTGGAGGACGTTGAAATTGCCCCGGCCGAACTGTTCCTCGACACGAGCGCCCTGGATGAAGATCGCTTTGGCCCCGGCCTTGATTGAGCGGTCGATCTCTTCAAACATCTGCTCAGGTCTGCCATGGCACTGCGAGATCCAAATCTTGAGCCGGCCGCCCTTCTCCAGGTAACGGGCCCAGAGTTTAATCCAGCGTTCATCGGGCGGACTGGCCAATGCGGTCAAGCCGCATTCGGCCGCCTCGTCGAGAATCTGCATGATCCGCTCGTCGGTGTGGTGGCGCTTCATCTCCTCGTCGAGCTGGGGCGATTTATGAGAGTATCCCCAAAAGGGATTTGAGCCGAGGATGAGCCGCGATACTTCGAGTGTCCCAAGGCGCACGGTGGGAAGGGAAACGGCTCGAGCCGCAGGGGCTGCCGTGAGGCGGGACGTCGTTATTGAGGCCGCGGCACCGGAAATGGGTTTCGCCGCACCCGCAAAGCTTCCGATGGCCAATGCCGCTCCCGTCCTTAGGAAATCACGCCGCTTCATCATCGTCCTCCTTTCGCTGGGGCCGAAGTGCCTGATCGCGCCTTGTCGCGCACTTAGAGCAGAAAATAGAATCGCCGGGATTGTCAAAATGGCACTTGGGGCATTTCATGGCCCGTATTTCCTTTGACTGGGATAGTTAAAAAGATAACATCAAGGACCAGGCGTGTCAAATTCGACGAGAAGGCAAGGGAACTTTTTGGGATCTCGCCGGATCCTAATCTTCGCTCTTGGTGATGCTCCATGTAACGGTATAGTGATAATGATCTCCACTTTTCGGGGGCTTGAAGGGCTTGGCTCTGAACGGCTTGCCCTCGCCAAGGTCCGAGCAACTGAGGGAGTTAGAATCACTATTTGATGACCAGGACTGGCTTCCCGAGAGGTCTGTATCCTTGGACATCTTGAATCTCAAGTTGAGCGTGAAAGAGTCCTTGGTGAGGGTATCATCCCCATACGTCTGGCAGGGACCATTTTTGCCGCGCTCTTTCCCCGGCATTTTCATCTTCCCGGAAGAGGGCGGCTGGGCCAGCACAACCTCGTAGTAATCGATCATCCCCATTTGGGCAGCCCGCTCGCCGACAGTCCCCAGGTTCTTGAAGTAATGGACATAAAGCATTGAGTTGGAGGATCTCTCCGGAGAGAAGTTCCCCGAACCCGAATACTGGCACAACAACTTCGGACAGTCTTTGGGAGGATCGTCCTCTGTCTCCTTCGACTTGAAACTCCAGCTGGCCATCATGCCCATCGGCTCGAACGTCGGCAAAGGATATCGCGATTCCGGCATCTTCTTCAGCGCGCCGGAGATGGTCATCCGGAATTCACCCTCGTGCGACATACTTCCACTATTGAAGTTCCATGTCCTCGTGATCTTAATATTCACGTTGTAATCGCCGCCATAGATCTTGATCGTCTTCTCGCCTATCTTGTCCTTCTTGGGCGTCTTTGACATCGGCCAAGCGCCCTCGGGGCAGATCTCGCATGAATTGTAGACCGTGATCGTGTCCTCGGTAATCCCTTTCTTTTCGGGAGCTTTGTATTTGATCTCCGGATATCCGTCGCCGACCTTAAAGGCTTTGGCCTTTGAGTCATCCTCGCAGGTCTCGCCATTCAGGATTTCTCCTTCTTTCGCTTTGACGACGATACGGTTGAAATGTTTTGAATCGCGGCCCTTTCCGTCCTTGAACTCGCTCAAGTCGATATCCCATTTTTGCCCGCGGCCGAGCTCGGTGACCTTGAGCCGGAATTCGACCTTGCAGCTCTTTGGCGCCTGTTCGAAATCCCAGAGGATGTTTTCGATCGGGCGCGCCTGCTTCATAACGGCATTGTCGTTTTTGAACATGCGATTCGTGCAGGAAGTGAACGTGTAGGTCGTGCTGTCGACGGACCATGTTTGGACAAGCTCCTGCGGCTGGCCGTTGTAATAAAGATTGATCGTCAACCGGGACGATCCTTTTTTCCCTCCTTCTTGAGGAGTATTCATGTCTGCTTCGAATTTCCCGGTGAAAACATATTCAGGCGGATGGTATCTCGAACCGAGATTCGGCATCTCATCCTTGGAAATGCGAGGGTCGCCAAGCAGGTGAAAACAGGGGCTCGTCAAGGTTTCAGCGAGCCTATAATAAAGCGACTCTTTCAGTTGCACTCCCGTTTTGCCCGCATCAGCGTCTCCCATGACGGCCCGCCTTTCGCACCAAGAACATCCGTTCTGGGTATATGCGGGGCGAAGAATAAAAATAAAAAGAAAAATAAGAACGGCTAAGGAATGAGTCGTTTTGAGACGAGAAAGCATGAATGCCCCTCCTTTTTTACGGACAATGAATCGAAACGGCCAATCCGACCCGACCCGACAAGGTCTTGTCTGCGGCAGAGGAAAAGAATTTGCTTTTCACCCTCAGAATCGTTTTTTCCTTTAGGCGATCAAATGACATAGGCTGACGTTCCAAGGGCAATGGTACTTCCTCCCTCAAACTTCTGTCAATGGCGCGTGCTAAAAAATAAATAATTTTTCCTACCTCTCTAATATGAGAGGAGTGTACCTTCGTCTCCTAAAATAAATAAGCAAATTCTCATAAAAAAACCGTTTCTTTTCAAACAGCAGCTTCTCTGTCTTCTCATTAATCACCGCGCCTGACGAAATGGCCTTAATCGGCTTGATTTCCGAAAGGATTTTAACGGTGTTTCGCGCAGGCTTTTTATCGTGTTATGCAGGGGCAAATAAATTTCATGAAACTTGCTTAATCTGGCTAAATCATGCCTACGCTGACGATGACGCCGGCGGCTTTCTTTTTGCGGGGTGAAATGGTAAATTGATTAAGAACCAAAATGAAAGAAGTCCGCATTTCGCAAGTAGATGTCCTTTTCTCCAATGGGATCTATCCGATAGAATTTCTCTTTTATTACAAAGAAGGATTCAAGACGGAGAAACTGAGGCGTGTTTTACGAGGGCTCTCGTCCTTCTTTTGGCCGATGTTCGGGGAATACAAAGACGGCCTCATCGTTTTTGATGGTTATCGTGAAGAGGATTGCTATGATGAAGAGGTCGTTCATCAAGAGCTCAACATGGCTGAGATCAAAGAAAGCCGATTCGAAACCTATTCCCGCTTTTGCCAGCCCGATCTTAAGAAGCTATTCTTTTTGAAAGTAATACGATGGACGCAGGGTATGGCCTTGATCCCCAAATTGAATCATTTGGCCGGAGACGGATATAGCTATTTTTGCTTTTTATCGCTCCTGGCCGCGCTATCACGGCCCGCCCTGGTCCCATTTAAATCAACTTTGTTTGGTGTAGCTTTAAAACCCCATCACAATAGGACAACACTCAAAGATTTTTCTTTTGAGGGAGTGGGATTGAAACCCGTCCTCCCCGTTGATAAATTCACCGTAGAAATTGATGAAATTCTCCGGACAGATGTGCAATCGGTCATCGAAGAAATCGCATCCTCCGATAATCTCCGGGTTTCCACAAATGACATTCTCTCGGCCATGGCCGTCAAAAAATTAGTCGGCAGACAAAGTGAAGTTTGGGGAGCAGAAGTGAGCCTGACCATGCCCATCGATGTTCGGCGGCTGGTTAAAGACTATGGCCGCGGCTTTTTTGGAAATGGTCTAATGTTCCATACTCTAAGGTTTAAAAAGGAGCATATCGAAAATTCTCCGGCAAAAGAAATGGCCGTGGATATCAGAAAATCCATGCCTCACGTATCAAGAGAGACCTACATCAATTATCTCGGGGAGCTGGAAGACGTAATCTCTGCAGGGGACACGGAGAAATTGAGGCCATTTGATCCGGACCGCGGATGCCTGGTGACGAATCTATCAAAGCTGCCGGCGGAGAAATTGGATTTCGGAACCGGCAGTCCTGACCTCATTATTCCGTTGACCGTAGAAAAAAATTCAACCGCGATATTGGCCAAGAAAGAAAATTTCGTTTTAAGATTCGCTTACTGACAGTTTCTTTTCTGTAACACTCTCCAGAGGAAAAAGGGCGTTGAATCTAGATTGGCCGAATCACCAACCGCTCGTAATCGGCAGAGGCAATATGATATAATAAAAAAAATCGATTTATTCCGCGCGCGATTAAAGAAGAGCCCTCACAAAGCAACAGAATGATAAAAAACAAGGCCATCCTCCAAAAATTTGAAGAAGAAATGATTAAAAAAGAAAAAGTCGATATTCTAAAGAATTTTCGTCTCATTGAGGACATGTACAAAGAAGCAGTTTTTCTGGGTGCTTTCCCTCCTCGAAACCTCCTTTCAGGCATAGAAGTGGATATCAAAATCGCCAAGGCGGTCAACAGTGTTTCAAAAGCTCCTAAAAATCATCGCCGCGAGAGCGAGAGACATTGAGGACATCCGGTGCATTCTCCTGAAAAATCCTGATTACGATTCTCATTATATTGAAAAGTGGTTGGCTGAATTCGACGCGTCTCTGGGCAAGAATTACAAAGCGAGCTTCCTGGCCTTACAGAAAACCTAAAATCTAGGGACACAGACTCAGTTTCAGATTTGGCTAGATTCTAGAATTTTGCAAAGCTACGAGGCGCGCGGGGCATTTTCAACCTCGGGGAGACCAGAGCTAGCCCCTTCCCGGCATCCTCGACCTCGGGAATCGTTTAAGCTGCCTCTCGGTTTGTCTGCGCCGCCTATTTATGACCGAGCATGGCCGCGGGGACAGGCTGCTTGGCGATGCCCGGACCTTGATAGGAAACCGTCAAACCCTCCCCGCCGGTCTTATTGAAATAATAGATCCGGATGGGATGCAGACCCGAGGCCAGAGCGACCAGCCCGCGTTTTTCCGTCAGGCCGTGCAGCCCGTCGTTATCAACCACAAGGTCGTCGCCGATGTATATTTTGCTGCCATCATCGGATTCGATAAAGAAGGCATATACCCCGTCCTTGGGGACTTTGATATAGCCCGTGAATTCAAACCCGTAATATTCTTTTCTTTTTTTGCAGGAGAGGTCGAGGACTGAGCAGGCGCCGTATTGGATCGGCTTGAGCTTCGAAAAATCGGGAACCTTGTCCCAATCCCCCTCGTAGTAGTTATAGAATACGCCGGGATTGACGCTGATGTTTTGAACGGCAGGGCGCGGCTTGACCTTGGCGAACTTGGCCTGGGCTGCGCCGCTCACGGGTTTGCCGTCCCGAAAGCACCGTGCCGAAACGACGGTCGTTCCGGTTAGATGGATTGGACCTTTGATGAGTGACGAAGAGACCGATGGCGCAGAGCCATCAAGGGTGTAGCGGACTTCGATATTCTCGCGCCCTGAAGCCACGGTCACATCGAGCGCATCCGTAAAGATATCGAACTCGGATTTGATCTCCGGTGGGTCGCTGACATCCGGTTTCCTCTCGACGTCCAGAACGACAACACTGTTGAGGGGATCGGGAGCGCGCGCCGGAACCTCGAGCACCAAAGAATCTTCTTTCCGGCCGACTTTAAGAGCCGCTTTTTTCGAATCGGCAAGCAGATAGGCCTGCTTGGCCTTGTTATAAATTCCCGGCACGATGAGCTTTCCGTCAGCCGGCCAGTTGAAAACGTGAAGGTAAAGCCTCGTTCCTCCGGCGATCGCTATTTGGGTGCATCGTCCCCATTCCAGCTTCTTAAACGGGCTGGCCTGCGTCGCGTAAATCGATTCACCGTTCGCCTTCATCCATTGGCCGATCTGGCGAAGCCGCTCGATGCTCTCCGGAGGAAACACGCCTTCAGAAGTCGGTCCGATATTGAGCAGGTAGTTTCCGCCTTTGGAGGCGATATCGGCCAGCATCCGGATCAGGCTTTCGGCCGATTTCCAGTTTTTGTCATGGCTGTTGTAGCCCCAGTTGTCGTTCATGGTCATGCAGGTTTCCCAATCCATGCCGGCAAGCCCTGTCGGCGGGATCTGCTGCTCGGGAGTCCCGAAATCTCCGGCCGACTCCTTGTCTTGCGAAAAACCTTCCATGCCCGACCGGCTGGCGCCGACGCGGTTGTTGATGATGATGTCCGGCTGGAGACTCCGGACGTATCGATAGAGGTCGCGGCCGTATTTCTCGTTCCAGGTGCTTTCCCATTCGCCGTCGAACCAGAGGACGCCGATCGGGCCGTAATTTGTAATCAGCTCTTTGAGTTGGTTCTTCATATGCTGGACGTAGCGGTCGAAAACAGCGCCGGCGGCGGAGCGGTCCTTCTCCCAGTCGCGGCGCGGCAGGTAATCGGGATGGTGCCAATCCATGATCGAATGATAAAAGCACAGCCTGATCCCCTGCCTCCGGCAGGCCTCGGACAATTCCTTCAAGATATCGCGCTTAAACGGCGTGGACACGACGTCGTAGTCCGTGTATTTCGAGTCGAAGATGCAGAAGCCGTCATGGTGCTTGGAGGTGATGACGATGTATTTCATGCCCGCGTCCTTGGCCAGGCGCACCCATTCGTCGGCGTTGAATTTGACGGGGTTGAATTGCTTGACGAATTTGTCGTACTCAGCGATCGGGATTTGAGCCGACTGGCGGATCCATTCACCGTAATTCGTCTTTCCTTTCCACTCACCTGCCGGGACGGCATAAAGGCCCCAATGGATGAAGAGACCGAACCGGGCGTCGCGCCACCATTTCATCCGGGCATCGTGTTGGGCCTGCGTCTCGAGCTGGGCAAAGAGGCCCAAGGATGCAAAAGCGGCAAAAAGTATAATGGCACAAAGAATTTGCTTAAATATTTTTCGTCTCAAGGCTGGCTCCTTTCACTATTTAAGTGGAACTTTGCTAATTTTCTTGTTTTTTGTCAAATCCATCATTCTAATCCTTGACGCTCCCCTTTCCCTATATTAAATCCTGAACACTCGTATGCTAAGATGAGACTTAATCTTATGCAATCCTTCGCACAGGAGGTCCACCCTAAAAAATGGACCTCATCGGGGGGCAAGTTCGATTCCTCAAGGGCGCAGTCATAAACATACTGATCTTGTTCATTCCGCTTTGCGTAGCTGAATGGATGCCGCTTAGATGACTCAGGCTAGAAAGAATATTAATTGCCCTTCAGCCCAGCCAGCATCTTCCTGGCATCATCAACTTCGGGTTGGCCGGGGTCGGCATCCTTCCAGAGATCGAGGAATTTCTGGAAGCTGCCGCGGGCTTTGGCCTTCATGCCGTTCTGCTCATAGATCGTCCCCAACCTGTAATAGCTCTTGGCATAGGCTTCGCCATCATCCATCCGCCCGAGCGTCAGACGGGTGATCTTTTCGTACTGCTCCTGCGCCTTATCCGGGTTTCCGGCCTTGAAGTAGGCCTCCGCCAGCCTATTCAAGAAGAAGGCAGACTGCTGGTAGGGATTTTTTGTCAGCGTACCCACAACCTTTTCGAAATGATCGACCGCTCCAGCGTATTTTTTTTTCTCAAACTCGATGGCTCCCATGAGGCCAAGGTACAGCCTCGTGCTTTCCTTTTTTGCCAACCCTTCGTCAACCAGACGCTTGAGCTCGGCTGCCACTTTTTGGGCTTCGGCCAGGTTTCCCGATTCGGCATGAACAAGCCCCCTGGCAAAAACCGCTTCACGCTGCCAATAATCGGAAGTCGCCTCGACGGCCGCATCCCAGGCCGACTGGCATTCCGCCAGGGCCTTATCGGCCTGACCTGTTCTTAGATAAAAATGGGCCAGTTCGATGTGGAATTCTGCTTCGCTCCTTTTCATGCCCGCCGTTTTAGCCAGTGCGAGGCCTTTTCTGAAGATATTTTCGAGGTCTTTGATCTTCCCCCGTGTCCAACCTAATAACCCGAGGTCAGCTAAACCCGTCAAGGCGATTTCGGGATCATTCTCCTCGGCCAGTTTCTGGAGCTCCACGAGGGTTTCAGCAAAATCGTCCTTGTAGTAGGCCAGATAGCCCTTCCAGCGGGGAATATACCGGTAGGTAGGATCGAGGGTGATCGCCTTATCTAACTCCTTGGCTGCAGAATCCAAGTCCCCCTTACACCTGAAATGAGTGCTGAGATAGAGGTGAATAATGGCACTGTCCGAGATATTATCGCGGTAGAACTCAAGAACCTCGCGATCTCTTTCTATGAGCCCTTGAGTTCTGTAGATATCGGCCATGCCGGTGTAGAGCGCAAAAAAAGGAAATTTGTTTTTTAAACAAATATCCCAGTACTTCAGAGCCTGATCCCATTCTTCGAGAGAATAGTAAACAAGACCCAAAGAATAATTGGCCGTGGAATCATCGGGGTAGAGGCTCAGCAGTTTAGAATAGGCCTCAATGGCCATTGGCCACTCTCTTTCCTGCCTAGAAAAATGGAAATATCCTTCTATAGAATACCGGTCTCTCTCCGAAAGCCGGCCGCTCAATTGGAGCGCCTTTTCGATATTTTTTTGCCATTCATTTATCAAACCAAGATTATAATAAGCCGAGCTCAGCGCCCGATAGGCCATGGCGAATTCCGGGTCAAGCTGGACGGCTCTCTCGAGGAGTGGAATCGCTTTACGGTATTCAGCCTGGTAGTGGAATTTCCGGCTTTCGATATAAAGCTTATAGGCCTCTGGAGACGGTGTCGTAATTGCAGCCGCCTCTCGAGCGAGGTCGTCCGACAATTGCTGGGCGGAAAGATCGAAATTGGGCTTGATTCGGCGGGCCAGGTCGTCCATCATCGGGAAGATTTTTCCTTCATCAGAAGCGTCCGCGTTCTCCGAAGCCAGAATCTCTCCTGAGCCGGCTTTCTGGAGGCTGACATTGATCCGAAGGTTTCCGCCGGCCCTTGTCAGATATCCCTGGAGGATGTGAGTGGCTCCTGTTTGGTCGGCGATTCGTTTCAAGTCTTCGGAAGCGTAGCTTGAAGCCTCGAGGAGATTCATCCGCCTGAGGACGCTATAGACCTGGTCGGCGCTCAGCACGTTGATGTATTTCGATTGGGCGATGGAGGAAATCAGCAGGTCGGAAAGGCCGGTGCGCCAGACATCCATCGCCTTGTCGCCTGTGTTGTTTTTGAAATAGAGAATAGCCAGGGTGGGCTTCCCGGAAATGAAGGGGCCGGCTTTTTTTGAAGGCAGGATGCGCCAGAGGATGATGCCGGCGATGACGATGGCGAGGAAGGCAATAGCCGGTATAAAAAGTCTTCTCAAAGTGAATTTCACCGTGATTTCACGCGAAGTGAGCGTCTTCCTTTCGGGAACAACTCTTTCTGTCGTGGGGATGCCTTTTTCAATCTTTTCCAGCTCGGAATGAACTTCAACGGCCGTCTGGTATCTCTTGGCCTTATCTTTTTCCAGGCATTTTAGGATAACGCTGCTCAAGTCCTCAGGGATGTTGGGATTAATCTTCTTCGGATTTTTGGGTATTTCGCTTTTGTGTTTGACGCCGATCGTGAATGGCGTATCACCTTCGAACGGCACCCTCCCAGTCACCATTTCATAAAGGATGATCCCCAACGAATAGAGATCCGAGCGCTGGTCGACCTCTTTGCCCTCCACCTGCTCCGGGCTCATGTACTCGGGTGTCCCGATCATCACGCCCGCGCCCGTAATCCCCTTAGCGGCTAATGAGCGGGCGATCCCGAAATCCATGATCCTGGCGTTCCCCTCCTCGTCAACCATAATATTCTGGGGCTTCAGATCCCGATGAATAACGCCCAGCCGATGGGCCTCCCCCAGTCCTTCGCAAACTTGCTTGGCGATGTGTATTGCCTGACCGGGGCTGAGCGTGCCCATTTTGCGGACCAGCCGCCTCAAATCCTCCCCCCGGATATATTCCATGGTGATGTAGTGGGATCCCTTCTCCTGGTTGAGGTCGAACATCCGGGCGACGTTCTTATGGACGATCTTCCGCGCCAGTTTGAGCTCGTTCGAGAATCGCTCCACCGTCTTGCGGTCCAGGCCGATCTCGGGCTTGATAAGCTTGAGGGCCACCTCTTCGTTGAGCTTCTTGTCCAGGACTCTGTAGACCCGGCCCATGCCGCCTTTGCCCAGCTCTTCGACAATCTGGT
>Ga0315288_10003168_pt1 | contig 20985 bp, 19 predicted proteins | sample YL17G11_20_MG_FD_203454 | JGI IMG/M metagenome (GOLD analysis project Ga0315288, IMG submission 203454) | Sediment microbial communities from Yellowstone Lake, YNP, Wyoming, USA - YL17G11_20 | ecosystem: Environmental > Aquatic > Freshwater > Lake > Sediment | place: USA: Wyoming | collected...
GCGCCCCGGCTTCACCGACATGGTGGGCCGCGCCAAGTGGGATGCCTGGAACGCCGTCAAGGGCAAGGACGCCAAGACGGCGATGAAGGAGTACGTGGAGCTGGTCGAGTCGCTGAAGTAGGCGCGCCGCTACTTCTTCGCGGCCCTCTTGGCGGGCGGCTTGGCGCTGCTCTTGGCCAGCAGCGCATCGAGGTTCTTCAGAATCTCGGCCTCGATGGTCTTCGAGAACGCGCCGAGCAGGAAGCCGAGCTTGGCTTTCAGGTCGAAGTGGTCGGCCGCCACGATCAGCTCGCCGTTGACACCCGAGCGCGTGAAGCTCACCGTGTCGCTGGTCTGGCCTTCGAGCACGGTGCATTGCATGTCGAACTTCTTCTCCACGTCTTCGGCCCATTGCCAGGCCACCTTGCGTGCCTTGGCCAGGCCCAGGCTGTGCGTGCGGTGGATGTTGATTTCGGCCATCGGGCGGTCTCCTGGGTTTCAGATCGCGCGCAGTGTGGCCTGCCGCTCGGCCTTCGGCAAGTCGGCCAGGCGCCGCACCTGGGCATAGAAGCGCGAGAAGTCACGGCCTTCGCGTTCGAACAGGCGCTCGAAATGCGGCACCAGTTCGTTGTAGGCCGCGAGCACGCCGAATGAGGCATTGTTGGCACGCTCGAACCAGCCGTCGTAGCCGGCAAAGCCAGCCCAGCGGCCGGCCTTGAGAGCGGCGTATTCGGTGCGCAGTTCGGCCAGCAGCGCGGCCTTGCCGGCTCGCTTGTCCGCGTCGCTGCCGCCGCTGCGGTACAGCGCGTCGAGACGGTCACGGTAGCGCCCGGTCAGGGCACGAAAGTCGTTGCGCCGGCCGTCGAAGGTGGCGTACTGGGTGCGCGCTTCATTGCCGGCGTGCTGCGCCAGCCAGCGCGCGCCGCCGATGCGCTCCACCGCGGTGGCGAAGGACTCGTTGAACGCCGTGTCGTCGGCCGCGTAGGCCACCTGGTGCGACAGTTCGTGAAACACCAGCCGCGCCAGTTCGCCTTCGGGCCAGTGGACAAAGGTGTTGAGCAGCGGGTCGCCGCCGAGCCAGTCGAGCTTGCCCAGGGTCGAGTACGCCGGTACACCGTAGACGGTGACCTCGAGGCCCCGCGCGCGCAAGGCCTCGGCCTCGGCATCGGCTGCGCCGCGGTCGTAGTAGCCGCGGTAGCCGACGCACCCCACCACCGGGAAGCACCAGGTTTCGAGGGCCAGGGACAACTCGGGCGCGGCGACCACGTTCCACACCGCAGCGTTGCGGCCGAGATCGGCATAGCGGCGGTAGCTGCGGTTGTCGGGCAGCGCCAGCTCGCGCACCGCGAAATCGCGGATGCGCTGGCTCAGCGCCAGACGCTCGCTGAGGGCGACGGGCGTGGTGGCGTCGCCCGTCCATTCGGCGACCGGCCTGGCGCGCGAGACCAGATCGAGGTGGCCGCGAACCGATTGAGCCAGGTATCCCGTGCTGGAACAGCCCGCGGAGAGGCACGCCGTGCCAAGCGCGAGCGCGAGGGTTGCCGCAGCGCCCAGGCTTGCCACGAACAGCCAGCGCCTCACACGCAAACGGGCTCGACCTGCACCAGGCAGTCGTAGAACACGGGCGCGCGGCCGAGGTCGGTGAGCCTCTGGTGGGTCAGCTCGTTGACGTTGTTGCCGGCCAGCCCGAACTTGCGCCACCAGACGCCCAGGCCGTTGACGACCCCCGGCCGCGCGCGCGGGCTGACCTCGGCCTTGCAGCGATAGTCGCCGCGGTCGTTGAACACGCGCACGGTCTGCCCGCTGGTGATCCCTCGCGGCAGCGCGTCGCTGGCGTGAATCTCGAGCAGCGGCTCGCCTTCGATGCTGCGCAGGCTCTGCACGTTGACGAAGCTCGAGTTGAGGAAATTGCGCGCCGGCGGCGAAATCATCGCCAGCGGGTAGCGGGCGGCGAGCTCGGGGCTCGACGCCGCGCTCTCGTAATTGGGCACATGGTCGGGCACGCCCAGGCCGGGCACGTCGACCTGCGCGCGGCCATTCGCGGTGGGGAAAGCGCCGTGGGCAAACGGCGCCTCGGGCAACGGCAGCGCGGCCCAGCCGCGCTCGCGCAGCGCCTCAAACGAGGTGCCGAGCCGGTCGTAGAGCATGGCCTGCCGGGCCAGTGCTTCATCGTCTTCGGCAAAGCACGCGTCGGCAAAGCCCATGCGCGCGGCCAGCTCGCGGAAGATCTGCGTGTTGGGCTTGGCCTGCCCGATCGGGTCGATGGCCGGTTCGTTGAACATCACGTCGGTGTGGCCGTAGGTGGTATGCACGTCGAGGTGCTCGAGCTGGGTGGTCGCTGGCAGCACGACGTCGGCATGGTCGGCGGTGTCGGTCATGAACTGCTCCAGCACCACGGTGAACAGGTCGTCGCGGGCGAAACCGGCCACGACCTTCCTCGACTCCGGCGCCACCGCCACCGGGTTGCTGTTGTAGACGATGAGCGCCTCGACCTTCGGCCCGAACCCGGGCGAGGCCTCGCGCAACAGGTCGTCGCCGATGGTGCTCATGTTGATCGTGCGCGGCGTGCGGCCCGCCAGCAGGTCGGGCCGCCCGAGCGCCGGGTTCCTGAAGGGCGCGAACCAGCCCGAGCTCGACAGCAGCAGGCCCCCGGCGCGGTGCCGCCAGGCGCCGGTCAGGCAGGGCAGCAGCGCAATCAGCCGCGTGGCGTTGCCGCCACCGTGCACGCGCTGCATGCCGTAGTTCAGGCGGATCGCGGCCGGCGCAATCGATGCCAGGTCGTCGGCCAGGCCACGCACCTCGGCGGCCGTGATGCCGCAGACCGCGGCCGCGCGTTCGGGTGGCCATTGCAGTGCGCGCTCGCACAGCGCCTCGAAGCCATCGAGATGGCGCTCGATGTAGTCGTGGTCGAGCCGGCCAGTGCCGATCAGCGCGTGCATCACACCCAGCGCCAACGCGCCGTCGGTGCCCGGCAACAGCGCGATGTGCTGGTGGCATTTCTCGGCCGTTTCGGTGCGCCGCGGGTCGATGCACACCAGCCTGGCGCCGGCGCGCTTGGCCTGCTGCGCAAGGGTCCAGAAGTGCAGGTTGCTGGCGATCGAGTTGCTGCCCCAGATGACGATCAGCCGGCTTTCGCCGAAGAAGCGCATGTGCATGCCCACCTTGGCGCCGTAGGTGGCCACCAGCGCGTCGCCCCCGGCAGCCGAACAGATCGTGCGGTCGAGTTGCGCGGCGCCGAGGCGATGGAAGAAGCGTGCCGCCATGCCCTCGCCTTGCAGCAGGCCCATCGTGCCGGCGTAGCTGTAGGGCAGGATGGCCTCGGGATCGCGCGCCGCAATGGCCTTCAGGCGCGCGGCGATCTCGTCGAGCGCCTCGTCCCACGACACGCGTGCAAAGCGCCCGGCGCCCTTGGGTCCGACGCGCTTGAGCGGGTACAGCACCCGCTCGGCGTGGTAGCTGCGCTCGGCATAGCGCGAGACCTTGGTGCACAGCGCGCCCTGGGTCGTGGTGTGCTCCGGATCACCCTGGATGCGCACCACGCGGCCGCCTTCGACCGTGACGCGCATCGCGCAGGTATCGGGGCAATCGTGCGGGCAGGCCGCGTGGACCGTGCGGACGGCACCCGCGGCGGCAGCGTGAACGGAGGAAACCACAGACATGGATCAACTATTGCACATCGCGGCGGCGCCCGCAGACGCGGCGTAAACTGGCTCGCATCGAAGCTTGCGGGCCCCGTCATGCAGTTGATCGAGTCCATCCTCGCCGATGCCGCCGCCATCGCCACCGTGCGCCGCGACATCCACGCCCACCCCGAACTGTGCTTCGAGGAACAGCGCACCAGCGACCTGATCGCCAAGGCGCTCACCGACTGGGGCATCCCGATCCACCGCGGCCTGGGCAAGACCGGCGTCGTGGCGATCCTCAAGAACGGCACCAGCGATCGCGCGGTGGGCCTGCGTGCCGACATCGACGCGCTGCCGATGACCGAGCGCAACACCTTCGCGCACGCGAGCCGACACCACGGCAAGATGCACGCCTGCGGCCACGACGGCCACACGGCGATGCTGCTCGCCGCGGCCAAGCACCTGGCCACGCAGCGCAACTACGATGGCACGGTCTACCTCGTGTTCCAGCCGGCCGAAGAGGGCGGCGGCGGTGCGCGCGAGATGATCAAGGACGGCCTGTTCACACGGTTTCCGATGGAGGCGATCTTCGGCGCCCACAACTGGCCGGGCCAGCCGGTCGGGCAATTCGCGCTGCGCAGCGGGCCATGCATGGCGTCGAGCAACGAGTTCAGGATCACCATCCGCGGCAAGGGCGCCCACGCAGCGATGCCCCACAACAGCATCGACCCGGTGACCACGGCGTGCCAGATGGTGCAGGCCTTCCAGACCATCGTCACGCGTAACAAGCGGCCCATCGATGCCGGCGTGATCTCGGTGACGATGATCCACACCGGCGAGGCGACCAACGTGATTCCAGACAGTTGCGAGCTCCAGGGCACGGTGCGCACGTTCACGCTCGAGGTGCTGGACCTGATCGAAAGACGCATGCGCGAAGTCGCGCAGCACACCTGCGCCGCATTCGACGCGACCTGCGAGTTCGAGTTCGTGCGCAACTACCCGCCGACCATCAACCACGCCGCGGAGACCGATTTCGCGCGCGGCGTGTTGTCCGCACTGGTCGGCGACGCCAACGTCACCGAGTTCGAACCGACGATGGGCGCCGAAGACTTCAGCTACTTCCTGCTCGAGAAGCCCGGCTGCTACTTCATGATCGCCAACGGTGACGGCAGCCACCGCGACGGCGGCCACGGCCTGGGCCCGTGCATGCTGCACAACCCGAGCTACGACTTCAACGACGACCTGATCCCGCTCGGGGCGACGATGTGGGTGCGCCTGGCCGAGGCGTGGTTGGCCACACCGCGGCGCTGAAGATGCGCGACGCCAGCGCCTGCTTCGCGCAGAGCTACGCCGAAGCACGCGACAAGTTCATCGCCGCGGCCGAAGCGGCCGGCCTGGACGTCACGAGCCACACCCACCCGATGCTCGGCCGTGATGGCGAGACGCTGGCCCTGGACGTCGTTCTCGAAGGCCCGCGCGAGGCAGCCTCGCTGCTGCTCATCAGCAGCGCCTGCCACGGTGTCGAAGGCTTTTGCGGCTCGGGCGTGCAGGTGGCGCTGTTGCGCGACACGGCCTGGCATGCCTTGCTGCGTGAGCACGGTGTCGCGGTGCTGTACGTGCATGCCCTCAACCCCTACGGTTTTTCGTGGCTGCGCCGGGTGACCCACGAAGGCGTCGATCTGAACCGCAATTTCCAGGACTTTTCGCAGCCGTTGCCGATCAATCCGGGCTACGACGAACTGGCCCATGCACTGGTACCAACCGCCTGGCCGCCACCCGTGGAGGCCCAGGCCAGCCTGCAGCGCTACGCTGCGACCCACGGCGAGCGCGCACTGCGGACTGCCATTTCGGGCGGCCAGTACACGCATCCGTTGGGCCTTTTTTTTGGCGGGCTCAACCCGACCTGGAGCAATGTGACGCTGCGCCACGTTCTGCAGGAGCATGGCCAGCGCTGCCGGCGCCTGGGTTGGATCGACCTGCACACGGGCCTGGGCCCGAGCGGCCACGGCGAGCGCATCTTTGCCTGCCGCGACGAAGCCGCAGCGCTGGCGCGCGCCCGGGCCTGGTGGGGTCCCGAGGTGACTTCGATCTACGACGGCAGCTCGGCCTCGGCCTTGCTCACTGGCCTGATGTGGCTGGCTGCGTACCAGGAATGTGCGCACGCCGAGTACACCGGCATCGCGCTCGAATATGGCACCGTGCCATTGATGGAAGTCATCGATGCGCTGCGTGGCGACCACTGGCTCGAGTGCCACCCCGAGGCTGAGGCGGCGCAGGGTGCGGCGATCAAGCGGCGCGTGCGCGATGCGTTCTACACCGACACCGATGCGTGGAAGCAGCGCATCGTCGAGCAGGCGCTCGCTGCCGCGCAACAAGCAGTACGTGGGCTGACGGCCTGATCACCTGATCGCCTGATCGCCTGATCAGAGCCAGCCGTCGCGGCGCAGCGCCGCTTCGCATTGCACCGCGTTCTCGAACTGCAAGGCCTGCCAGCCGAGGGCGCGCGCGGCGTCGATGTTGGCCGGGTGGTCGTCGATGAACAGCGCGTGGTCGAGGTCGAGCGCGAGGGCCTTGCAAGCATGGTCGAACATCGCGCGCTCGGGCTTCATCAGGCCGACGCGGCCCGAGAACACCCCGGCCTCGAACCAGCTGAAACACGCATGTGCAGCCTCGATGTGGTCGGCAAAAGGCCGGGGCATGTTGGACAGCAAGGTCAGGCGGTGCCCAGCGGCACGAACGCGCTCGAGCAGGACCACGCTGGCCGGCATCGGCTGGATGTGCGCGGGGATCGCCGCAATCAAGGCCTGGATGCCTTGCGCCTCAATGCCGGTGCGCGCGGCAATGCGTTCGACCAGCGCGTCCGGCTCGATGCGGCCGCAGTCGAACTCGCCCCAGTCGCCATCGGGCGTGAGCCCCTGGAAGATCGCCGCCGCCACGGCCTTGGCGCTGCTCTCATCGTGCGCGCGGTGTGGGAACACCTGTTGCATCAACTGCAACGGCTGCCAGCGCAGGACGACACCGCCGATGTCGAAGACCAGGGTGCGGCGGGTCATCGACGCAGCCGCGACAACAGCGCCGCCGTCGACCCGTCCAGATCAGTAGTCTCCCCAGAGGCCAGTCGCGGCAGCAGTTGATTGCACAAGGCCTTGCCCAGTTCGACGCCCCATTGATCGAAGCTGTTGATGCCCCACAGCGCGCCGCTGACGAAAACGCGGTGTTCGTACAGTGCAATCAGCGCCCCGAGCGAGCGCGGCGTCAGGGCATCGAGCACGAGCGTGGTGCTCGGTCGGTTGCCCGGGAAGCTGCGGTGCGCTGCCAGCGAGTGGGCGTCGATCGCCTTCGAAGCTGTCGGCGCCACCTCGGCTAGCGCTTCGGCGGCGGTCTTGCCGAGCATCAGGGCCTGGCTCTGCGCCAGGCAGTTGGCCAGCAGCTTGGCGTGCTGGTCGGCCAGCGCGTGGGCGGGGGTCTTGACGGCGATGAACTCGACCGGGATCACGTCGCTGCCCTGGTGCAGCATCTGGAAGTAGGCATGCTGGCCATTGGTGCCGGGCTCGCCCCAGACCACCGGGCTGGTCGCGAACGGCAGGGCCTGGCCGGCCAGGTCGACACGCTTGCCGTTGCTCTCCATTTCGAGCTGCTGCAGGTAGGCCGGCAGCCGCGCCAGACCCTGGTGGTAGGGCGCCACGCAGCGGCTCGTGAAGCCGTGGAAGTTGCGGTACCAGAGGTCGAGCAAGCCGAGCAGTGCCGGCAGGTTGCGTGCCAGCGGTGCCGTGGCGAAGTGCCGGTCCATCGCGTGGGCGCCGGCGAGCAAGGCACGGAAGTGGCCGGCCCCGATCGCAAGCGCGATCGGCAGCCCGATGGCGCTCCACAGCGAGTAGCGGCCGCCGACCCAGTCCCAGAAGCCGAAGGTCGTGCGGATGCCGAAGCGCGCCGCTGCCTCGACGTTGGTCGTGGTGGCGACGAAGTGGCGCGCGATGTCGCTGCCGCCGCGGGCGACGAACCAGTCGCGCGCGGCCTGCGCGTTGGCCATCGTCTCCTGCGTCGTGAAGGTCTTCGAGGCAACGATGAACAGCGTGTCGGCGGGGTCGAGCCGGCGCAGCACGTGGCTGATGTCGTGGCCGTCGACGTTGCTGACGAAGTGCAGCGTCAGTTCCGGGTGGCCGTAGGCGTCGAGCGCCGGTACCACCATCTGCGGGCCGAGATCGCTGCCGCCGATGCCGATGTTGACGATGTGGCGGATACCGCTGGCTGCGGTATCGCGCACGCCATCGACGTAAGCCAGCATTGCATCCAGCACGCCGTGCACGTCATCGCTGAACAGGCCCTGGCCGCGCGGCGCGCGCAGCGCGGTGTGCAGCACGGCGCGACCTTCGGTGGTGTTGATCGGCTCGCCGGCGAGCATCGCGTCGCGGCGCGCTTCGAGGCCGCATTCGCGCGCCAGGTCGAGCAGGAACTTCAGCGTCGCCGTATCGAGACGGTTCTTCGACAGGTCAGCGAAGACCTCGGGCGCCTCGAACGACAGCGCCGCGGCGCGGCCGCCATCCCGCGCGAAGGCCTCGCGCAGATCGAAGTCGCGGCCATGGGCTTCGTAGTGGCCTAGCAGCGCGGCCCAGGCCGCCGTCTGATCGCATCGAATCATCAGGCAACCTCCCGCGCTGCGGTATTCGCCTTGGGAGCGGCCTGGCGGCTCATGCCAGCGCCTCGATCATCTTGCCGAGCTTGGCGGCATCGGCGGCGAAGGCGCGGATGCCCTCGGCCAGCTTGTCGGTGGCCATCGCGTCGTCGTTGAGCGCGTAGCGGAACGCCGTCTCGTTGAACGTGACAGCGTGCTGCGCGGCCAGCCGCGCAGCCTCGGGATCGAGCGCGCGCGGCAGCGGCTGATGGCTGGCCTGCAGCTGCGCCATCAGCTCGGGGCTGATCGTCAGCAGGTCGCAGCCGGCCAGGGCCTGGATCTGGCCGACATTGCGAAAGCTCGCGCCCATGACTTCAGTGGCGATGCCGTAGTGCTTGTAGTAGGTGTAGATCTGGGTCACCGATCGCACGCCGGGGTCGTTGGCGCCGGCCATCGCGGCTTCGTCCCAGGCCACACCCGCGGCCTTCTTGTGCCAGTCGTAGATGCGGCCGACGAAGGGTGAGATCAGCGTCACGCCGGCTTCACCGCAAGCCACCGCCTGGCAGAAGGCGAACAACAGTGTCAGGTTGCAGTGGATGCCTTCATGTTCGAGCGCCTTGGCCGCCTGGATGCCCTCCCAGGTGGCGGCCACCTTGATCAGCACGCGCTCGCGGCCGATACCGGCGCGTTCGTACAACTCAATCAGGCGGTGCGCGCGGGCGATGCTGCCGGCGGTGTCGAAACTCAGGCGCGCATCGACCTCGGTCGACACCCGCCCCGGCACGATTTTCAGGATCTCCAGGCCGAAGCGCACCAGCACCTCGTCGACGATGCGTTCGTGCGTGCGACCCTTCTTCGCCGCCACCGCACTGGCCAACAGCGGCGCGTACTCGGGCTGCTGCACGGCCTTGAGGATCAACGACGGGTTGGTCGTGGCGTCGCGCGGCGCAAAGGCGGCGAGCTGCCTGAAGTTGCCGGTGTCGGCAACGACAGTGGTGAATTGCTTGAGTTGGTCGAGCTGGTTCATGGCACTAGCGTCAAAGCCGCGCCGGGCGGCGCAGCCTGCATTAGAACGCGTGTGCGCCGCCCGGTTGTTTCAGGCCGCGACGACCGAGATGCCGTGATCGAGCAGGCGCAGCGTGGCCGCGTCTCCCGGTTGCCACCAGCGCTCGACCTCGGGCGAGACGACGAAGATGTCGCCCAGCGCGGTGGCCAGTGTCACTTCGAGCACGCTGCCGAGGTAGGCACACTTGCTGACGGTCGCCGCCAGCGTGCCCGCCGCCGCGTCGACCGCGATGCCGGCGGGCAGCAGGGCCCAGGCCTCGGGCCGCACCGCGACCTTGACCGGGCCCGCGGCCATCGCGCGGCGCGGCGTGATCGACAGCGGGCCGAGTTGCACGCGGCCGTCGGCCAGGGCCTGGCCGGGGAAAAGCATCGCCTCGCCCATGAAGCCGGCGACGAACTCGCTGTTCGGGTGTTCGTAGAGTTGCTGCGGCGTGCCGGCCTGCGCGATCAGGCCGGCGTCCATCACGATGATCTGGTCGCTGACCGCCAGCGCCTCGGCCTGGTCGTGCGTGACATAGGCCACCGTCAGCTTCAGGCGCTGCTGCAATGCGCGGATCTCCTCGCGCATGCTGCGGCGCAGCCGTGCGTCGAGGTTGGACAGGGGCTCGTCGAACAGCATCACCGACGGCTCGAGCACCAGCGAGCGGGCCACGGCCACGCGCTGCTGCTGGCCGCCCGAAAGCTCGCTCGGCAGGCGCTGGTCGTAGCCCGACAGGCCGACGTTGTCCATCGTCGCGCGGGCGCGGCGCAGCGTTTCGTCCTTGCCGACACCGAGCACCGACAGGCCATAGCCGACGTTCTCGATCACGTTCATGTGCGGGAACAGCGCGTAACTCTGGAACACCATGCTGACGTTGCGCTCGGCGGGGCCCAGGTTCGTGACGTCCTGGCCGTCGATCAGGATCTGGCCCGAGGTCGCCGCATCGAGCCCGGCAATCATGCGCAGCAGCGTCGTCTTGCCGCAGCCCGAGGGGCCGAGTACGGTCGTCAGGGTGCCCTTGGGCACGACGATGTCGATGCCTTTGACCACCAGGGGCGACCTGGCGTCGCCATAGCGCTTGGTGACGTTGCGGAACTCGATGCCGGAGGTCATGTGGTCTTCAATGCCCTTGTGTGCCCCGGCGACCGAGCTTGCGCTCGCCGACCAGGAACTGGATCAACGCGGTGGCTGCCGACATCAGCACGATCAGCACCGTGCAGTAGGCCAGCGCCACGCCATAGTCGCCGTTGCCGACGCGGCCGATGATGTAGGTGGTGGCCAGTTCGTTTTCGGCGGTGACCAGGAAGATCACCGCCGAGACGGTGGTCATGCTGCGCACGAAGCTGTAGACCAGCGCCGCCACCAGCGCGGGTTTGAGCAGTGGCAGCACCACACGCCGCAGCGTCGTGGCGGTGCCGGCGCGCAGCATCGTCGAGGCTTCGTCGAGCGACTTGTCCAGCTGCTTGAAGCTCGCGGTGCCGGCGCGCACACCGACCGGCAGGTTCCTGAACACGAAGCACAGCACGATGATCAGCCCGGTGCCTGTCAGCTCGAACGGCGGCACGTTGAAGGCCAGGATGTAGCTCACGCCCAGGACCGTGCCGGGAATCGCGAAGGCCAGCAGCGCCGAGAACTCGAACACGCGCTGGCCGACGAACTGCGTGCGCGCCAGCAGCCAACTGATCAGCAGGCCGATCGATGCGCAGATCGGCGCCGCGATCGCGGCCAGCTTGACGGTCGTGAACAGCGAGTTCCACGCTGTGCCGGCCCACACCAGGCCCAGTTCGCCCCACTGCAGGTCGAACGCGGTGCGGAAGTGCGCCAACGTGGGCGTGTAGTCGCGACCCCAGGTCTGAACGAAGCCGCCGATGAAGGCGAACAGGTAGACCACCACCGTGAAGGCCAGCCATGGCCCGGCAACGCCCAGGCACAGCCGGCGCACCCGGTCGGGCAGCGCCATCGACATGCCGGCGTCGCCCTTGCCGGAGACCGTGGTGTAGTTGGTCTTGCCAAGCACCCGCTGCTGGATGAAGAAGACCGTCAGCGCAAAGCCGGTGAGGATCAGTGCCAGCGACGCGGCGCGGCCCTGGTCGTATTGCGCGCCGACGATGGCGAAGAAGATGTCGGTCGACAGCACCGCGTACTGGCCGCCAACGATGATCGGGTTGCCGAAGTCGGCGATGCTCTCGATGAAGCCGACCAGGAACGCATTCGCCAGGCCCGGCTTCATCAACGGCAGCGTCACCGTCGTGAAGGTCTTGAGGCGTGACGCGCGCAGCGTCTGCGCCGCCTCTTCCATGCTCGGGCTGATGCCCTGCACGACGCCGCGCATGATCATGAAGGCGATCGGCGTGAAGGCGAACATCTGCGCCAGCCAGACGCCCAGCAGGCCGTAGAACCAGCGCGTCGGCGGCACGCCGAAGGCCCATTCGAGGAACTGGTTCGCCAGGCCCGCACGGCCGAACAGCAGGATCAAGCCGAGGCCGACGACGAAGGGCGGCGTGATGATCGGCAACATCGCCAGCACGTTGAGCGGTTTGGACAGGCGCTTCGATCCGCGCTCGGCATACAGCGCGATCAACGTGCCCATCACCGTGGTGCCGGCCGCCGTGAGCAAGGCCAGGAACAGCGTGTTCCAGGCCACGCCGCAGCGCACGCCGCCGACCAGGCAGCCCAGGCCCCAGACGCGCTCGTGCGCCAGCCGATCGGCCAGCGCGGTGAACGAGAAGCTGCCGTCTTCGGCCAGGAAGGCGCCGATCAGGCTCTTGCCCACCGGCAGCGCCACGAACAGCAGCAACAGTGCACTGCAGAACACGACCGCACTGGCGACGAACATGTCGCCGCGGAAGTAGCCCAGCCGTGCAATGCCGGCGCCCAGCAGCATCAGCAGCGCCAGCAGCGCGAGCACGCCGCCCAGGCCGATGCCGAATTGGCCCGACGCCAGTGTGCCGAAAACGCCGTTCAAGACCTCGAACGACCAGCCGCGCACGCCGATCGCGAAGCCGCCGATCAGCAGCCCGGCCAGGCCGAAGCCCGAGCCCGCGACCAGCGCCCAGCCCTGCGTGCGCCCGGCGGGCATGCGCCATGCGGCCAGCGCGACGAAGAGCCCGACCAGCCCGACCCACAGCCATGGTTTGCCATGGGCGAGCGCCTGCACCAGGCCGCTCGCCGTGTCGCTGCCGCCGAAGATGCCCGGCAGCGATTTCAGCAGGGTCAGGTTCTGCGGGAAATACCAGGGCAACAGCGCGTAGGCGGCAAAACCCACCAGCAGCCAGCCGAGAACGATCCGCTGGGCGCGCACCCGCCCCCGGTGCTGCGGCAGCGAGGCGATCGACAGGTCCGAGGCCATCGCTGCCGGGTCAGTGCGCCAGAGCCGTCGTGCGAAGTTTCATCTTGACCTGCTCGAGCCACTAGCGCGGCAGCGAGTTGACTTCCTTCTCCCACTTCGAGATCAGGCGCCGGCGCTCGGCGCTGGCGCCGTATTTGGCGTAGTCGTAGTCGATGAACTTGATCTTCTTGAAGTCAGGCACGCGCGGGTCGATCGGCGTGCTCTTGTTGCTGGGCAGCTGGAACTGCTTGGCCGCAGCGCCGAACTGCTGCGCCTGCGGCGTAAGCGCCCATTCGTAGAACTTCTTGGCCTGCTCGAGATTGCGCGAGCCCTTGATGATGCTCATCGAGCCGATCTCTGCGCCGGTGCCGTCGGTCGGCGTGATGGTGGCGATCGGGAAACCCTGCATCGCTTCGCCCGGGCCGTCGTGCACGAAGCTGATCGAGACCGTGGTCTCGCCACGTGCAGCCGCCTTGATCGGGCCGGTGCCCGAGCGGGTGTACTGGCTGATGTTCTTGTGCAGCGCCTTCATGTACTCGAAGGCCTTGTCCTCGCCCATCAGCTGTACCAGCGTGGCGACCATCGTGTAGGCGGTGCCGCTGGACGCCGGGTTGGCCACCTGGATCTCGCCCTTCAAAGCCGGATTCAGCAGGTCGGCCCAGGTCTGCGGCACCTTCAGCTTCTTCTTGGCGATCAGTTCGGTGTTGTAGCCAAAGCCCAGCGGACCGGAGTAGATGCCGACCGTGCGGTACTTCGATTGGGTCGCCTGCTGCTGGGCCCAGGCATGCAGCTGCGGCAACGAGGCGCTCTTGTACTCGAGGCTGAGGTCGGACTCCGCCGCCTGCAGGTGCGGATCGCCCGTGCCGCCGAACCAGACATCGGTCTTCGGATTGGCTTTCTCGGCGATCAGCTGCGCCAGCGCTTCGCCCGAGCCCTTGAGCGACATGTTGACCTTGATGCCGGTGCTCTTGGCAAACACGGTCTGGATCATGTTGCACCACTCGGCCTGGACCGAGCAGATCACATTGAGTTGGCCGGCCTCCTGGGCAGCAGCGGGGGCGACGGCGGCGGCAATCGCCGCAGCGAGGGTCAGGGTGCGCAAGGACATGCAAGGCTCTCCGGTGGTCATGAAACGGTTGTGACGATGGTAACGACGCCACGCGGTCGCGAATCGACGGTAATCACCGGGGCAAACCCGATGCCAGGGCGATACGCTCGCGTTGACCGGCTGAAGAAACTCCTGCATCATCGCAGACGTAATAAAGTTACAGCCGCAGTGCGGCCCGCGCAGTCCATGTCCTTCGATCTCGTCTTCTTCGGCGGCACCGGCGATCTTGCCTGGCGCAAGCTCGTTCCCGCCCTGTTCCAGGCCTGGCGCCACGGCAAATTGCCCGAGGGTGGCCGGATCCTGGCCGTGGCGCGCGACGAGCGCAGCGACGACGAGTACCGCGCTTTCATCCGCGAGCGCTTTTGCGACGTTGAAAGCGCCAAGCGGCCGAGCGACGAAGAGTTCGCGCGCTTTGCCGCACTGCTGAACTATCGCCGCATGGACCTGTCGCAGCCCGAGCACTACGCCGGACTGAAGCGGTGGGTCGATGAGCGCGGCGCCGACACGGTGGTGCTGTTCCTGGCCACCAGCCCGCACCTGTTCCCGCAGATCTGCGCGCAACTCGGCGCCGTTGGCCTGAATGGTGCGAACGTCCGGGTGGTGCTGGAAAAGCCGCTCGGCCACGACCTGGCCAGCGCCCAGGAAATCAACCACGTGGTCGGCACATCGTTTCGTGAGAGCCAGGCTCTGCGCATCGACCATTACCTGGGCAAACCTGCGGTGCAGAACCTGGCTGCGCTGCGCTTCGGCAATGCACTTTTCGAACCGCTGTGGCGGCGCGAGAGCATCGCCAACATCCAGATCACGATCGCCGAGGCGCTGGGCGTCGGCTCTCGCGGCGACTTCTACGACCGCACCGGAACGCTGCGCGACATGGTGCAGAACCACGCTTTGCAACTGCTGACAATGATCGCGATGGAGCCGCCCGCCACCGGCGACGCCGACGCGATCCGCGACGAGAAGCTCAAGGTGCTGAAGTCGCTGAAGCCCTTCACGCCCGAGAGCGTGGGCCGCGACGTGGTGCGCGGCCAGTACCGCGCCGGGACGGTCGACGGCCAGGCGGTTCCGGGCTACCTCGACGAAGTCAAAGTGCCGCAGGACAGCCGTTGTGAAACCTTCGTCGCGCTGCGCACCGAGGTGCAGAACTGGCGCTGGGCCGGCGTGCCGTTCTACCTGCGCACGGGCAAGCGGCTGGCGGCGCGCGATGCGCAGATCGTTGTCAACTTCCGCCCGGTGCCGCACCCGATCTTTGCCGGCACCACGCGCGCCAACAAGCTGGTGATCAAGCTGCAGCCCGAAGACGGCCTCGAACTGCATTTGCTGGCCGCCAAGGGCGGCCGCACCTCGTCGAACGCGCCCGAGCAGCTTTCGCCGGTATCGCTGGATCTGGACTTCGACAAAGCCTTCCTGAAAGAGCGTGTCGGCGCCTATGAACGCCTGCTGCTCGACGCGATCGCCGGGCGCTTGAACCTGTTCGTGCGCAGCGATGAACAGGAACAGGCCTGGCGCTGGGTCGAGCCCATTCTGGACGCCTGGCGCCACGACACCACCGGCCCTCGCCCCTACACCGTCGGCAGCTGGGGGCCTCCGGCGTCCAGCGCGCTGATCGCGCGCGACGGCTTCGCCTGGGCTGAAGAAGAATGAGCAGCCCGCGGCGGGCCGAGCGCCGGGCCGCTCCCAGGCCGGCCCGAGTCGCCGCGGGAGACCGCAGGGCGTCCCCGTCGAGCGAGGGGCTCCATTGAGCATGCTGGATCGCATCCTCGCCGCCCTGCCCGCGTTGCCGCCGGCCGAGCAGCGGGTGGCCAAACTGGTGCTCGCCGATGCGCGCAGCTTCGCCAGCCTGCCGGTCGGCGAGCTGGCCGAGCGTTCGCACGTGAGCAAGCCGACGGTGATTCGCTTCTGTCGCAGCGTGGGTTATGACGGGCTGGCCGACTTCAAGCTGAAGCTGGCGGGTGCCGTCAACGAAGGCGTGCCCTTCATCCACCGCGCGGTCGACGAGGACGACAAGGTCGGTGACATCATCGTCAAGGTGATCGACAACGCGGTCAGCGCATTGCTGAAATACCGCAACGACGCCGCCAGCCACGCCTTCGAGCGCGCCATCGTGGCGCTGGCCGCCGCCTGCCGCAACGGCCGGCGCATCGAGTTCTATGGCGTCGGCAACTCGGGTATCGTGGCGCAAGACGCGCAGCACAAGTTCTTCCGCCTGGGTGTCGCGGCCAACGCCGTCAGCGACGGCCATGTGCAGGTGATGAGCGCCACCATGCTGCAGCCCGGCGACTGCGCCGTGATCATCTCCAATTCGGGCCGCAGCCGTGACCTGCTCGACGCCGCCGAGATCGCGCGCCGCAAGGGTGCGACCACCATCGTCATCACCGCCAGCGCATCGCCACTGGCCCATGCCTCGAGCGGCACGCAGCATGTGCTGCTCGCGGCCGACCACCCGGAGGACTACGACCGCTACAGCCCGATGGTGTCGCGGCTGCTGCACCTGGTGATCATCGATATCCTGACCACCGGGGTGGCGCTGCGCCTGGGCAGCGGCCTGCGGCCGCTGCTGGCCGAGATCAAGCGCAACCTGCGTGCGAAGCGCTACGCCCGACCAGAATGAGCCGTGGCGACGGGCTCGAAGCCGAGCAGCCCGTCGACGCCGTAGATCCCTGAGAGCTCGACCAAGGCCGGCGGTGCCCCGCGCACGCTGAGCGCGCGCCCCGCCGCTTGCGCCAGGCGGCGCGCCTCGAGCAAGACCGCGATGGCCGTCGTGTCGAAGCTGCGCAGCGCGGCGGCGTCGATGACCAATGCGCCCCTCTCGACGGTGCCCTGGCCGAGGGCGTGTTCGATCGATTGCACGGCTGCGTTGGCCTGTGCCAGCGTCAGCGTGTCGGGCAAGGTGACCATCGCCTCAGCTCTTGGTGGCCGCAGCCTTGTTGCGCTCGGCCAGCTTGGCGATCAGGCCATCGACACCGGCCGTGCCGATCTCCTGCGCGAAACTGGATCGGTACTGCTCGACCAGCCACACGCCGAGCACATTGACGTCGTAGATCTTCCAGCCGCTGCCATCCCTTTCGAGGCGATAGTCGAGCTGGATCGGATCGCCGCGGCCCTTGACCTCGGTGCGCACGACGACTTCGCTGTCGTCAGCGCCGGCGCGCAACGGCTTCAATTGCACGGTCTGGTCTTTCACCTGCGTCAGCGCACCCGCGTACGTGCGCACGATCAGGATCTTGAATTCGTCCAGCAGGCGTTTTTGCTGCTCGGGGGTGGCGCCGCGCCAGTGGCGGCCGACGGCCGACGCGGTCATCCGCTGGAAGTTGACATGCGGCATGACCTTGCTGTCGACCAGCGCGATGATCTTGCTCACGTCGCCGGCCTGGATCGCCTTGTCGCCCTTGACGGATTCGATGACCTCCGTCGAAACCTGCTTGATCAGCGCATCGGGCGCGGTGGCCGGCTGCGCCTGCGCGCAGGCCAGGGCCAGGCTCATCGACAGGGCCACGAAAATTTGCTTGGCAAACATGCAGATCCTTTGTGAGGCGCCGATCGTATCGGCACCGTGAACTTCAACGCGCGCGGCAGATCGGGGTTTACTTGGGCACAGCCGGTGCCGGATCCGGGTCCGGCAATTCCGGCAGCTCGGGCGGGTCACCGTCATAGACCAGGCTGCGACGGCGCGCAAGGTAGCCGTCACGAATGAACACATACTTGTCCAGAGCGATCTCGTCGAGGATGCGGCCGGCGCTGAGCAGGCTGGCGCGGATGTCGATCAACTCCAGCACGGTCAGGCCGACGCGCACTGCGCCGTCGTTGGTCAGCGCGCCGGTCGCCCAGGAGAGGTCCAGCGGCAGCGCGACGCTGTCGCGCAGCGACGATGGGCCCAGCAGCGGCCACACGATGTAAGGGCCCGCCGGCAGGCCCCAGCGGCCGAGGGTCTGCCCGAAGTCTTCACGCTGGCGCTCGATGCCGAGATCGCTGGCCACATCGAAGACGCCGCCGATGCCGAAGAGGGTGTTGGTGGCGACACGCATCGTCATCTGCGCTGCGGCGACCGGCTTGCCCTGCAGCAGTTCGTTGATGGCCGACCAGCCGTCGCGGAAGTTGCTGAAGAAGTTGCTCACGCCGCTGCGCACGAGCTCGGGCACCACCGCCGTGTAGCCGGTCGCGACGGGTTTGAGCAGCGCCGAGTCCAGGCCCTCGTTGAAGCTGAAGATGGCGCGATTCCAGCCTTCGAACGGGTCACTCGGGGCCTGTGCATGGGTCGCGCCAGCCGCTGCCAGCAGGCAGGCCGCCACGGCCACGCGCAGGCGATCGGCGGGGCTCACTTCTTGGCCGGGCTCTTGTCAGGGGCCGAGCTGCCGCCGGCCTCGGCGGCCTTGTTGAAGATCATCATCCCGATCAGGTCTTCCAGCACCACGGCCGACTGGGTCTGGACAATCACGTCGCCCGCAACCAGATCCTTCTCCTGTGCTCCGGGCTCGAGGCCGACGTACTGGTCACCCAGCAGGCCGGAGGTCAGGATCTTGGCCGACGAATCCTTCGGGAAACGCACGCCTTCGTAGATTTCCATGGTCACGAGACCCTGGTACGTCTTGGGATCGAGGGCGATGCGTTTGACACGGCCGATGGTGACCCCCGCGCTGCGCACCGGCGCCCGCGCCTTCAAGCCGCCGATGTTGTCGAACCTGGCGCTGATGGAGTAACCCGTGCGTTCACCGAAGCTGGCCAGGTTGGCCGCCCTGAGCGAAAGGAACAACGCACCTGCCAGGCCGAGCAGCACGAACAGCCCGACCATCGTTTCGATACCTTTTTTGCTCATTTCATTGACTCCGAAGGACCTCAGGGCGTCGAGAACATCAACGCCGTCAACATGAAGTCGATACCCAGCACCGACAGTGACGACACCACCACGGTGCGTGTGGTGGCATAGGCCACGCCCTCCGGCGTGGCCTCGGTTTCATGGCCCTGGTAGAGCGCTACCGCGGTGCAGATCACACCGAACGCAAAGCTCTTGACAACACCGTTGCCGACGTCGCGCCAGACATCCACGCGAGCCTGCATCAACGACCAGAAGTTGCCCGAATCCAGGCCGATCAGCAGCACACCGACGACGTACGCACCGAGGATGCCGACGGCCGAGAACAGCACGGCCAGCAGCGGCATCGAGATCACCCCGCCGATGAAGCGCGGAGCCAGCACGCGGCTGCGCGGGTCGACGGCCATCATCTCCATCGCCGAGAGCTGCTCGCCGGCTTTCATCAGGCCGATCTCGGCGGTGAGTGACGTGCCGGCACGGCCGGCGAACAGCAGCGCCGTCACGACCGGCCCGAGCTCGCGCACCAGCGACAGGTTGACGATCAGGCCCAGCGTCTCGGTGGCGCCGTAGGTCACCAGCGCGTAGTACATCTGCAGCGCCAGGACGAAGCCCACCGCCAGGCCCGACGACAGGATGATCACCAGCGACAGGTTGCCGATGGCGTGGATCTGGCGCACGACCAGACTGAAACGGCGCAGGGCGGCGGGCACATGCAAGACCAGGTCGGCGAAGAACAACGCCGCATGGCCGAACGAGCGCAACACGCGCAAGGTCCGCGCGCCGAGCGCGGCGACGCCCTCGGCGCCGGTCATGCCGCAGCCTCGATCTTGTCGACGCCGTAGTCTTCGGCGAGCGGTCGCGCCGGGTAATGGAACTTGACCGGGCCGTCGGGTTCGCCGCGGACGAATTGGCGAGTCTCGGGGTCGGTGGACGCCATCAGCTCGGCCGGCGGGCCCTGGGCGACGATCCGCCCGCCGTTGGCCATCAGGATCACATGGTCGCTGATGGCCATGCACTCGGGAACGTCGTGCGAAACCACCAGCGAGGTGGCGCCGGTGGCGTCGTTGAGCTTGCGGATCAGGTTGGCGACCACCCCCATCGAAATCAGGTCCAGCCCGGCGAACGGTTCGTCGTACATGATCAGTTCAGGGTCGAGCGCGATGGCGCGCGCCAGCGCGACCCGCCGCGACATGCCGCCCGAGACTTCCGAGATGCGCAACGCCGCCGCGCCGCGCAGGCCCACCGCGTGCAGCTTCATGAGCACGATGTCGTGGATCATCGATTCCGACAGACCGGAATGCTCCCGCAGCGGGAAGGCCACGTTGTCGAACACGTTCAGGTCGGTGAACAGCGCGCCGAACTGGTACAGCAGGCCCATGCGCCGGCGCTGGCGCAGCAGTTGGGAACGGTCGCGGGCGTTGACCAGCTCGCCGTCGAACACCACCCGGCCACGGTCGGCTGCCGCCATGCCACCGATCAGGCGCAGCAATGTGGTCTTGCCGCAGCCCGAGCCGCCGAGGATGGCCGTGATCTTGCCGCGCGCGAATGACAGGCTGATGTCGTCGAGGATCGTCCGGCTCGCGTCATAGCCGAAAGTGACATGGTCGATCTCGATCAGGGTATCGGAGTTCAAGCGGCGTGGCGGGCGGGAGCCCGGGCGCGAGGTGTTTTTTGTGCGGGCGATTCTCTCACGCAGATCAAATCCATGCGGGCTTGCCGCATGGCTTTCGGTTGCACCCTGTGACCGTCTAGCGCGGCAGCTCGCTGGCCCCCATCAAGGCCTCATCGACCGCGCGCGCTGCCTGTCGGCCTTCGCGGATGGCCCACACCACCAGGCTCTGGCCGCGGCGCATGTCGCCGGCGGCGAAGACCCTGTCGACATTGGTGCGGTAGGCGCCTGTCGACTCGGTGCCGGCCTTGGCATTGCCGCGGTTGTCGCGCTCGACCCCGAAGGCCTCCAGCACGGAAGCCAGCGGGCTGACGAAGCCCATCGCCAGCAGCACCAGGTCGGCCTTGAGCACCTGCTCGCTGCCCGGTACTTCGATCATCTTGCCGCCCTGCCACTCGACACGCACCGTCTTCAGTGCGGCGACCTTGCCGTGCTTGCCGGTTCCATCGCCGATGAACTCCTTGGTCGCGATCGCGAACTCGCGTTGGCAGCCTTCCTCGTGGCTCGAACTGGTGCGCAGCTTGATCGGCCAGTAGGGCCAGACCAGCGGTTTGTTCTCCTGGTCGGGAGGCTGCGGCAGCAGCTCGAACTGGGTCACGCTGGCCGCGCCGTGGCGGTTGCTGGTGCCGACGCAGTCGCTGCCGGTGTCACCGCCGCCAATGACGATGACGTGTTTGCCGGTGGCCATCAGCTGGCCCTTCAACTTGTCGCCGGCGTTGACCTTGTTCTGCTGTGGCAGGAACTCCATCGCGAAGTGCACACCGTCGAGTTCGCGGCCCGGCACCGGCAGATCGCGGCTTTGTTCGGAGCC
>Ga0315288_10003169_pt1 | contig 20982 bp, 17 predicted proteins | sample YL17G11_20_MG_FD_203454 | JGI IMG/M metagenome (GOLD analysis project Ga0315288, IMG submission 203454) | Sediment microbial communities from Yellowstone Lake, YNP, Wyoming, USA - YL17G11_20 | ecosystem: Environmental > Aquatic > Freshwater > Lake > Sediment | place: USA: Wyoming | collected...
GGATTCAAATTGGGGAGGTCCAAAATTTACGCAACATTTAATTGATTCCGGATACTATGAAGGCGACCAGGTCAGTTTATACGTGCCTTAACTGCCAATCCATACTTCATACTTCATACTCCATACTTATACCCTACTTTATCCCAATAAATAATTTCGAATATTTTCAATGCATTGCGAACTAATTTTCCGCTTTTTACCATTTGTCTCCATGTAAATGTTATTCAAACAATGCGCATCTTTTTCGAGCGACTTTATCAAACCATTTATGGTTTTGAATTCCTTCATAATTACTATTGCAGTTTTTGAACTTATTCCTGGAATGGTGCAAAGCATTATCTCTCCAATGTTACCTGGAGTAATATTGCCATTTTTTTCTTTTTTTATCTTGAACACGTCGCAATAATGCGACTCTCGAATGGTTTGTAATTGTAGTGGTTGAAGTTGTTGGGTTGATTTGCTTTCATCGTCAATGTTTTGCTCAACACCTTTATCTTCTTGATTTCCAATATTTACATTATTGCCATTATTACGATAGTACGGCGTTTTTGTCAACTTCTCTCGCTGAAGTTTGTCCGCCCAGTTTAGTATCAACTCACACGTCTCTCTCATATTCATGGTTCTTATCACAGAAAACCCCTTGTAATAAAGCATGGAACACATTGACGATAGCAGAGTTTTTTTAGTCACCCTGCTGTTATAACTAGCATTTTCTTTCCACTTTGATAAATCGCCTTCAATAATGTAAACAATGTTGTGGTTCGGAACGGACTCGTAACCATCTAAACGAAATGACTGTTCCGCATATCTGCCGTCTTTTATGCTTGACGCCAAATCATTCAAACTTTTTCGTTCAAATAAAAGCAATTCACTTTCACCATCGCTTATAATAATGTCGCCCAATTTTAAATTTTCTACATTTATTATTATATTTTCTATTCCTTTTTCCTTCTTTTTCCCTTTTACTTCTTCCGTTTCCGGTTCTGTTTCAAGCAATTTAAACTGAATCATTTCAACGAGCTCTTTCTCTCGATAGTCAATCGTAATAAGCATTATTATATTAATGTGAATGTAACTATGTGATAATGATAACGCGGTGTAATTATTATCATTATCTTTTTATATCTGAATCCAAAAATATTATTCGATTTACCCGAGATTTGCGCCGTATGCGCGTCTACCCGGATTGATGTATGGCGTCCAATTGAAGAGATAGTTTGCATTCAATGCCGGAACAGCAATCATGTGCCTGCGCCCAAAAGGAATCATGAACCCGGTACCAGACGGCTGTGCTCCGCCCTTTTTCATTCCGCCGCCATTATCGATATTTGTGTAAAAACCGTCCGTTTTACCAGTTGCGCTAAATATTGCTTTTCGCGCAACTGCCGACCTCCCGTTTTGACTTCTTGGTGTATTGCGTGCCATTATAATATGTACGAATATTATAATTTAATTATTAATATTATAAATTAATTTATTATAAATAATAAATAATAAATATTTTTATAAATTGTGCATTTAAGTATTTAAAGAAAATAATAATGTTATCTATATAACAATTAATTTGATGAGTCAAAATACTGGAAGAAATCAGCCGCCGCCATCAGAGAGTGGCGGTGGTTCAAGCGCTACCGGCAGTTCATCGTCGGGTTCGGGTTCGGGTTCGGGTTCGGGTTCGTCTTTTCGCATGCCGTCACAGCTCTGCATGCAACATGCCGCAAAACTAGGCATCGTCGAAGACCGTCCCATTATGCTCGATTATTGGACGCTTTCGCTTGAAAAAAAAGTTATTATCGGAGTGAAAGAAAACGGCGAAAAATTACTCGTTAAAAGCGAGGACGAATACACAAGTCCCGTTTCAAAAATTTTTAAAATTGAAACCGAGTACATTATTCTTACCGAAAATTCAATCTACATTGTTTCTTCCGATATTCAATCCAATCGCATCAACTAACTAGTTCATTTAAGAATGTAAGGGAAAATTCATTTTTATTTTTTTTAAAAATATGAATGAATCGGTTTTTAATTTGTATGTGATTTTACTTTTTTTAATATTATTATTTTCTTGAAGTTTTATTTCGTTTATTCGTTCTATAAAATGCTCGTTTGGCTGATTTAAACATTGACATGGATTTAGATTTAGATTTATTTCGATTTTTATTTTTGGTTCTTCTATTATTATTGTATGATTTTTTGGAATATAAACGAGGAATTTGCATTTTTAATTGCGCATTATTTCCACCGCCGCCACCACCACCACCTAACTGCGGCTGGATACCGGCTTGAATCTTGATCGCAAGTTTAATGCAACAAAATAATTCGGCTGCTCTATGTTTAGTTTCAAGTGGGACATTTGCGAACGCGCCATCACTCAATTTAGCTAATGCAACTTCTGCACACTTTGTAAGAAATGGTCTTTCAATATATGAATAGGAACCGGATATTTTATAAAATGTGCCATCAGGAAAATGTGTTTGTGTAATGTTATCTGGACCTGTATACACTATCATGCCATCATATAATCTTCTACTAATTCTCCACCCTGTAGGCAACATGAAATTAGAATCCGAAAAAGGTATAAAACTAGTGTTACCCGGCATGCATGTAACGACAAGAACACTACTTGCATCTGTACTAGTTCGTGAAACTTGAAACCTACGAGGCGCATCATTATATGATGCACCATCTTTCAGTTTTATATCTGTCCAATGTAAAAAATTTGGAGGAGTTGTCCAATGAGCTTTTAGTTGTCCAAACGTCGCAGCTTTTGTCCAATACGATTCTGTTGTCCCGCTAAAATTAAATTTCTTTAAATTTGCCGCATCTTCTACTGAAATATTTTGATATGTGGTTCCTGTTTTCATTTTTCCAGAAATATTATTTACAGCTTCGACTCCCAAACTATATGGTGCAAACTCAGGAAGTGCTTTCATATTGTTACTATTAATAACCAAATCAGTATTGACAGCGGTTAATGCAGGGGTGACATTGGCTAATGCGGCTGCAGCTCCAGGGAGAACAATACCAGTACGAAGACTAGTAAGTATAGTTGCATATCCCTCTGGTTTAGTTGTTATCAGTTTTGGTAATTTAATCCGGGTATTACCATCCGGGTAGTAGGTTAAAGCATAAGCCATAGCTTGCGGACCCAGGAACATATTCGCTGACAAAACGTCAAGAGAATTTTGTGCGAGACCTATCGCTGCACCATTTCCAGCCAACAAATTTGTTTGTGTAACTCCATCAAAATTGACAAGTAAACTTTCATTATTTGCCCATGTAGTAAAGCTAGCAGGTTTAATTACTGTGTCTCCGACTAGATTTATGTATTGGCCGGAATAGGTACCAGGTGGAACTGCTCCACCAGCTGCTCTTGCTGCTGCTGCTACTGCTGCTTTTATTGTTTGATTACCTGCTTCCATTGCAGCTAAACTTGCAACGTAATCATCTTGCTGTGCAGCACCAAGTGCTGCCAAAGCAGCAGTAATTGCTGCTGGTACACCGCCCGTACCCATATTTGCTATAATTTGTGCTGCTGTTGCCATATTTTCTTATCTTATATTGATTATGCCTAATTATATAATATATATATATAAAATAAAATTATAATTATAATTTTATTTTATAATTACAATTTTATTTTATAATTATAATTTTATTACCTAAATATATTAATTATATCAATTCGAGTAAAGTAGATATTTTCCAACGAGAGTATTTGATTCTAAAACTTGTTCGGGTGAAAGTCGAACGAACCATCCAAAAGCAATACGTTTCAATAATTCGCGTTCTGGAATGTATAATCCGACGGCATTTTTGTCTAAATCAATATCTTGGTCGCCCATTAAATCGTCGATAAGGATGGCGCTTCCGGTTTGGGATTGAATTCCGAATAGAGTGGAAGTAATTGCGCTCATATTTCCGGAAATGATTTCAGAATAGCACCATCGTCCGCATTCGCCTAAAAAGTCCATTTCGTTGGTATAATCTTTTGAAATTAAAACTTCTAAATACGAGATGTATTTTTGCATAACCGGACTGTTTCGTTTACATCCCATAATTTCGGTGCTGGGGAAAAACTCCGCAACGGCAGACACGGAAGATGTTGCCAGCATTTCACCCGCAAACGCGCTAGCCGGAAGCAGCGCCGTATTATAAATGGAAAATAAATTCTGAAAGCAAATAAAAGAAGGAGGAATTCGCATTCCGCCGTACATTTCAAGCACTTTTGCAAATGCGAGTTCTCTTAAATGAGGACGAAGTGGACTCGGTAAATTCTGCGCATTCAGCGTCCAATTGGGCAGCAGTTTATTGAATGACGAGTCGTCGATTAAACAAACGTGGAATGAGTCGCTGCATTTCTGTATAATGCTTCGAATTGTCAAATACAAGTATGGCTGGTTGAGTTCGGTCGTGTTTCTGGAACCATAATTCAGCCACTTGCGCGAGTTCACGTCATATTCAATGTGTATCCATAAAATTGGTTTTGCATTTTTCTTATTAAATATGGTGTCGTAATCTTGGTCGTGCAGCAAGTATTTCCGAATGAGGTCGTGTTCGTCTAAAATTTCCCCGTTTCTCACCGTTTGTTTGTATTGCGTGCACATGAATGCGATAAACAGTATCATCATGTAAAAAAGAATATTTTTTGTGTAATAATTGGAACTGACAGAAGATAAAATAGACATGATTTGTTTAATTTTATTTTTGTTAAATTATTATATTATATATATACAATTATTATATAATATTTGTATATGTTTGTCTATATTTGTATAAATCTTTGTATTTATTTGTATTTACAACCTGAATAAACTGTGAATTTATGAATTTGGATTGGGGAATCCGCCAGTCAAGTATTGTTCTTGGGAAAGCGACGGCGCCATCATCCGACTTTGCAGTTCGTAACGCGACAAGTACAAGTTTTTCAAATCGCTAGATTCGTATCCAAATGGCTGGCTTTGGTCCCACGGGGATGAAAAAAGAAACGGCGTTATACTACCGTTATTTCCGCTGCTCCCGTTGTTGCTTATCAAATTCAGGTTGAACCCGCACGCGTCGCACGCGCCAACAAGGTTGGCTTGCATGACTTCAGTGGCATTATGTGTTAAATATTGTCGATATTGCGAATTACTGGTAATGTTATTTTTTTCCCGGATGATTTCATTCACGACGGCTCCAGGTTGCCATGTTGCGTAATTTCGCCCGTCTGTCATAATCGGAGGAAAATTGAAATGAATATTGTTGGACCCAGAGTAGCAAGTTCCCCAGCTCATTTTATTTAAATATAATTATTGGTAAATTAGTATATATTATATAGTAATAATAAAATAATAAAATAAATATTTTATTAATTTCTTATTTTATTATTTTATTATTTTGTTATATTTACATTATTAATTAAATTCAATTAGTTATCGAGCGCTTTAAGGATTTCTTTTTTTGACATTTTGTTAATGGCGGGCTGTTCTAAATGAGTGAGTTTTGTTTTTGCTAAATCTCTCAACATGTTCACCGGCATATTTTTGAGAGGAACCGGAACATCTAATGACGGATGTGCTCCTCCCTTGTTTAATTTTTCGAAATGTTTCTTTTTATCAACGTTATTGTTACTTCCATTGTTATTGCTGCTGCCCTTGTCATTATCGCTTTCAACGGGATTGTCGTCGCTCTCATTACCGTCGTCGCTCTCATTGCCGTCGTCGCTACCACTCTCGCTATCGTCGTCACTGTCACTCTCGCTATCACTGTCGCTGTTGTTGTGGTCGCCATTTCTAAGACAATATTCGACTCCGTCATTGTTGCCGCCATTGCCGCCATTGAAACAATGCTTAAGTTCAATTACTTTTATTTCAGTGTTTGACCCGCCATTTTCAAAAAAAGTGGATGACATTGAAGGCATTTGCACGGTTGATGCGAGAGCTGATAAGTCAATTGATTTTAAAGTCGCGCCATCATCATCGGAACCAGAGTCATCAGAGTCCTCATCAGAATCAGAGTCGTCAGATTCAGAGTCATCAGATTCAGAGTCATCTGATACCGGAATTAACCGTTGTTGTTGTTGTTGTTGTTGTTGTTGTTGTTGTTGTTGTTGCAATTGAATTGGCGCAGTTGTTGCAGCCACCATTGCAATGTGTTGTTGTTGTTGTTGTTGTTGCTGATTTTGCGAATGTCTTAAAACTTGTTGCAGCAGTTGTGCTTGTTCCATTACAGATTGTTCGAGCATATTGATGCGAGTTCGAAGGTAATAGAAAATGATTCCACTCAACAACATACAAATTGCTAAACTTGCCATGGTAAATAAATCTGAAATATTGCTCAACATGATTTTATATTTAGTGTATTAAACACTCTATATAAATAAAAACGAAATAATAAACGAAATAATAAACGAAAAAAGAATAACAAATAAATAAGACAAGTTGAATAAAAAACATTTTAATTTATTCTGAATTAATGATATCTCTCGTTGAATTTATAATGTCTTGCGGATAATCTAGGTCTTGAAGAACTTTAATGCCGCCCTTGATTGAAGATATTCCTTTATCCAACTTGTAAAGGTATTTTATTCCACTGTGTCCGTGTTCGTTTTCACACATTTCAATTTTCATGTGCATATTTTGCACATGTTCGGTTTTCAAAAGTTCGCACAGTTTGGTATAATGAGTGGTTAGCAATAAGTCCAAGTTATCGTAATTATTCAAGTATTTGATAAAACCGTATGCACTCGCAACAGCTTCATACGGGTTTGTTCCAGAGTACAATTCATCAAAAATACAAAAGTGCCGTTTGTTTTGATTTTCAAGAAGGCATGTTAAAATCTCTCTGCATCTGCGAGATTCGGCTTGAAACAGGCTGTCTCGTCCAGACGTGTCGGGAATATTCAGGTAACTGTGAACGTAATGGTATGGCAACAATTTTGCTTTTTTATAAAATCCGTACCCGAATTGTTGAGAGAATATAACATTTAAGAGCGTTGATTTAATTAGCGTTGTTTTTCCGGCAGCATTTGGTCCGGTAATGGTTGTTTTTTTATGCAATAAAACTTTATTTTTTACTGGATTTTGATTCATGAGTGGCGCGTAGTAAGACGAGTCAAGGTATGTTTTTTTTGATGCAGACTTAACAAATGTGCACGGTGCAATTTTTTTGGATAAAATAAGGCATTTTAATCCAGACAAGTGTTCGAAATACGAGTTGAATCCGAAACTGTAACTAATTGCATTTTTTACACCATCATTCGCGAAAATTTGGTAGTAGTGTTTCATGATGGTTCCAATGTTTGAAATATTGGCAAGTGTCACCTTGAATGGCATGACGGTTTTAATGTCGGAATGAAGCGCCGTCAACACGCGTGCGTGCATTGCGCTTTCCTCGCAGAATTGTTGATAGGAAGACAAGTTTGATGCAATGGAATTAACATATGAAATATTTTGAATGCTGTGTTCAATGTATGCCGAAAATTTGTGTATATTATTGTGAATTAGAAACATATTTTTATAAAATCGATGACATGATACAACATTTTGGTATATTTGTAGAAAGTAAAATGCAATAGACACAAAAATATAGATTCGTTTATCCCACGGAATAGAACTGAAATTATCAAATACTTTTCCAATTGGATGGTATTGTGCGATTCGTTTGAGTGAAGACACGTAGGAAGAAAATGACACAGGTATTTTTTGAATTTTGAGAAGAAAAAATGGAATGATGAGAATGATGAGTGGAGTAAGAAGGGAAATGACAGGTGATGCCAAATTTTGCAGAGAAAGTATTTGAAGAAAAAAAGAGGATGAATTCAGCGGTTCTAATAGCCCAATGTCAATGTATCCGAATTTATCTTTAAAGTGTTTATCATTTTGAATTGAATTCCAAATTGCGTGAATGTCGCTGTATTGGTCGATTATATTGTTTGCATTCGCTACTTCTTCATTATTTTGTGACGGAGAGAAATTTTTAATAAGTGTCTGTGTTTGTTTTAAGAAGGTTACATCAGACGTGTAATGAGTTGCCCAATTCGATAAAAAATGTTTTCCATATATTGTTTTTGGATTAAAAACGTGGTCATACATGGTTTTTGGAACGGGTTCTTCTAATTTTTCTGATTTTTTGTTTGCATTGTTATTATTATTATTGTCAAGTGAGTCGGTGGGGGTCGTCGAATCAACAGAGACATTATTAGTACACTCGGTCAGCTCTAAATCTGTAAGAATGTGTTCATCTAAAATGTGCAACTTGTTTTTTTCGACAAATGTAATGGGCAATTTGAATGTTGTGATTGGATTATGTTTATTTGTATTAATTTTTTTTGATTCTTCGTTATTGTCTTGTTTGTCTTGTTTGTCGTTATTCATTTGATTATTCTTATTATTATTATTATATGAAAAATAGAATAATAATATTAAATTGATACGAATTAAGGGATATGACCCGACCCTTGTCTAAGAAGAAACATTCAATGTTGCGGGCATTTCTGTAATGGTGGTCTGGTAATATACCTCAAACTCTTTAATTTTCTTTAAATCCCATCGGGTTACAAAATTAATTGCAATTCCTTTGCGACCCCATCTTCCAGACCTACCGATTCTGTGCAAATACGTGTGCACATCTTTGGGCACGTCAAAATTAATGACAACGCCAACATTTTGCACATCAATGCCGCGCGCAGTGACATTGGACGAAATGAGGACACGATGTTTGCCACATTTGAAATCGCTAAATGCCGCATCGCGTTCATGTTTTTCCATTCCAGAGTGGATGCAACACACCGGGAAGTTATCTTGAAGCATTGCTTCGTTCAAATCAACTACTCGCTTGATGCTGTTGCAATAAATAATGCTCTGAGTTACTGCAAGCATATGGTAAATATCTTTCAGTGTGCTGTATTTTTGAGAATCATCTTCCAGCGCAATCATGTGCTGTACAATTCCTTCAAGAGTAAGCTGCTCTGATTTAACGAGAATTTTCACAGGATTTCTAAGAAATTTTTCAGACAGGGTGTGCAATTCTTCTGGAAGCGTCGCGCTAAAAAGTCCAACCTGAACATTTGAATTTAGAAAATTAAAAATATTATACACTTGTTCTTTGAACCCAATGGAGAGCATTTCATCCGCTTCATCCAAAATTATCATCTTGACGTCAGCTCCGCGAATGTGTTGGCGGCGCATCATGTCGTGGACGCGCCCCGGGCAACCCACAATGATATGGGGAGTGTTATTTTTTAGCGCGTGTACATCTTGCTCTGTCGAAGTCCCGCCCACCAACAGTTGAATTTTCAGCTGTTTCATGAATGAGCCCAAACTCGTAATAACATCTTGAATTTGTTTAGCCAATTCTCTAGTCGGCACAAGAATGACTGCCTGGACTTTACTAACGCTCGTGTCAACATTGTGTAAAACGCCGACGCTAAAAGCCCCTGTTTTTCCTGTTCCGGATTGTGCCTGCGCAATTATATCTTTTTTGTCGAAAAGGGAGAGAATTGATTTTTGTTGAATAATACTTGGCTTGTCAAATCCGTGCGCAAATATTCCGCGCAACAATTCTGGATTAAAATCTTCCAAATCTTCCCATTTAGCGAATTCTTTGGGAGCAGTCAACGTTTGTGATGGCTGTTCGCTTGAATCCGTTATTTCATTCATATTTGCAGTGGTATTAGTAGTTGTCATAAGAAACCTGTCTTTATGTTAAATGAAACATTCTGTTTAAGCTATTTATAGCATTTATTTATTTATGTTGCGTCGCCCGAAATAAATAATGATGTTAAACTGATATAAATAACTGTTTATATAACTAATAGGCAACGAAATAAACGACGATGACCATGAAACAATACACACTTCAAGATTTCAATACAATTATTTGGGGCGGTTTTTCATCTGATTTGAAAGATTCAGGAGTAATAGAGCTAATATCATCATTGGCGGATAAAGTTGGCGCTCCTTCTTATATTAAAACTCCTGTATTTCCAAAAAGAGAAAAGCAGGAAAAAATGGATACTATTAACAAGTATGACAATAAGCAGAATGTTTTAGGAGTGTCATCGAATGATGGCAACAGCGGCGGCAACAGCGGCGGCAACAGTAATATTCGACGTGCGAGAAATAAACCGTCTCAAATTACCGACGACGATTGGAATATGATTCGAACATTTCAAAAGACGGAACTGAGAAAAGCAGAAGGAATTGAAAAGCGTATTGAAACGATTCGTTCTTTGCTTAACAAACTTACGGAAGCCACGTATGATGTGGTAAAAACTGAGATTTTCGATGAGGTAAAAGAAATTATTAATAATGCGGCGTCAGCTGTCGCTGAAGGCGAAGAAGTTGATGCAACACATGAAACAAACGTAGTTGATGAAGAGAATATTACAAAGATTGCAAAATCGATATTCAACACTGCAAGTTCGAATAAATTTTATTCGGCATTGTATTCTAAACTCTTCAAAGAACTCATGAGTTATCATGAAGTGTTTAAATGTGTGTTTGAGAAGAGTTTTTCAGAGTTTGTTGGAATGTTTAAAAAAATAGATTATATTGACCCGAGCCTTGATTATAATAAATTTTGCGAGAATACGAAAACAAACGACAAACGCAGGGCGATGAGCACGTTTATAGTAAATTTAATGACCGAGGGTGTGTTGCATCCGGATAAAGTTGTGGAAATTATTATGGAATTGCAAGAAATTATTTCATCGTATATTAAACTTGCGAATAAAACAAATGAACTAGAAGAGTTGAATGAGAATATTTTTATTCTTGTTACGAATGGAAAGGGTGTTTTATCGAGCCACGAAGAATGGGAGCGTATTGTTTCGAAAATTAAATTTTTATCTGTATTAAAGGTAAAAATGAAAGAGTATCCGAGTGTGAACAACAAGCTGATATTCAAGAACATGGACATTCTTGAAGAGTTATAGGGGAACCCCCTCTGAACCCCCTCAATGTAGGCAAGGAGGCGGGACACACTAGGGCAAGAGAATAATAGGGAGTCAGAGGGGGGGACGTATGTCCCCCCTTTCCCCCTAAATTAATGATTTAAACCGCATGTTTTCAATAAATTTTTGTTTTTTCATAGACCCGGTTACAAATGATGACAATGTGTTGAATGATGCAATTTTTTCGGTGATGATGTTACCATTTTCATCTGAATACATTATATTCTTCAATCCAACTGTTTGCAATTTTTTGATACAGTCGCTGCATGGCGTGCTGTTGGCGTAACAAATTTGTCCGTTTATTATAATACTTCTCACAACGCAAATTGAAAACTTATTTAATTTGCGTTTTATTTTGTTTGAATTTCTAGTTGCGTGAATTTTGATATAACTATTCAAGAATTTTGTCACGGTTCCCATTTCGGCGTGAATGCTGCAGCATATATTTCGGCGGTAAGACGTTCTAGTGTCAATATTGTGACCCGCGCAAATTTTCTTGCCACCTTTGCATAAAATGGCACCATGCTTGAATTGTTGAATCGATAGTCGACTTTCATCTGCGGCAAAGCCGGCCAATCGTGCAACTTTGTTTGAATGATGCGGTTGTGGTTGTGCCATTTTTGTTCAGATGTCTGTATTTCAAGGGGAATGAACTTATCTTATTATATCTTTTTATTTATAGTATCTTTTACTTGTATATCATTTTAATAATCAATTTTATTTATTATTAATTATTAAAATAAATATATATTCATCTAACATTTGAAGTTTTCTTTCGAGTATCCGATGACAGCACAAGCAATTCTTTTTCCGGCATTTCCGGTTTTCAAACTTTCAGCGTTGTTACCGTGCCCGCAGTCGTCTTCATCTTCGTGAATAATAAGCCCTCTTCCAATAATATTGGATTATAATTTTTGATAATTTATTTATTTATATTTTAATATTTATATTTTAATATTTATATTTTAATATTTATATTTTTTTGAATACCGGTGACGATTTTTTGATTTCTTTGAACAATATTTTTTTCGTGAGGAGTATTTATTTTGTTTACTGCCACCACGATTTTCACTTTGTTCTTTTTGTCGTCGTTCTTCAATGTCTGCAAGACGTGCAAGACGAAGCTGTTCTAGTGTTAATACAGTGGAAGCGGCTACAGCTTGAGGAGCAACAGGTTGAGCTACAGATACAGTTTCAGAAGCAGAAGAAGCAGAAGAAGCGGCGGCAGGTTGACCAAACAAAACACGAGGTTGAGATTGTATCTTTATTTTTGCTTTCTCTTCTTCTTCTCTTCCTTTAACAATGCGTTGTGGTGTTACTTGTGCTATACCACCTTGTCCTCTGCATATGGGACATGATGGTTTTCTTTGTTTTATCATCCATGATTCTATGCAATTTTTATGAAATTTATGCCCGCATTTCAGATATACTTCTTGAGCATCTGCTGGCCCTGATCTTAACGCCTGTTGTGATAATGGATCATTCATTGGATCGCCGCATATAGAACATTCTCCTTCTCTACCTGCTAACTCTAATTCAGTCCCGTATTCCTTGAAACCGCGATAATCTTCAGCATTACAGCTATAAATGTGTACATTGCCAGGACCGCACACCGCCAAAAAATTCTGATTAAATCCTATCGACCTAACAGGAACAAGTCCAGGTTGTAAAGCCAAGGATTCAAGCGCATCGCGACTATCAATTCCCCATACTTGAACGGAATTGCGCGAACCACTTGCAAATAAAGGTAAAGATGATGGATGAACGGCAACGCATTCTATCGCTTCTCTGGAAGTCCATTCTTGTCCTGGTATGCTTGTTAATTCTGTTACTTTTGTTATCGTGGTCGCATGACCAAACACTATAGTGCTCCTTGGAGTTTCTGTTATTGCTTGTATCATCGTCAAAGAACCGTCATCACATCCAATCAAAAATTCATTTTTGCGTTGCGTCCCAGTCCCATGATAATCATGCAATATATCTGAACTATAAGGTCTAATCGATGTTATACCATCTATTCTATAAGATTTACATTCACTCTTATATTTTATTGATTCGCCATCTTTAAAATTCTGCACTTTTAAAACAGTTATGCCATCTGACGATTTTGTTACAAAGGCAAATAACCGTCCATCATGACTAAAGGATGCTGTTAACACATCATCAGGAATTTCAGGTTCACCTACTAAACTTGGAAGTAAAGTGTATATAACTGACGAAGAAGAGTGTTCAATATTAAAACGATGCATAATAATTCGATTACGATTATCATCAATCTTCTTGTGATTATTTACACCGACTGCAATATATGATGAATTTTTTTCAGACCAGAGCGGATAAAAAGCAATACATGAAACTTCGTCGCGCGCATCAATGCGAATCATTTCGAGTTCACTTTTTAATTCAATCGTCTTTTTATGTTTTTCAATAAAATCACGATAGGTATTGATAACAAGTTTATTTATATTATCCTGTTCGTCATCAATCAAATTCTGTTGTTCTTCTAGTTCTTGCAATTCTCTCTTCGTCTTTGACACTTCATCTTCATTGGTTACAACACTCAACCCTCTTTGTAAGGGTTTCATCGCTTTCTCAATATCGTGAATTTTCGATGTAATATCTAATAAAGTTTTTTTTAAACTCAAGAATTTGACGTTTACATTTTCATATTTTTCTTTTGCTTCTGTCTTCATTTGTTCCATTACATGCAATTCTTGTTCAACTTCTTCTTGATTTCTCAAACCAAAGACACTAAGAGTATGTGACGGTTCAAGTTGTTGAACTGCACCTTCTTGCTGTTGCTGTTGTTCTCTGCTTATTTTATCAAATTTCCACATTAATACTCTGTCAGAACATGCTGCTGCTACTACGGGAAAAGTTTTATGAAATTCTACAAACTTCACGGCAGTTGGTAAACCGGTTAATTGTGCCAACTTTTTTGGTTGCAATTGATTTATTTCCCATAACGTTACAATTCCCGCATCATCCCCAACCGCTACTAGTGGTTGAGTTGGATGAACTGCCATACACGTATTCGTCCGTCCTTCCGTCGCATTTAGTTCCGAAATGACATCCATAAACCCTCCGCCGCGTTGAACAGTGACAGCGGCAGCATATTTTTTCGAAAAACGATGTCGTTGTCGTTGTTTCTTTTTTAAAGACCGTTTTTTATATTTCATTCTTATATTTATATAATGGTAATATAATAATATAATAGTGAATCAAATAAATCTAAAATATATAACTTGAATATAATAAATATAAATATAAATGAATACAATAAATTAATACAGCATCACATAAATTAAAAAATCAAATCTCGATGACAACAACAACCATTTCAAACATAGGAGGATTTTATATAAATTTAAAAGCTCGCGTAGACAGAAAATTGCATGTGGAACACCAGCTCGACCTTGTTGGCATTCGCAACAATGTGAAACGCTTCAATGCAATACATAATGTCAATGGCAGAATTGGCTGCAGTTTGAGTCATTTGAAATGCATTCAAATGGCAAAGGAGCAAAATATGGAATGCGTATTAATATTGGAGGATGATGTATCCTTTTTACTCCCGGACGAGTTTGTTCGAAATGTGAATAAATTCTTGTCAAATTCGAGTAATAAATGGGATGTTCTTTTGCTTGCGGGAAATAACCTGCCTCCGTTTACCACCAATGACGAAGTCAGCATTCGAGTTAGCCACTGTCAGACGACAACCGGTTACATTGTTCGGAAACATTATTATGATACTTTAATTTCCAATATTAAAGAGGGCGTTGAAAAACTCATGAAAAATCCAGAACATCATTATTTTTTTGCAATTGATAAATACTGGATAAATCTTCAAAAACAACACATGTGGATGCTTCTAATTCCTTTAATCGTTATTCAAAGACCTGACTATAGTGATATTGAAAAAAAATATACCGATTACCAGCGTTTAATGACGAGCATTGATAAGACGGATGTGCGCGTGAATAATTAATCAAATCCAATAATTGTCATTCTCATTGTTTTGAGTAGCACGCGATTTGTTGCTGCTTTTTTATAGTCTCTCACAATTTTTTTTTCAGTTTCTACAATTTGCGCCAACAAGTCTGATTTTTTATAACACAATTTTATAAGGTTTACAAATTCAGATGGTGTTACTTTCACTTTAAAAATGTGCAGTCCTCCGCCATTGTGGGTTGCACACCATGGTAAAAACTCGCGATAACTGTTCAATAGTACAGATGTCAGAACGTAATATGCAAATACATTTGTGTTCTCTCTGTAAAATGATGTTACAATTTGCTTAGAACTTTCCGAACCATCGGTTAGCACTGCATAGTTGATTCCCATATAATCTAGTATTTTTATGCACTGATAAAGAGAGAAAATGCATTCCAAGTGTAAATAAAAATCGATATTTTTTTTGAATTTACTCAGAGTTCGAGATTCGAGTGATGGTGGTGATTTAAAATAGGTTTGAAAAACGACATTCATAATGCGCGCCCAAATTTCAGAATATGTTTCTGAAAGTTTAATGGTAACATTCTCCGGCAGAGAGAAAAGGGTTTTTAAATATTCATCATCATTTGTTTTTGAATGAGTGTCAAAATCCGCCCCGAATGCGTGCATCGTTTCGTGCATAAGCACTTTGAACCATTCTTCTTGTCTGTAAATGACAATTTCATTTTGTTTTTCGCACCGGAATGTGTATCCTGTATTTGCATTTTCAGGACCAATCGAATCTCCTTTAGCTGTGGGTATTTTTTTTTCAAAAGGAGTCAAGTAAATATAAATGTTCAATGTTTCACCACATTTTGATTTGTCAGAAATCATAGAGAGCCACATGTAGACTCGATGTGCTAAAACTTTGTAATGTGAAATTAAATCAATAACATTCGAATTATTTTCAAATATAACAAAGTATAACCGAATAAGTCGTGTTTTAATTCGACATTCAAAAGTTAGAATCTTTTTTGCTTCATTTGTTATATAGTGTGATATTTCTGGTGTAATGTATGTACTCGAATATGATTTTGGTCGTGGAATTTGTGAAGTAATGTCAACTGCAATTTCTTGACATTCGAAACAGCCGGAATTTTTTTGCGTATTAACGTACAAATTTGCAGCATTCATTTTTTCATACAACATTGAATATACTTCTATCAGTTTACGTTTATCTTTATTATCTTCTCCTTCTTTATTTTCCTTGTGATTATTCACTCCTTTTAGTTTTTTCGGTGATGTTTGTTTTGGTTGTTGTGATTGTTGTAATGGCGTCAATGTTGCATTTGCATCATTTCGAAAAAGAGATTGTATAACTTTTTGAACAAGAAACAAATCCAAATTCATGTTTATAAAATAGTTGTTATTATTATATTTTATATTATTTATATTGATATATTTATTAATATTTATTATATATTGGTTATATAATAAATATTGAATTATTTTAACACAGTAACACAAATAATAAAAATTAAAAGTGTATAAAATGAAGATAAATTATTTAGGCGTGATACTAGTAATATTTATGATATTTTTTGGACTTAAAATTTACAAGGATTCTGATTCATTTAATTTAAGGTGCGTCATTTCAAAGGTGGATGGAAACACGTATTGTGTGAGAGAACGAAGTAAATTAGAGTTGGCTGCAGATTTGTTAGCGGAGGCAACAAACAACATGAAAAAACTTGTAAAGTATGTTGGCTCAAATCACGCATCCAATCCCGCCGTAAAACGTTTGGTTGAGAATTTCAATCCTGATAAAATTAGCGAAACACTTCCAACGAGCGAACACACTGCATACAGCGAGAACAAGGGGGAAAAAATGGCTTTTTGTTTGAATGAAGATAAACAAGGAACCAGGTTAATCGATTTAAGCACGCTTACATTTGTAGCCATTCACGAGCTCGCGCACCTTATGACTGCAAGCATTGGACATAAGGAAGAATTCTGGGATAATTTTAAATTTTTATTAAATTCTGCAAAAAAATCAGGAATATATGAACCCGTTGACTATTCAAAATCGCCGGTACAATATTGCGGGACGCGCATTGATGAAAATCCATTTTATAAATGAATGAATGAAATAATGTAATTCAACAATTGTTTTCAACATATTGTTTTATAATTTCAAAATTATTGTTATCTGTATCATAAATTGGGTCACCGCTCGACCAAAACCATTTGTGAAATATTAATTCATATGGAATTAAACAATTGGAGTAAAAGCTATTTTTCCTTGAAGGATGTAAATTATTGTTCATATTCCAATTTTTTTTATCAGTCCAGTCTATTCCTTTATACTTGCTTATCATGCAGTCAATGCTGTATCCATTTTTTAAAATACAGTTACTTAGTCCATATTCTCCGTTGATAATTGCAGAATATTTATTTTCATGAATTTGAAAAATAGTTTTTTCTTTGAATAAAATGCTTAACCCTTTTACGTCGGTTACGAAAAAAAAACCTTCAACTTTTGGACCATGTCCGCCTGCATCTGTGTGGGGCAAACAACATATTGTTGTTCCCACCAATTTTACTTTATCATTTATTTTACTTATAAAATATGTTGACCAATGAGTTTCATCCTTAAGGTAATTAGGAATTATCGGACCACATACGCCACTATTCATAAAAAAAAAATAATCATATTTCTTATTATGTTCTTTAATATAATTTAGTGCGACAAAGTGACCACCAAAATCATACCCTGTATTTTCTCTCTTTATTACTTTAAAGTTGTCAATTTTGGGCAAAGGAATAGGGCATTCATAACCATTTATTACTAAAATGTAATCAATGTCGGGTCGATAACGTAGTTCTTTTTTTATAAAAAAACTTAAATTATAATTAGAACTTGGAGAATTATAATAAACATAAATAATAACTTTTTTCATAGTTTAAATATAATATATATTAATTAAAATATATTAATTAAAAATTGTTTAAACTTGTTTCAAGAGTATTATAGTTATATTTTTCATCATTATCTTTATGACTATTGTGAATACACGATAAATAAAAACATTTTTCTTCACTATTGTATTCTTCTTTTTCAACACAATAATCTGCAGCAGAAAAATGAATAAATGTGTCGCATTCGTAATCGCCGCAAACATATGTAATATATACTCGATTCAATTTATTGTAATAAGTATTCAAAAAATCATCATATATTCGACTTCCGCCGATGACCCATAGTTCGTCATATTTTGAAGGTTCGCATTCGCAAAATGACACGGCATCTTTTATAGAAGAAAACACGTGTGGATTTCCAGCCAAATACAAAGATGATGAAGAGCTAGAAATCACGATATTTGTTCTATTTTTTAAAGGACGGCGACATTCCGGAATGCTCAACCATGTATTTTTCCCCATGATTACAGCGTTATTGCCTGAACCAATTGTTCGTTTCGAGAATAATGTCATATCTTTTTTTAAATGAGACCACGGCAGGTTATTGTTGAATCCAATTCCATAATTTTTAGAAAATGCAACTGCAATATTTATTTTCATTATAAAACTATATTTATAAAATATAAATTTGTATATTTTTTTTATATGTAATTTATGATTAAATAATATTTAATATATATATCTATATTAACTATTATTAATAAAAAATAATTAAATAAATATGAGTTTTACTAATCCAATTGACGAAATATACAAATGCAGCATACTGAAAGATGGCGATAAAAATGGCGGAATTCCGAAATGCGTTTATGTTTTTTATGGTTCTGTAAAAGGTCTTGATACGCCTCCAACATCTAAACAATTGACACATTTATACCAACAGTATAATGATAATCGTTCAAATTCAGAAGTATTTGAAAATGTTTTTAGCAAAATGGAATTAGAAAATATATTGAGATACAAAATAAAAATACATTTTGTAAATTTTAAGATATATTCGGATGACACCATTGATGTTGTAAAACGAAAAATTATGTTGGCAATAAAAGAAGCTGGCGACGAGTCGGATTCAGCGTATACGTATGATGAATTGTATTTATTTTCAAAAACCCCGGTACTATTCGATTCCAATGAGGTTTATCAAGAGTTGTCAGATGCAGGAAATGGCAACACGGGCGACGAACAGCAGGTTGTTTTAAAATCGTCGAATTTAAAAGATTATTTAATGGGTTACAGTTCTTCCAAAGGAGAGACAATTAATGTAAAAGATGTATTTGCCACACTTAAAAAATTGAATGCGCAAAAATTATTCAAAGATGTTCCGATTGGACAAAGTATACCCTTGAGCGCCTACGTAAATCCTTTTTTTAGTGAAACAGTTTCCGTTGGCCCTGTCAATAATACAATAAAACATCAACCAAACGAAACGAGCGGTTCCGCTGAACTTTTATTAGAGACGAAAAATATAATTCACAATACGCTTTTTGCGTGTTTCGCGAGCGATGTTTTAAAAATAAAAAAAGGAAAACGATATGATGATGACAGTGTAGTGCTCAAAATGTATTACCCGCATTTATATTTAAAAGGAATAAAAAATGCGCATCAATTGGAAGATGCCGCCATTCAATTGAGAGATGAAACACAAAAACGAATTACATCTCCAGAATTTGAATTAAATATGAAACAAATAAATTTATTTTATGATATTTTTGAAGAATCGAAAAAACCCAAATTAGAAATGGGAGATTCTGGAATTACATCTATTGACATTAAATTATTGCCAGACCAAAAATTTAATTTTCCTTTGGAGCTTTTATTCAAATTGTTTCATTCGACAAAACAGTGTCAGTTAATTAAATATAATCCTCCGCATCAAGATTCCATTTTCAGAATGTATACACAAGATTCAACAAAGGACGGGAAAAAAATACCATACTTGTTTATTCAATACCAGTCTGAATCAAGTAAAATATTTGACATTCAACAAATATCAAAAAAAATGAGTGTATTTGCTAATTCAATGAATGCAAATAAAAAAAAGAAATTTAAAATTTCAACAACACGTGTTAGTTTATACATTATATATGATAAACCAAAAATGCAACATGGTGTAAGACGCCAGGAACAAATTCCATTTATTTGCGAATTTGATGAAGCAGGTAACATATACATTCATTCCAATTTCAAACACACATACACAGAAGATGCAATTGATGAAATGATACGTTCAGCTGTATCTCCGCATTTGAAAGTAATTGTTGATTTTTTAAATCAAAATGGATATAGAATGCGTGATTTTTATTCCATTTACGACGATAATGTTGTTATACAAAATATAGAATACTTGTCTATTTCAAAACTTAACAACAGAGAGCCGATTGTTTGGAGCAACTACTACGGGTGTATTTCAAGTGTTATGAAAGTAATTGAAAATAATTGGAATTCTGAAGATAAGGGTGTTTCTATGCAATACATTCGCGTTCCCAATTTTGATGAAAGCGTGCTTCGAGTTGCGTACATTGAAATGCTGTATAATTCCGGATTTCAAATAAAAAAAGATGTCATTGCATTGATGATGAAAAATTTGCTGGTTTCAAAAAAAGTGGCGGAACAAAGTTATAGTGAATTTAAAACAAGTTTTGATGGAAAGTATGCAAAATTAATACAACAAAATAAAAAACCTAAAAAAATATATGCTCGTAGAATTCCAGGGTTTAAAACACATATGATAAAAAGTTTGGGAGAATCAAAAAATACTATTACAATTAAAATAACCGGAATTAATAATATTTATATTTTAAATCCCATTCGAATATACATTGACTCGTTACTTCACATATTTGGAAATGACGAAAAATATATTCCAGTGCGCTTAGTCAAACAGTTATGCGATATAACGCGTATTGCTGCTCCTGTTGTTGTTGCTGCTGCTCCTGTTGTTGTTGCTGCTGCTCCTGTTGTTGCCGCTGCCAAAGAAGAAGAAGAAGAAGAAGAAGAAGATGACGAAGAAGAAGAAGACGAAGAAGAAGAAGAAGAAGAGGAAGAAGAGGAAGAAGAGGAAGAAGAGGAAGAAGAGGAAGAAGAGGAAGAAGAGGAAGAAGAGGAAGAAGAGGAAGAAGAGGAAGAAGAGGAAG